>Ga0138256_10003042_pt1 | contig 17921 bp, 15 predicted proteins | sample KNB2016incub_MG_FD_105486 | JGI IMG/M metagenome (GOLD analysis project Ga0138256, IMG submission 105486) | Active sludge microbial communities from wastewater in Klosterneuburg, Austria - KNB2014incub_MG | ecosystem: Engineered > WWTP > Activated sludge > Unclassified | place: Austria... | reverse complement strand
GCTTCGCCGCACTGGATACGGCAAAAGCGAATATCGATGCTGTCTATGTGGCGCCGGAGCGCTGGCGACAGGGCATCGGCCGACAGCTGCTGATCCGCCTTGAGGAAATCGCGGGGGTGGCGCAGCTGTCACACATCACCCTGCAGGCAGCAGGCCCGGCCATCCTCTTTTACCAGCGGCAGGGCTACACCTCAGCAAAAGACCTGGGACCGAATTCTTCATGGGCGGAAATGGAGAAGCAAATCAACTGAGAGTCCGAACGTGTTTCAGTACACCACGACGCTGCGTATCGACTCACCACTGTGCATCAGCCCGAAGCCTTCATTGATCCGCTCCAGCGGCAGGGTGTGAGTAATCAGCGGGTCGATCTCGATCTTGCCATCCATATACCAGTCGACGATCCGCGGCACATCGGTGCGCCCGCGCGCGCCGCCAAAGGCAGAGCCCTTCCAGACGCGGCCGGTAACAAGCTGGAACGGACGCGTGCTGATCTCCTGGCCGGCACCCGCCACGCCGATAATCACCGAGACGCCCCAGCCACGATGGCAGCACTCGAGCGCCTGACGCATCAGCCCGGTGTTACCCACACACTCGAAGGAGTAGTCGGCACCGCCGTCGGTCAGCGACACCAGCCAGGACACGAGATCGCCCTCCACTTCTTTGGGATTGACGAAGTGCGTCATGCCGAAGCGCTCGGCGAGTGCCGTGCGGGCCGGGTTGATGTCCACACCCACGATCATGTTGGCGCCGGCCAGTCGCGCACCCTGGATGACATTGAGGCCGATGCCACCGAGGCCGAATACAACCACATTGGCGCCCGGCTCCACCTTGGCGGTGTTGATCACCGCGCCGATGCCGGTGGTGACGCCACAACCGATGTAACAGACCTTGTCAAAGGGCGCGTCCGCACGAATTTTCGCCACCGCAATCTCGGGCAGCACCGTGTAATTCGAGAACGTCGAGCAACCCATGTAGTGATGGATCTTCTCGCCGCCAATCGAAAAGCGGCTACTGCCATCCGGCATAACACCCTGGCCCTGCGTGCTGCGAATCGCCGTACAGAGGTTGGTCTTCTGCGACAGGCATGACTTGCACTGCCGGCATTCCGGTGTGTACAGCGGGATGACGTGGTCGCCTTTCTTCAGCGTGGTTACGCCGGTGCCCACATCGACTACCACGCCGGCACCCTCGTGGCCGAAGATCACCGGAAACAGGCCCTCGGGATCGGCACCCGAGCGGGTAAATTCATCGGTGTGACAGATCCCGGTCGCCCGCAACTCGATCAGCACCTCACCGGCGCGCGGGCCCTCAAGTTCGACCGTGGTTACTTCCAGCGGCTTGCCGGCAGCCCAGGCAACAGCAGCGCGTGTCTTCATCCGACTCTTCCGCTTCATGACGAGGATCCTAGTGTGCCATGTCAGCAGAAATCTGCGACCGGCGCATACCCGTAATCAGGCGGCAACCTTCACAGGCCGCACCATCTCCCTCATAATGACGCCGAGTTTTAAGGAATAGCCCATGTCTCTGCGGAGCTTCAGCCTCTATCTGGTTTTACTTGGCCTGGCCGGCTGCGGTGGCAAGCCGCCACCGGCTATGGGTCCGCCGCAGGTCACGGTCGCGACACCGCTGGTACGCAAAATCACCGACTGGGACGAGTACACCGGTCGGCTGGCCGCCGTGGAATCCGTAGAAATCAGGGCGCGGGTCAGCGGCTACCTGCAGTCCGTAGACTTTGAAGACGGCGAGCTCGTCAAGCGTGGCGATCTGCTGTTCGTCATTGATCCCCGCCCCTATGAGGCGGCACTCGAGGAAGCACGAGCTGGTCTGACGCAGGCGAAGGTACGCCTGGAACTCGCGAGCAACGATCTGGACCGGGCCAAACGTCTCTTCGCCTCACGAGCGATCTCAGAGGAAGAGGCAGACGCACGCACCAAGCAGCATCGCGAAGCAGAAGCTGCGCTGGAAGCCGCACAGGCTGCAGAGAAAGGCTCGGCGCTGAACCTCGAGTTTGCGCGCATCAAGGCACCGATCAGCGGACGGATCGGCCGCAAACTGGTAACCGTCGGCAACCTGGTCAGCAGTGCCGGCGACAAGCCCACCTTGCTGACCACCATCGTTTCAGTCGATCCGGTTCAGGTGTATTTCACGGCCGATGAACGTGCCTTTCTTCGCTACACGCGCCTTGCAGAGAAAGGCATCCGGCCCAGTTCACGTACGGCACCTAATCCGGTCCGGCTGCAACTCGCTGACGAGAAGGACTTCCCGCACGTCGGGCATATGGACTTCGTCGATAACCAGGTGGATCCGGCGACCGGCACCATGCAGGGGCGAGCAGTCTTCGACAATCCGGATGGCGACCTCACACCGGGTCTTTTTGCGCGCGTTAAGCTGCTGGGCGAAGGCCCCTATGACGCGCTGATCGTGCCCGATCAGGCGATTGCCACCGACCAGGGCCAGCGACTGGTCTATGTCGTGGGGCCGGACAACGTGGTGTCGCCGCATCCCGTCACGCTCGGGCGCTCACTCGGCGAGCTGCGGATCATCCGCGACGGCCTCAGCGCGACCGACCGGGTGGTGATCAACGGCCTGCAACGCGTACGACCGGGCATCACCGTCGCGCCAGTGGAGGGAACCATTGCCGAGCCCGTGGACGGGATGGCCGCCGCCGCCAAGCCATGAATTTCAGCCATTTCTTTATCGACCGGCCGCGCTTTGCTGCCGTGCTTTCAATTCTCATCACGATCGTCGGTGTGATCGCCTACTTCGGCCTACCGGTGACCCAGTACCCGAATGTCGTGCCACCGACGATCATCGTGACTGCCAGCTACCCGGGTGCCACACCCGAGGTAATCGCTGATACCGTTGCCGCACCGCTTGAGCAGGAAATCAACGGCGTGGAAGGGATGCTTTACCTCGCTTCCTCGTCTACCAGCGATGGCCGGGTCACCCTCACAGTCACCTTTGACCTCGGCATAGACCTCGACGCAGCGCAGGTACTGGTACAGAACCGGGTTGCAATCGCTGAGCCGCGCCTGCCGGAGGAAGTCCGCCGCATTGGTGTCGTAACGGTCAAGAGCTCCCCCGACCTGATGATCGTGGTCCATCTTGAATCACCGGACGACAGTCTGGATCAGCTGTATATCTCCAATTACGCGCTGCTGCGTGTCCGCGACGTACTGGCGCGCATCAACGGCGTCGGCCAGATCAACGTAGTGGGCGCGCGCGAATACAGCATGCGCATCTGGCTGGATCCGGACCGCATGGCCGGGCTCAAGGTGACTGCCAGCGACGTAGTCAACGCGTTGCGCGCCCAGAATATCCAGGTGGCAGGCGGCGCACTGGGTGAACAGCCCGCACCGGGCAGCAATGCCTTTCAGGTGACGGTCAGCAGCCAGGGACGCCTGGCAGACACAGAACAGTTCGGGCAGGTCATCATCAGGAGCGGTGAGGACGGCCGGTTGATCCGCGTGGCCGACGTTGCCCGCGTCGAACTCGGCGCGCGCGACTACCTCACCAACAGCCTGCTCGATGGCCGGCCGGCTGTGGCACTGGTCATGTTCCAGCGACCGGGCAGCAACGCGCTGGAGACCGCTGAGGAAGTCAAACGCACCATGGCGAATATGGCGCCGGGCTTTCCGAAGGGCCTCGTCTATCGCATCGTCTACAACCCGACCGACTTCATCGCCCAGTCCGTGAAGGCCGTCTACCTCACCTTGTTCGAAGCCACGGCGCTCGTTGTCATCGTGATCCTGCTGTTTCTGCAGAACTGGCGCGCAGCAATCATTCCCATCACCGCCATTCCCGTGTCCCTGATCGGGACTTTTGGCGTTATGGCCGCACTCGGTTACTCGCTCAATAACCTGACGCTGTTCGGCCTGGTGCTTGCCATCGGCATCGTCGTGGACGACGCGATCGTGGTGGTCGAAAGCATTGAAAGAAACCTGGAAAATGGCCTGGCAGCACGCGACGCAGCACGCCGCACCATGACCGAAGTCGGCACGGCGCTGGTCTCCATCGCCCTGGTGCTGGTTGCCGTATTTGTGCCCACCGCATTTTTGGGTGGTATCACCGGACAGTTCTTCCGGCAATTTGCGGTAACGATCGCTGCCGCCACGGTGATTTCCGCATTGGTGTCGCTGACACTCAGCCCGGCGCTCGGTGCGATTCTCCTGCGCCGACACGATGAACCGCCCGACCGTATCGATCGATGGCTGGAGCGGCTGCTTGGCGGTATATTTCGCGCTTTCAATCACGGCTTCGATCGTCTGCGCGAGAGATACGGGCGCGTGCTTGACCGAACCGTGCGCCGGCCGGGCCTGGCACTGTCTGCCTTTGCCGTCATGCTGGTGCTGACAGCAATCGGTTTTCTGCTGGTGCCGACGGGCTTTATTCCGCAGCAGGATCAGGGCTATCTGATCACCATCGTGGAATTGCCGAAGGGGGCATCGCTGGACCGGACCACTGCAGTTATCCAGCGCGCGACACAGATCGCGATGAAGGTCCCGGGGGTAGAGCGCATTGTGGCCTTCGCGGGGTTTTCAGCAGCGACCGGTTCAAATGCCAGCCACTCCGGCACAGTGTTCTCGGGGCTAAAGGATTTCGGCGACCGGCAAGCGGGTGAATCAGGAACAGAGATTGCCGCGAAGTTGAATGCGGCGTTCAGCGAGATTCAGGAAGCCAGTCTGTTCGTCGTTGCGCCACCACCGGTGCGCGGCATCGGCAGTGGTGGTGATTTCAAGCTGATGGTGCAGGACCGCAGCGGCCAGGGCCTGCAGGCACTGGAGAAGGCGGCGTGGGACCTGGTCGGCGCACTCGCACAGTCCGGTGAGGTGGCACGACCCTACAGCACATTCACGACGACGGCACCGCAGTACTACCTGGATATCGACCGGACCAAAGCCGAGATGATGAACGTGCCGATAGAGAGCGTGTTTGACACGCTGCAAATCTATCTGGGTTCCTCATATGTGAATGACCTGACGCTTTTTGGTCGCAACTATCGTGTGACAGCCCAGGCCGATGCGCCATGGCGCCTGACACCGGAGGACATCAGCCGGCTGCGTACCCGCAATGCCGACGGTGAGATGGTGCCGCTCGGTTCACTGGTCGCCCTCCGCCCCTCCTCTGGCCCGGACCGCGTGGTGCGCTATAACCTCTACCCGACGGCAGAAGTGCAGATGGGCACGCTGCCCGGCCACAGCAGCGGCCAGACCCTGGCAGCCGTCGAGCGTATCGCCGCGCAAACTCTCCCGCCCGGGATCGAGTACGAGTGGACGGAGCTTGCCTATCAACAGACGCACACCTCAAACCTCGGCCTGTTGATGTTTCCGCTGAGCGTGCTGTTTGTGTTTCTGGTGCTGACGGCGCAGTACGAAAGCTGGTCCTTGCCGGTCACCATCGTGCTGATCGTTCCCCTGTGTCTGTTGTTTGCCATCATTGCCCTGCTGCTGCGCGGGCTCGATATCAACATCCTGGCGCAGATCGGCTTCATCGTGCTGATCGGGCTGGCCAGCAAGAACGCCATCCTGATCGTCGAATTTGCCCGTCAGCAGGAAAGCGAAGGCAAAGATCACTTCAGCGCGGCAATCACTGCTGCCGAGCTGCGTCTGCGGCCCATCCTGATGACCTCGTTTGCGTTCATCGCCGGCGTAGTGCCGCTGATGCTGGCCTCCGGCGCCGGCGCCGAGATGCGACAGGTACTCGGCACCGTGGTGTTTGGCGGCATGCTCGGCGTCACGCTCATCGGCCTGTTGCTGACACCGGTCTTCTACACTGTGATTCGTGGCTGGCTGCGCAAGGACCACGCACCGGATGAGCCGGCCGGAACCGTTCAGCCATGAGGTATCAGGTCACCGTCCTGTTCGCGGTCCTGGTCACTGGCTGTGCCGCCGGCCCGGACTACCACGCCACGGTACCAGACACTGCAGCAACATTTGCAGCGGCAGACGGTGCCGGCCTGAAGCAGGACATCCCTGATGCGGACTGGTGGCGGGACTTCAACGATCCCACATTGAATACGCTCATCGAACAGGCCGCAGGCGCGAACTACGATGTGCGTATTGCAATCGCCAACCTTCGCGCCTCGCGCGCCCTGCTGCAGGGTGGCCGGCTGGAACTCGCACCCATCGTCACGGCACAAGGCAGCGTGATACGGGAAAAACAGAGCCAGGCCGTCGGCCTGCCCTTCAACTTCGCTGACGACTATTACGACGCAGGTTTCGATGCCAGTTGGGAAATCGATATCTTCGGGCGGGTACGCCGCTCCGTCGAGGCACTGCGGGCCGACTATGAATCCGAACAAGCTGCCTGGCACGACATGCTGCGAAGCGTGGTCGGCGAAGTCGCCCGGACCTATGTCGAACTGCGTGGTGTGCAATACCGTCTTGCGGTTGCAGAGCGCAATACCATCAACCAGGAAGAAACCTACCAGCTCACGCTCGCCCTGCTTGAAGGAGGTCGCGGCACCGATCTGGATATCGCCCGGGCACTGGCACAACTGGAAACGACGCGCGCCAGCATCGGTCCACTACAGGCAGCGGAAACCGAAACCACCAACCGCCTGAAAGTTCTGGTTGGCGGAGACTCCACGCAACTCCGCGCCCTGCTCGCTACACCTGCGGAACTGCCACAACCGCCCGAGCTGATTGCGGTAGATGACCCGGCCAGCATGCTGCGGCGCCGGCCGGACATCCGGACCGTCGAGCGGCAGTTGGCAGCAGCAACGGCTCGCACCGGTGCGGCCGTCGCCGACTATTTCCCGCGCGTTACCTTCAGCGGCTCAGTCGGCCGACGTGCCTCCTCGCTGTCTGATCTGGATAATTCCTCTGCCGAGCGCTACACCTTCGGCCCGAGGATCAGCTGGGCTGCACTGGACATGGGGCGGGTACGGGCCGAAGTGGCTGCGAATGACGCCCGTACCGAGGCCGCGATGGCGAACTGGGAAAAGACCGTGCAGATGGCGCTGCAGGAAACCGAATCGGCCTTGAACCGTTACTCCAGAACACGGGAGACGGCAGCACGTCTGCGTGTCGCAGCACAGGCCAGCGCGCAGGCGGCCGATCTGGCGCGGCTGCGTTACCGCTACGGTGCTGACAGCTTCCTCACCGTGCTGGATGCCGAACGGCGGCAACTTGAATCCGAAGACCTGCTGGCGGGAGCCGAAACCGATGCCTCGCTCGCCGCAGTCGCCGTATACAAATCGCTTGGGGGCGGTTGGGAAACCTTTGTATCAGCCAAATGAATCGGGTCAACCCGGTCACAACAGCCGCGAATCATAGGCCCAGTGCAGCAGTGCCTGTCGCTGGCCGCGACGACAGAGAAGATCGCCCCGCAGGCAGTATTTCTTTAACTGGGTCACGTGCCGGCGCATGGCCCGCCAGCGACTGATCTGACGCGCATCATCGGGGCTGCGCCGGCCCATGTAGTAACGGCAATACCACTGGAACCAGCCCCGCGGATCCTCCTCTCCTATCCAGCCTTTCTCACGCCAGATTGCCAGCGATTGCGAAGCGCGAACCCCAAAGAAGTTAAGCGAAGCCTGATAACGCAACGGTGAGAGCTTGGCCTTTACAAACCAGCTAGCCGGAAACTCAGCACTGCAGTCCGTCATGTACTTGCCACCAAACACACCGAGGGCAAGCATCTGCGAGGGTGTCAGATCTGGCGTGAACGCGTCATCGAAGTTCCTGCCGGTCGGCTCAGTGAGGTAGTAGACGTAGTTATCCTGCATGCGGTCGCTGACCACCACGCGTCGCTTCTTCATCGCTTCAGGGCTCCATCGTCCGCCACTCAGCCTGGTAGCCGAGACCAAGCTTGACCAGCCGGTGCATCAGTTGCTCGTAACTGATGCCGGCCGTCTCTGCCGATTCAGCGAAATCCTCACCGTAGCTGAGGTTAGGGTTGCAGTTGGCTTCAAGCAGGTACGGGGTGCCATCGGCAGCCAGACGGAAATCCATGCGCGCATAGCCGCTCATGTGCAGCGCACGGTAGATGCGCCGGCTAAGGCGGTTGAGCTTCTCGGTAAGCCCATCGGGCAGGTCGGCCGCACGATCGGTATGTATGCCGTGCTTGCGCTGGTAGTTCCCATCCCATTTGACCTTGCGCGTAGCGATTCCAGCCTGCGCAGCGGCCAGCGTACCGAAACGCATTTCCCAGACCGGCAGCGTTGTCAGCCGCGCATTGCCCAGCACGCCCACATAGAGTTCACGTCCGGCGATATATTCCTCGACCAGCGCATCCGTGCCGACATTGTCATGAATAAAGGCCACGCGCTCTTCAAGCCGGGTCAGGTCTTCAACGATCGACGCCTGGGCTATGCCCAGCGAGGCATCTTCAACCGCTGACTTGACGAACAGCGGGAATGACAGCCGCCGCGACAGACGCAGGCGCATGCCGCGCCTGAAGACTTGAAAATGCGGTGTGGGGATTCGGTGGTAGGTGAGAATCTGCTTGGACAGCACCTTGTCTCGCGACAGCATCATGCCGCGCGGGTTGCAGCCCGTGTAGGGCTGCCGCAGCAACTCCAGGTAGGCGACGATATACTGGTCATAAGCGCCGATACCCTGGAATTCCTGCAGCAAATTAAAGGCGATGTGCGGCTTCCAATCCCGCACCGTCTTTCGCAACTCCGAAAGCTTGTCGTACAGGCCGAGCGCGCGCACTTCGTGGCCGGCATTCTCCAGGAATGCCATCACGTCGTACTCGGTACGGAATGCATCGATCTGCTGTTCGGTATATCCATCGAGCTCATCGGGAGGCACGAGACTTTCGTGCATAAGCACGAGTACCCGCCACTTTTTTCTCATAACGCGTAACGCTCCCGGCCACGGCGTACAGAATCAAAAAGGATCCGCTCGAGCAAACGAAATGTTTCGCGCTTGGTCTCGCGCACGGGTCGATGGACGCAGAGATCAAGATCCCGCGTCCGCTGTATGGCGATGCGCATGACGTTGTTTACCAGATAGGGATGCAGTCGTGAACGGCGTATCAGCAAGCGTTGCAATTGTGGCCGCACCTGCCGGATAAAGGTCGATGCGGCAGGGCGACCAGGATGTCGGGCGCGCGAAGCAAACACCTGTTTCAGTCGCTGATCATAACGATCGGTTTCTGAAGTGTCGTAGTAAGCGCGCTTTTCTTCATAGTACTGTCGCAGCGTAATGCGGCTCTCGCGCAATGGCTCAATGTGCTTCCGGCTGCGCACTGGCGGCGGTGCATCGTGAATGTCTGCCATCAGTTCATCGACATAGACGAGCTTCTTCAAGGCCGGCCAGTCGGCATAGTCATTGCGCCAGGTGGAATTGGGCGCCAGCCACACGGCGAAGGTTTCGGCAAAATCCTCGGTCGGATGGCTCTGCGCATACCAGTGACCGAGATGCATGACATAGCGCCGGCTGCCTGGTCGCGGCACGTAGCTCACGGGATACGGCTCTGACGCCAGGCCGAAGAGCTCGCGCCAGTGCTTGCGTCGGCGCAACCGGTAAGCAGTATCGATGGCGTGCCCGGCTTCGTGGCGCAGGATGCGACGCAACCAGCGCACGTTACCGCCCTCCACCTCATGCATCATCCGACGTTCGAGCCTCGTCAGGCGCGGATGGGCCAGATAGAACGGGATCGCGATGCCGGGTACACCATCCGGCGAGAACCAGTCCTCGGACAGCCAGCAGTGTGGGCGAAAGCGGATACCACGCCGTGCCAGCTCATCGTCAAGACGCGCCAGCGCGGCTGGGACCCTGCCATGGGAAGTGTCGAGACCGAGATCGCAGAGGCGCAGATCGAGCAAGGTCTCGTGAGGGAGGTCGGCCCACCAGAACTGGCGGCGCAGCACCAGATTGCGACGCCGCTCGACTGTCGGTCGCCGCGCTCCGCGCTTCGTTCCGGGTACCCTGCCCGGCCTGGTCTGCCTCGCCTTTTTCTTGCTCATCCAACCGCTGCCGGGAACTTCCGCGCCAGTCTAGCCTCAATCAGGATGGGCACGGAACCAGAAGCCGCTATAGTCACTATTCCACAAAGGAGATCGGTACTTATGAATAACAGATCACTCATCGCATCGACGGCCATCAGCGGGCTGCTGGCGCTCGGCCTCGCTACCAGCGCCAATGCCGCGCCGGATACCGGCAAAGAGAAGTGTTATGGCGTGGCAAAGGCAGGCCAGAACAACTGTGCGGCCAACGGCCATTCCTGCCAGGCTCTGGCGAAAAACGACAATGATCCGGCGGAATGGAAGTACGTCCCCAAGGGCGAATGCGAGGCGGCTGGCGGCAAGACCAGCGCGCCGGAATCAAAAATGTAATGACGGCGACATCGATATCAATGCCTAGCGCGGTGCAGCCGGTTCCGGCGCAAGCCGGGATCGGTCTGCGCACCGCGCACCATCGCGAATTTCTTGCGCGACAGCCCAGGATTCCCTGGGTCGAAGTGCACAGCGAGAATTTCTTCGCTGATGGTGGCCGCCAAATCGAGCTAATCGATGCGGTGCGCTGCAACTACGGCATCAGTCTGCATGGTGTCGGGCTGTCCATCGGTTCGACTGATCCGCTGTCGAACCTGCATCTGCAAAACCTGAAGCGGCTCGTCGATCGCGTGCAGCCGGCACTGGTATCTGAACACCTGTCATGGAGTTCGGTCGATGGCGTGTTCACTAACGACCTGCTGCCGATGCCGCATACTGGCGAGGCGCTCAGGCATTTTTCGGCGCGCGTGAGTCAGGTACAGGATTTTCTCCAGCGGCAAATCCTCATCGAAAATGTCTCCAGCTATCTGCACTTCCCCGAAGACACCATGACGGAGTGGCAGTTCCTCGCCGAACTGGCGCAGCACAGCGGCTGCGGCATCCTGCTCGACGTCAATAATGTCTACGTCAGCGCGATAAATCACAGCTTTGACGCTGACGCCTATATCGCCGCAATACCGGTTGCACTGGTTCAGGAGATTCATCTCGCCGGTCACACCGCCGTCAGCGATGAGGACGGTACGTTGCTGATCGATACCCACAATGCACCGGTTGCCGAGCCGGTCTGGGATCTCTACCGGCGCACGATTGCCCGCACTGGCCCACTGCCAACTTTGATCGAGTGGGACTCGCAACTGCCCGCCCTGGACAGGCTCATCGCCGAAGCACAGCGTGCCGATGCCATTGCCGGAGTACGCCATGCGCGCGTTGCGTGACACCCAGGCCGACTTGCTCGCTGCCGTGCTGGGCCGTGACCCGGCACAAGCCGCAAGGTGGCCACGTCATCGCCTTGCCGTGTACCGCAACAATGCACGGGAGAACTTTGCCGCTGCACTGGAGGCAGCATTTCCGCTGCTGCACGGACTCATGGGTCATGACGAGTTTCGGGCGATGGCCTGGACATTCCAGAAGAACTGTCTGCCCCGCTCCGGGAACTTGTTTTATTGCGGTGCCGGTCTCACTGACTTCCTCGCCGCACGTCTCGCTAAAACGCTGGATGAGCCGTTGACCGACGTCGCACGTTTCGAGTGGCTGATCCAGGAAGCGCTGGTTGCCGCTGATGAGCTGGCGCATTTTGACTTCGGAAAACTGGCGGCACTGCCGCAAGCACAGCATGGATCACTGCGTTTTCGTTGTCATCCGGCAACACGCCTGTACCTTTCAACGCTGCCGATTTTCACAGTCTGGCGTGACTATCAGCACCGGGGGACCGTTACACGGACACCGATGAACGTCGCTGCGGGCACAGAAGCGCTGCTGATCCAGCGTGCCAGAGATGGCGTAGAACTTCACCGTCTGCAGCCAGCCGAGTTCTGCTTTCTTGATACGCTGATGCGCGGTGAATGCCTGGAAGCCGCTATCGATAACGCGTCGGCTGGTGACACCAGCCTCGACCCGGGCACACTGCTGTCCCGCTGGGTGTCGGCAGGCGTGATCACGGGTCTCGCAGACTGACGCCTGCCGGTCATTCTGGCAACCTATCTCTTCAAGACTAGGCCCGGCGCTTTGCGTTGACCTCGCGCATGAAATCCGCATCGATCATGGTCACACCCTGTTTCTTTGCCTCGCGGATAATTCCCTTCAGGGCCACAGTAAGCAGCACCTTCGGTACATCGGTCAGGAGCTTGCAGGCCTCCAGCTCGAAGCGGATCTCTGGATCCAGCTTATTGGCAGTATAAAAGATGGAGTGCGCCTCACGCCCCTTGGCGGTTGGTATGGCCACCGGCTTTGGCCTGTTATGCGAGCAAAAGAAAAAGCGCCGGTCACCGGTCTCGTTATGCCGGAAGCCGTACGACAATGGAATGCTCGGAAATTCTTTCTGCGCCATAAGCCGCTCATGAAAGGTCTCTTTCAAGAGGATATTTTTGACCTTCAGACACAAGAACTCCTCACAGCCGGCGGGATCCGTCTCCCTGCCCGGCTTGTACTGGAATTCCCCATCCAGTTCGCATTCAAAAACCTGGAACGCATCCTTCATCAGCAGGGGGAACTCCGCGTCCTGCGCATATTCCGCCGAGGGCGTCCTGACCATCTCGAAGGGACTTTTTTTCATCTTTTCTTCCGGTTCCACACCCGGGTAACCGAGCGCCACGATCGGCCGCAACCAGCTCTCCTTGTATTCGATAAAGTGCAGGGCGGCCTTGCTGCCTCTGCGCAGATTTACCGAGGTATTCGAACTGGCCCTTGAGATCAGCATCATCGAAGGCTGTTCGATGATGTCGAAGGGAAACGCCAGCGAATGTGGACCGATCGAAGTAATGCCGTGCTCGTTGACCGTCGTCACCAATGCGAAGGGCATCGGAAAGAAGCCGGACGACTGATAGAAATTATCCTTGGGGTGCACACGATGAAAAGCCTCGTCACGGGTATTTGCGGGGCGACGAAAGCGGTCGAATGCTGAAAACAAATTAAAAAATGACATGGCTGATGACAATGCTGAGGAACGACGACATATTGCCATTCTCACATCATCAGGCAAAACCCGTCGTCAAGCAGCCCGCCCGGAAAGGCGCCGCTCGATCCGCCAGAACACCAGACCCAGCCAGACGCTGAGGGCTGACAGCAGTGCGAGATGCATAAGGCTCGCCTGTACAAGCGGCACCAGCACACCGACCGCCAGGCTGGCCACAGCCAGCGAAACGAAGGACTGCATCGAGGCGGCAGAGCCCCTCGCCTGTGGAAACAGATCGAGCATCCGCAGTGTCAGCACCGGGAATACGAGCTGGGTCGCCATACCCGACAGAAACAGTGCGATCTGCTGCACGTAGATCGGTATCTCGGCAAACAGCCCGTGCAGCAACAGCCGCAGCGTGCAGGTGGTGACGATCAGTGCAAAACCGTAGCCCGCCTGTCGCATGGGTGGAATTCGTCCAGCCAGCCGGCCCGAAAGCGTTGCGCCCAGCGTGAAACCGGCGATCACCGGCAGGAACAGCCAGATGAACTGCGTTTCGCTGAGCTTCCAGTGATCGAGAATCAGTGCCGGCGCCGCACCCACATAGCAAAACACACCCAGGAAATTGAAACTGGCCGCCAGTGCCAGCAACAGGAACTGGCGGTCGCAGATCACGCGAAATGCCGCTACCGCCAGCGACTGCAGGGAAAACGGCACACGCTGCTCCGGTGGGTGCGTTTCCGGCAGCCGGATATGCGACGCAGTCACCATCACCAGGCCAAACAGCGCAAGAAATGCAAACACCGCGCGCCAGCCCAGGGCAACGTGAATCCAGCCACCGATGACCGGTGCCAGCGCCGGCGCGACACCAAAGATCAGTGTGACCAGGCTCATCAGCCGCTGCGCCTGTGGTCCCTCGTACAGGTCGCGCACGATCGCACGCCCCACCACCATTCCGGCACCGGCCGTCGCGCCCTGCAGCGCACGAAATGCGAGCAGCGACGCAAAATTTGGCGCAAACACGCAGGCCAGTGAGCCCAGGGTATAGAGGCCCATGCCCCAGATGATTACCGGCCGCCGGCCCAGCGCATCCGACAGCGGCCCGTGAAACAGGGCAGTAACGGCGTAAGGCAGCATGTAGGCGGTCAGCGTCTGCTGCATCTGCCAGCGGGACACACCCAGATCCACTTCCATCGCACGAAACGACGGAAAGAATGTATCGATGGAGAACGGACTTACCATCGACAGGCCCGCGAGCAGCACGGCGAGGCCCAGGTAATGCGGGATGGTTCGCGACACTAGATCGAGTGGACGCCAGGCTGAGGACGGCGCTGCACTGCGAGCTGAAAAGTACGTCGGGTGAATATCATGATCGGGAATGATAAGGGCTTTCACAGTCCTGCAAGCTGATTTCCTCGAGCAACAGACAGGTGCCAATCCCTGAATCACGAGCAAAAAAAAAATGGCGGCGGGATGGCCGCCATTCTTCCTTGGCAGTGTGATTACTGCGGCAATGGATAACCGGAGTCGGCCCACTGTTGCCAGGTCAAACCCTGGGGCTCCAGAACCTTCTCTTTAAAGACCGACCAGGTCGTGTCGTTGTTGCCGTTGTTACGCGGGTGTGTCGCCTGATATTCCGCGTAGTTGGCCGGACGCTTCCAGGCTTCAAAGCCGATGGTCTGCAGGCCAAGAGCGCCGTTATCAAACCATTGCTGCATCCGGTTACGGAAGGCAACCGGCATGTCCTCAAACTGCGTCCGGGTTTCGCTGCGTACGTGGTAGACCAGGACACCGGCTACGTGTCGGCTGTTGCTGGCAACTTCACTCATACCCATCCATGGCAGCCAGGGCCCGACTCTGGACCAGGACACGGTGCCGCGGGGCGCCCAATCCAGCCGCTTTGCCTGACTACCCGGGCACAGCCACCAGTACCACATTTTCTTCTTGCTCTTCTTATCCTGAGGCTGATTCAGGACTATATCTGCACACCTCAATTCACGTACAGAGTCCTTCGGCAAGTAGAAATCAAACAATTCGGCGGAGGAGTATTGACCATCGTTGGCGACATTCATGTTGTCGCTCTGGGCGAATTGCGTCTTAAGATCGTAGTTGGGAAATACGTCGGCATTGGAAGCATAGTTCAGGCCAAACTCTTCCTGCGGACGACTCGGATTCGCAAAGTCGGCAGTGCCGCGCGGAGCATCCATGTACTCGTTCATCACTGGAGTCACGGGAACGGTTTCACCGGTCCATGGATTCTTCCAGGAATTCACGATTTCGCCCGTACGCGGATCAGTATAGAAGACGATTTCACGACTGGCATAGAGCAGCTCATTGGCATTCGGGCTGCTCGTCAGCCAGCGAACGTTATAGCCTTCAAAGCCAAACAGACGGGCACCATGTCGCCTGGGGTCAGTGGCAGTGAACCCTTCGCATTTGGCGTCATCCGGGGTACCTGTTTGGCATTCGCTATCCCCCGGAATATACGCGTACACATAGCCCTTCATGTAGAAAACAGACTTCCCGCCCGCGATCCATTCTGCATGCGATAGTTGAGTTTGCCGATGTCATCCGGAATGGTGTTATAGGCGGAGACCGGGTCGGAGGCATAAGTCGCCTGACCGACAAGCAGCAACGCACTCACTACGCAGCACCACAGATTTCTTCTAGTCATTAGATGCTCCTCTGCTACACTGACGACAATGGTCCGGTTGAAAAATAAATAGCACCTTGACAAATTTTTGTCACTTTTCCATCAAGGGGACGGGCTGAGGCGATGAATTCTGCGGGGGGCAAGGAAGGTCGCGCGGCCAACGATTAAGCCGGCGTATCCCTACCCCAGCTTGTGACGGACGCGGCCCTGATGCCGCAACTGCCGAAGCTCCATACCCAGGCGCTGCAGGTCTTCAACAGTCAGATCAATGCCGTCGGTGAATTGCCGAGACAGATCAGTTGCCCGATGACGAAGTTTGGCGAGGAGTTTCTTGCCGTTGCTGCTCAAACGAATTAGCGGTGAACGATGGTGATCCGGATTGTCGGTCAGCTCTACGAGTCCGCGTTTCACCAGACTGTTTATCGTATATTGCACGTTCTGACGCTGGGTACCGAGACGTCTCGCGTATTGGGAGACCGTTCTGGGCTGACCTGCGGCAAGGATCAGGGCCTGCCATTGGGGTGGTGTGATATCAAGATCTGCAGCGCGCTCGGATGCCGCGCTCATGAATTCACCATTCAGCAGCATGACTTCGCCGAGGAACATCTGAAAAGCGTCGGCAAATTCCATTTTATCTGCGCTCACAACCCTCGTGGTTTTTTTGGTACTCATGGGCGTACAGTCTATCCATGAACATCACAATCAACAAAGTGGATCTCGCATCGCGCCCACGATTATGATAAACACCAGTCTGTAAATAGACTAAACCGCTGCCAGTTGTGTCGAAGCCACATGGAGTGCATCCAATGATTTCCTTCAGAGCCAAAAGTCGCCACATCGCTCGTCTGCTCGCATTGCCACTCACTGCAACGCTGCTGTCGCCAGCTGTGGCGCTCGCCCAGGACTCGGCCTCCGCTATTACCGAAATCGTCGTCACGGCACAGCGTCGCGAACAGCAGTTGCAAGACGTTCCGATTGCCATCAGTGCTTACAGTTCTGAACAGCTGGATCGCCTGCAGGTGACTGACGCCCTCGAGACAGCGCACTTGGTGCCCAACATGATTGGTCACAACAACACCGGCCTCGGTACCGCCAATGCCTATACGCTGCGCGGACTGGGCAATTCCGAATCCATTGCCACTTTCGATCCGCCGGTCGGCAGCTATATCGACGATATCTATGTCGCGCGACAGAACGCGAATAACTTCACGTTTTTCGACGTGGACCGTATCGAGGTATTGCGTGGGCCGCAGGGCACGCTGTTTGGTCGCAACACCACGGGCGGCGCGGTGCGCATCATCATGAGAAAGCCGGCCGAAGAGTTCGGTGGCTACGTTGAAGGCGGTTACGGTCAATTCGACCGCTATAACGCGCGCGGCAGCGTCGATATCCCGGTTTCAAGCACCCTCCTGACCAAGCTGTCCGGTTACTACATCAACGATGACGGATATGCCCACAGCGTAACGACCGGCGAAGACGTAAACACGGATGAAAACTACGGTGTTCGTGGCGCCATCCGCTGGCTGGCAACCGATGATCTCACTGTTGACCTGGCAATGGACTATGAAAACCAGGACTACACCAGCATCAGCACCACCAAGAGTGGCGACAACCGGATCACCAGTACCGGCCTTTCCAGGAATGGTGGCGCGCTGGTTGGCATATTCACTGGTCCCAAGGCTTATTACGGACTGGGCAATGAAGTTGAGGCTTATAACGCCTATCTGAATGTAGACTGGTCGACATCTGCCGGTACGCTCAGCTCCATCACGGGCTGGCGAGACTTCACCCAGGACTACGCTATAGATTTCCTTAATGGCAACGTCGCCACGCGGGCTGCCTTTGGCCAGGCACCGGGGCCCTGGGGTGGCTATACGGTTGCCAACGACAGCAGGAACCAGCAGCTTTCCCAGGAGTTCAAGTTTGTCGGTGATTACGGCGACAAACTGCAATACGTCACCGGTGTCTACTATCTGCGCGAAGACAACCGCACGGATTTTGGCACTCTGGTCGACGTTCCTGCACCGCCACCGACCTTCATCCCCCTGGTTCTCTCCGACCTCGTCATGAAAAACACGACGGAGACCTGGGCTGTCTATGCGCAGGGCGACTACAAGCTTGACGATCACTGGACCGCAACGGTCGGCCTGCGCTACACCGATGAAGACAAGAACATTTCCTTCTCCGACAATCAGCCCTGCCCGCCGACCGCCACCTGCTTCATAGACCTGAATGGCGATGGCATCTCGGACAATGACCTGAGCAACGTCAATTTTGACAATTTGAGCAGCACAAATCCAAATCCAGGTGATCCAGTTTTGGTTGAGCAATACGCCAATATTCCGCGCAACCAGAGCGTGGAGAAATTGACGCCGCGCTTTGCGCTTCAATATACGGTGGATGACCAGCTGAATTTCTATGGATCCGTC
>Ga0138256_10003040_pt1 | contig 17926 bp, 12 predicted proteins | sample KNB2016incub_MG_FD_105486 | JGI IMG/M metagenome (GOLD analysis project Ga0138256, IMG submission 105486) | Active sludge microbial communities from wastewater in Klosterneuburg, Austria - KNB2014incub_MG | ecosystem: Engineered > WWTP > Activated sludge > Unclassified | place: Austria... | reverse complement strand
GAGCTGGCGCAGCGAACCGGCCGCGCCGTTGCGCGGGTTGGCCAGCACCTTGCCGCCGGTGGCGCGCATGCGGGCGTTGTAGGCCTCGAAGCCGGCGCGCGGCATGTACACCTCGCCCCGCACTTCCAGCACCGTGGGAGGGCCTTCAGGCCCGATGCCTTCCTCCTGCAGCCTCAGCGGAATCGCGCGAATCGTCCGTAAATTCGCCGTGACATCCTCGCCCGTCGCGCCATCCCCGCGCGTGGCGCCGCGCACGAACACGCCGTACTCGTAGCGCAGGCTGATGGCCAGGCCGTCGAGCTTGGGCTCAACCGAGAACGCCGGCGCCTCGTCGCCCAGCTGCTTCACGATGCGCTGCACGAACTCGTGCACTTCCCCGTCGCTGAAGGCGTTGTTGAGCGACAGCATCGGCAGTTCATGCACCACCTGGTCGAAGCCGGGCAGCACCGCCGCGCCGACGCGCTGGGTCGGTGAATCCGGGGTGGCCAGCCCGGGGTGCGCGGCCTCGAGGGCCTGCAGTTCGCGCAGCAGCGCGTCGTACTCGGCGTCCGGGATGGCCGGGTCGTCGAGCACGTGGTAGCGGTGATTGGCGTCTTCCAGGAGGCGCCGCAGTTCGGCGGCGCGCGCGGCGGCGGGAGTCATGCCGGGGGCCTCAGCGGGTGGTGCGCAGGTCCCACTTCTGCTGCTTGCGGTCGTAGTTGCGCAGGTCTTCGCGGATGTGGGCGATGCGCTGGCGGCCCAGGGCGTTGCGCTCCTCGTCCAGCAGCACGCCGTCGAGCAGCTCGGCCATGCGCTGGGCCGTGGGCAGCATGGCGTCCCAGGCGTCGAGCGCCGACATCGGGCCCGGCAGCGCCATGAAGAAGCTGATGCCCGGCGTGCGCAGGTCCTGGATGGTGGCCATGTCGAACCAGCCCGGCTTCACCAGGTTGGCCACGCTGAAGATGGGGCCGTGCTCGGGGTGGTTGTCCACCAGGCGGTGGAAGATGTTCTGGTGGCCGTAGACCAGGCCGGCCTTCTCGGCGGCCACCACCAGGTCGGGGCCCTGCAGCGTCTGGCCCGCGCGCGCGGCCAGGAACACGCTCACCACCTTGTCGAAATTCTCGTCCGGGCGGGCGCCGGCGGTGGGCGCCGGGGCGGGACGGCGGTCGGGCACGGATTCACCGGCGAGGGTCTTTTCCAGCAGGTCGAGTTCGGAATCGGCGATGGCCGCGGCCTGGTCGCCGGTCTCGGCGTCGGACTGCAGTATTTCGCGCAGCGTCGGCTCCTGGCGCGGGCCGCTGGCCTCCTGGCGGGCGCCGGCGTTGCGCTTGCCCTGCTCGGGCTTCTTGCGGCTCGTGAACAGGATGACGGCGAAAAGGACCACCGCCGCGACGCCGATGGCGATGCGCAGCAGTGCGGTTTCGCTGAGTCCGTCGAGCATGGTGCGTCTCCCTGTTTTCGGTCAGGCCGCGTCTGCGGCCCGCCGTGAAATGATGCCCGAATTCCGCGGCGCGGTCAGGCGGCGCCGACCAGGCGCGAGGCCTCGGCCAGGTCCACCGACACCAGGCGGCTGCAGCCGGGCTCGCGCATGGTGACGCCCGAGAGCTGCTTGGCCGCTTCCATCGTGGCCTTGTTGTGGGTCACGAACAGGAACTGCACCTTCTCGCTCATCTCGGTGACCATGGCGCTGAAGCGGCCGACGTTGGCCTCGTCCAGCGGCGCGTCCACCTCGTCGAGCAGGCAGAACGGCGCCGGGTTGAGCCGGAAGATCGCGAACACCAGGGCCACCGCGGTCAGCGCCTTCTCGCCGCCGGACAGCAGCGAGATGTTGCTCACGCGCTTGCCCGGCGGGCGCGCCATGATGGATACGCCGGTGTCGAGCAGGTCTTCGCCGGTGAGCTCGAGGTAGGCGTGGCCGCCGCCGAACAGGCGCGGGTAGAGTTCCTGCACGCCGGCGTTGACGCGGTCGAAGGTTTCCTTGAAGCGGCCGCGGGTTTCGCGGTCAATCTTCTTGATCGCCGCTTCCAGCGTGTCCAGGGCCGAGGTGAGGTCGTTGTTCTGGGCGTCGAGGTAGGTCTTGCGCTCGCTCTGTTCGCCGTATTCCTGGATGGCGGCCAGGTTCACCGGCTCGAGGCGGCGCATCTTGGCCTCGATGTCGGCCAGCGTCTTCTGCCAGCCGTCGAAGTCGGCCTTCTCGGGCAGCGCCTGCAGCACGTCTTCCAGCACCAGCCCGGCCGACGCGATGGCCTCGGACAGCTGGCCCGCGCGCAGGGCCAGGGCCTGTTCCTCCATGCGCTTGCCGGCGATGGCCTCGCGCTGGGCCAGGGCCTGCTGGTCGCGCTGCTGGCGGGTTTGTTCGTAGCCGCGCATTTCGCTTTCGATGCCGTCCAGCGACGAGCGCGCGGCGGCCAGGTCCTTCTCGACGATCACGCGCTGGTCGAGCGCGGCCTGGCGCTCGGCCTGCAGCGCCACCACCGGCGCGTCGCCGTCGGCCAGCTGGGCCACGAGTTCGTTCAGGCGCACTTCCAGCTGGGCCTTCTGGCTGCCCATGCGCGCCAGCGACTGGCTGAGCGCGATCACGCGGGCGCGCTGCGATTCCAGCGTCAGGGCCAGCTGGTGCGCGGCGTCGCGGGCTTCGCGGGCGGCGTTGCGGGCGGCGTCGCGCTGTTCGCCGAAGCTGCGGCGCTCGGCGTCCAGGCGCTGGCGCTCGGCTTCGTAGTCACCCATCTTGCCCACGGCCTGCTCCAGGCGGCCGCGCGCTTCGCGGGCGTTGGCCTGCGATTCGTCCAGCGTGGTGCCCAGGGTGGACAGCTCGCCGTCAATGCGCGCCACGCGCGCCTGCGCCGATTCCAGCCGCCCCTGCTGGCCCTGCAGCTGGCCGGCCAGTTCGGACACGCTGCGGTGCGCCAGGTACAGCGAGCGCTGCGCATCTTCGCGGTGCTGCTCGGCTTCCAGCAGCCGGTCGCGCATCGAGGTGAGGCCCTCGTTGATGGCCTGTTCCTTCTTCGCCAGCGCGTCGATGTCGGCGCGCAGCGACTGGATTTCGCGCTCGCGGCCCAGCGCGCCCTGCTGCGCCTCGCCGCTGCGCAGCACGCGCAGCCAGCCGGCGCCGAGCCATTCGCCGGTGCGGGTGATCACCGCTTCGCCGTCGGCCAGGCGCACGGCGCGCGCATCGGCCGCGCCTTCCACGGCGCGGATGCCGGCCAGCAGGCGGCGGATGGCCGCCGGGCCCTGCACTTTCGCGGCCAGCGAACCGGCGGGCACGTCCACCGCTTCGTCGCTGGCGCTGACCAGGGCCACGCGGCCCTGCGACAGGCTGGCCAGCGCGTCCAGCCATTCCGACGGCGCGTCCACGGTGACGGCTTCAAGCAGGCTGCCCAGCACGGTTTCCACCGCGGTTTCCCAGCCGGCTTCGACCGTCAGCGATTCGCCGAGGCGGGCGTTGTCGGCGATGCCGTTGGCCTTGAGCCAGTCGAGCGCGACGTTCTTTTCCTGGCCCAGCGCGGCGTGCTGCAGCGCCTCGAGCGACGACAGGCGGCCGCGCGCGGCCTGGCCCTGCTTGCGCACGTCCGCCAGTTCGGCCTGCTGCTGGCGCTGCTGTTCCTGCAGCGCGGTGAGCGCGCCCTTGCGCTGTTCCAGCACGGCGCCCAGGCCGTCGAGGCCGGACTTCTGTGCGTCGTGGTCCTGCACCATGCGGGCCAGGGCTTCGGTGAGCGCACTGGTGTCGAGCGTGCCGCGCTCGTTGGCCAGCGCCTCGCGGCGGCGGCCGGCGTCGAGCGCCTGCTTTTCGAGGTATTCGATCTTGGTGCGCTCGACCTCGGCCCAGCGCGCGGCCTCGGCCTGCGCCTTGGCGTAGGTGTCCCAGCGCTGCTGCCAGTCCTGCAGCGCCGCCTCGGCGGCGCGCAGGCCGTCCTGGCGGCCGGCGTCTTCGGCGCGCAGCGCTTCAAGCCTGGGGTCGGCCGCGGCGATGGCGTTGTGCAGTTCGGCCAGCTGGCGCTCGTCGCCGCTGATGTGCTCGCCCACCTGGGCAAACGCGGCGTCGGCTTCGGCGCGCGCGGTTTCCAGGCGCTGGCGCAGTTCGCGCTGGTGCTGGATCTGCTGTTCGATGCGGGCCAGTTCGCCGCCCACGCGGTAGACCTCGGCCTGGGCCTTGCCCAGGCGCTCGCTGGCTTCGCCGTGCTGGCTGCGGCAGGCCTCGATCTGGGCCTCGGCCTGGCGCTGGTCGGCCAGCAGGGCCTGCAGCCTGATCTCGTCCTGGGTCAGGGTTTCGTGCAGGGCCTTGAGGTCGGTGTCGAAGCGGCGGAACTCCAGCGCCTTGAGCTGCGCGTCCTTGTTCAGGCGCTCGGCCTGCAGGGCCTGGTACTGCTCGGCGGCGCGGGCCTGGCGCTTGAGGTGCTCGAGCTGCTTGTCCACTTCCTCGCGCAGGTCGTTGAGGCGGTCGAGGTTTTCGCGGGTGGCCTTGATGCGCGATTCGGTTTCCTTGCGGCGCTCCTTGTACTTGGAGATGCCGGCGGCTTCCTCCAGGTACACGCGCAGGTCCTCGGGCCGGGCCTCGATGATCTGGCTGATCATGCCCTGCTCGATGATCGAGTAGCTGCGCGCGCCAAGACCGGTGCCCAGGAAAAGGTCGGTGATGTCGCGGCGGCGGCAGCGGGCGCCGTTGAGGTAGTAGTTCGACTGGCCGTCGCGGCTGACCATGCGCTTGACCGAGATCTCGGCATAGCGGGCGTACTCGCCGCCGATGCTGCCCTCGGAGTTGTCGAACACCAGTTCCACCTGGGCCTGGCTGACCGGCTTGCGGGTGGACGAGCCGGAGAAGATGACGTCGGTGAGCGAATCGCCGCGCAGGCGGCTGGCCGAACTTTCGCCCATCACCCAGCGCACGGCGTCGATGATGTTGGACTTGCCGCAGCCGTTGGGACCGACCACGCCGGTCATGTTGGTCGGCAGGTGCAGCACCGTCGGGTCAACGAAGGATTTGAATCCGGACAGCTTGATGGTGGAAAGGCGCATTCGTTGTTCTTCTCAAGCAGCCGGCCAGTGGTCGCCGGCCACGGAGCGCCGGGGGCGCCCCGTTGCAGGGTCGATGGGAAGCTCGCGGGCGGGCCCAAGCCTCACGCCAAGTGATTGATTCCATTGGCGGAGCGTGGTGCCCGGCACGCGGCCGTGGGCCAGTATAGCAGCGGCCCTGCCGGCCTCCCCGCCCCGCTCAGGCCTCGGCCGGGGTGCGGGCATGGATGGACAGGGCGTGGATGTCGGTGGTCATCAGGTCGCCCAGCGCGGCGTACACCCTGCGATGGCGCGCCAGCGGCGCCAGGCCGGCGAAGGCCTCGCTGGTGATGCTGACCGCGAAGTGGCCGCGCCCGTCGCGGGCCCCGGCGTGGCCGGCGTGCTTGTGGCTCTCGTCCACCACCTCCAGCGACACCGGCGCCAGTGCGGCTTCGAGCGCGGCGCGAATCGCCGCCGGGCGCTGTTCGCGCGCCAGGCTCATGGCAACACCAGGCGGAACGGGCTGACGTCCACGCGGGCATAAACGCCCGCCGCCAGGTAGGGATCTTCGTCGGCCCAGGCGCGGGCTTCGGCCAGCGAGCCGAACTCGGCCACCATGACGCTGCCGGTGAATCCGGCCGGGCCCGGGTCCTCGGCATCAATGGCCGGCAGCGGGCCGGCCAGCTTGAGCCGGCCGGCATCGCGCAGCGCCTCGAGCCGCGCCAGGTGCGCGGGGCGCGCGGCCTTGCGGCCTTCGAGCGAGTTGGGATGGTCGATGCCGTGGATCAGGTACCACATGGAAATTCTCCTCAGGGCGCGGCGGGCGCGGGCTTCGCGCCGGCGCCGATGGTCTTGTCGAGATGGGCCAGCACGCGGGTAGCCCAGTCGAGGCGGTTTTCGTACTTGTAGTAGCCGTGGGCTTCGCGCGGATAGACCGCCATCTCCACCGGCACACCGGCGAGTTCCAGCGCCGCGTTCATGCTCCTGGTCTGCCCCACGGGCGCGGTGTAATCGAGTTCGCCCGCCCCCAGCAGCACCGGCACCCGGATGCGGCTGGCCAGGCGCACGGGGGAAATGGCGTCCAGGTCGACGTCGCCCAGGGCTTGGTCGAAGTAGTCCTTGTTGTCGCGGAAGCGGCGCTCGCTGCGGTACATGCGCGCCAGGTCGTATACACCCAGGTTGCCGATGCCGCAGGCGTAAAGCGCGGGCTCGCGCACCAGCCCCATCATCGCGGAATAGGCGCCGTAGCTAGCGCCGTAAAGGCAGATGCGTCCCGGCGCGGCGATGCCTTCCCGGAGCGCCCACTGCGTGGCGTCGGTGACGTCATCCTGCATCCTGGCGCCCCACTCCCCGTTGCCGGACTCGCGGAAATCGCGCCCCCGGTTGCCCGATCCGCGGAAGTTGACCTGCAGCACGGCATACCCCTGCGACGCCAGCATCTGGACCTCGCGGTCGAAACCCCAGTTGTCGAACACGCCCTTGGGACCGCCGTGCGGAATGACCACCAGCGGCGCCGGCCGGCCGGCCGCTGCACGCGGCACCGTCACCAGGCCGTGCAGCTCCAGGCCATCGCGGGCCTTGAAACGGAAGCTACGCATCGGCGCCAGGCGCTCGGGGTCCAGCGCGAGGTTGCGTGAGGCCAGGTAAGTGGCCTGGCCGGTGTTGTGGTCAACGCGGTAGAAATCGCCCGAGTTCACGTCCGAGCTGACCAAGTAGATGCCGACCTTGCCGTCGCGCGTGTAGGAGGTGGGGCTGACGTAGGCGCCGGGGAAGGCGCGCACCACCTTCTGCAGCTCACCGACGAAGGGGTCGTCGGGCTCGATCACCTTCAGGGTCGGCGGGCCGTCCCAGTACTCCAGCGCGATCAGCGCGCCGGTGAGCGGTGAATACAGTTCGCGGCCGACGTCCACGCGCTCGTGCCGCGAGAGCAGGCGGCGCTTTCGGGTGGCCATGTCGTAGGCGTAGAAGCCGTCCGGGCCGCTTTCTTCCTCGACGATGAAGTACGCGGTGCGGTTGTCGGCGGAAAAGCCCGACAGGTACATCGGATGCTCGCCGTCGTCCTGGGAATGGATTTCCTCCCAGGTGCCATCCTCGCCGCGCTGCTGCAGCGTGGGCCTGATCTCGTAGCCGACGTGGCCCATCGCGAAGCGGATCTCGCCAGCGTTGTCGACCAGGTAGGTCGCACCGCGCATCGTGGTCTGCTTCATGTATTCGACTTCGATCTTCGACGTCTCCAGGTCCAGGCGCGAGACCGGGTCCCGCGCCGAGCCGCTGGAGTGACTGACGAGGATGTGGCGGTCATCGTCGCGCAAAGGGTCCAGCAGGCGGATGTACTCCCGCCCGAGCCGCCTGGCCGGGCCGCGGGCCGTGTCCACCGCGTACAGGTAACCGGTGGACATGGGCGCCGCCAGCGCGCCGGCCTGCAGCGAGATGGTGAACACCACCTCCTTTGGATTGACCCAGTCCACCGACGTCACGTGCTGCTCGGCCTCGGGCAGCACCTGGTTGGCGCGGCTGAGGTCGGAGCGCTTGAGAATGACCAGCGCGGTGCGGTCGTCCAGCGGCACGGTGGCGGCGTAGTGCTCGCCGTCGGGCGATATCTCCATCTGCCGGAACTGGTCATTCTTCAGGAACGCTTCCAGCGCGATGCCCACGGCGTCCTTGGGCGGGGCGGCGAAAGCCGGCGCCAGCGCGACGGCGGCCAGGCAACCCAACAGGTACGGCATCAGGTGGCGCAATGTGATTCCTTCGGGTGTGTTCCGCCCGAGAATGTAGCCGAGCCCATCAGGCCCGGCCAGCGCGAGGGTCGCCGTGGAGGCGCGCGGCAAGGCACAATCGCCCCATGGCAGAACGCTTCCAGGTGCACCCAGTCAACCCGCAGTCCCGCCTCATCGACAAGGCGGCGGCGGTGATCAAGGCCGGCGGCCTGGCCCTGGTGCCCACCGATGCGGGCTATGCCATGGCCTGGAGCCTGAACGGGAAGGACGCCGAGGAACGGGTCCAGCGCCTGCGTGAACTGGACAGCAAGCACCCTTTCACCTTACTCTGTCGCCAATTGAGTGAGGCCGGCCGCCTGGCCCGGCTCGACGATCCGGCCTTCCGGCTGATGCGATCGCTGACCCCGGGGCCCTGCACGTTCATCCTTCCGGCCTCCTCGGACCTGCCCAAGCGCATCAAGAACAGCGGCCGAAGCAAGCGCCGCGACATCGGCATACGCCTCCCCGACCACGTGGTCACCCGGGCGCTGCTGGAAGCGATGGGCGAGCCCTTGCTGTCAACCAGCCTGTTGCTGCCGGACGAGGTGGAGCCGGAAAGCCACGAGGCCGAGGTGGTCGCCGAGCGCTGGCTGCGCTGGGTGGATGTGATGCTGGACGCCGAGGACTGCGAGCCCGGCCCCACCAGCGTGGTGGACTGCACCGGGGACGCCCCCGAAGTGGTCCGCCAGGGGTTCCACCCCGTTTCACTGTGACCCAGCGACCTGGCCCGGCCATGACGTCGTGACCCTGCAGCACCGTTGCCCTGCCCCACACCGGCCCCCGCGGGCCAGCTCCAAGCGAGCCACACCCATTGCATGAGCCTTTGATGAGCGAACCCACCGCGAACCCAGCGGAGCACCCGGCATTCCCGGTGCAGCCGCAGCAGCAGGAAATGCCGCTGGCGGTCTACAAGGGCCAGCCGGTGCTGCAGATGCCGCAGGACCTGTACATCCCGCCCGATGCGCTGGAAGTGATCCTCGAATCGTTCGAGGGCCCGCTGGACCTGCTGCTTTACCTGATCCGCCGCCAGAACCTGGACATCCTGGACATCCCGGTGGCCGAGATCACCCGCCAGTACGTCGACTACATCGGCGTGATGGAGGACCTGCGCTTCGAGCTGGCGGCCGAATACCTGGTCATGGCCGCCATCCTGGCCGAGATCAAGTCGCGCATGCTGCTGCCGCGCCCGCCCAGCGAGGAGGGCCTGGAGTCGGACCCGCGCGCGGAGCTCGTTCGCCGCCTGCAGGAGTACGAGCGGTTCAAGAAGGCCGCCGAGGACATCGACGGCCTGCACCGCCTGGAGCGCGACACCCACGTGGTGCATGCCCATGTGCCCGAGCGCGCCGCGGTGAAGGTGCCGCCGCCGGTGGACCTGCGCGAGATGCTGCTGGCCCTGCGCGACGTGCTCAAGCGCGCCGACCTGTTCACCCACCACGCCATCCGGCGCGAGGCGCTCAGCGTGCGCCAGCGCATGGGCGACGTGCTGGGACGGCTGGGCGACGGCAAGTTCCACGCCTTCGAAAGCCTGTTCAACGCCGAGGAGGGCCGGCTGGGCGTGGTGGTCACCTTCCTGTCCATCCTGGAACTGGCCAAGGAACAGCTGCTCGAGATCGTGCAGGAAGCCCCGCCCGCGCACGCCGACGTGCACACCGCCAAGCCGCCGGCGCTGGCGCCGATCTACGTGAAGTCGCTGGCCGCGGGCGACCGCGACGGTGACGTGGAACTCCCCACCCCCACCTCTGACGGCGGCGACGATGCCGACGCCTGATACCGGAACCTTCGAAGCGATGGACCCCACCCTGATCCGACAGATCGTCGAAGCCGCCCTGCTGGCCGCGCCGCAGCCGCTCACCCTGGCCCAGCTGGCCGGGCTGTTCCCGGAAGACGAACAGGCCCCGCCGGGCGCGATCGAACAGGCCATCGCCGAGCTGCGCGACGCCAGCGCCGACCGCGGCGTGGAGCTGGTGGAGGTGGCCTCGGGCTTCCGCTTCCAGGTCAAGGCCAGCGTGCACGCCTGGGTGGCGCGCCTGTGGACCGAGCGCCAGACCAAGTACACCCGCGCCACGCTCGAGACCCTGGCGCTGATTGCCTACCGCCAGCCGATCACCCGCGGCGAAATCGAACAGATCCGCGGCGTCAGCGTCAACGCCAACATGATCAAGATGCTGGAAGAGCGCGAGTGGATCCGCTCGGTCGGCCACCGCGACGTGCCGGGCCGGCCCGAGCTGTTCGGCACCACCAAGACCTTCCTGGACTACTTCGGGCTCAAGAGCCTGGACGAACTGCCGCCGCTGGCCGAGCTCAAGGACATCGCCGAACTCGACCCGCAGCTGCCGTTCGACATGCCCTCGGGCGTGGCCAAGGCCGCGCTGGCGGCACCGCTGGACGACGGCGATTTCGATGCCGGCGCCGATGAAAGCGACGCCGGGGACATCGCCGGCGAAGGCCACCTGGTTTCCAACGACGACGACACGGCCGGCGAAGGCCACCTGGTCGGCGACGACGACCACCAAGACAACGATGGCACCGTCGCGACGACGACTGCCCCTACCCCTGAAGAGGCCGGCGACGACGCCGAGCCGGAGCACAAGCAATGAGCGACAAGATCAAGAAAACCCTGTCCCTGAAACTCAAGGGCAGCGAGTCCGCCACCGCCAAGGTCGAAGAGCGCCTGCACAAGGTGCTCGCCCAGGCCGGCCTGGGCTCGCGGCGCGCGCTGGAAGAGCGCATCGCCCAGGGCCTGGTGAAGGTCAACGGCGTGGTCGCGCAGACCGGCCAGTCGGTGAAGGGCGGCGACCGCATCGAACTCGACGGCAAGGTGTTCGTCGCCAGCGCGCTGACCGAACCGGCCAGCGTGCTGCTGTACAACAAGCCCGAGGGCGAAGTCACCACGCGCGAAGATCCCGAAGGCCGCCCCACCGTGTTCGAGTCGCTGCCGCGCCTGAAGGGCGCGCGCTGGATCGCCGTGGGCCGCCTGGACATCAACACCACCGGCCTGCTGCTGCTGACCACCGACGGCGAACTGGCCAACGCGCTGATGCACCCGTCCAGCGGCATCGCCCGCGAGTACGTCTGCCGCATCCACGGCGAAGTGCCCGACGAAGTGGTGAACCGCCTGGCCAAGGGCGTGCAGCTGGACGACGGCCCGGCCAGGTTCGACGAGATCGAGCGCATCGGCAGCTCCGATTCGCACGCCTGGTTCAAGGTGGTGCTGACCGAAGGCCGCAACCGCGAGGTGCGCCGCCTGTGGGAGTCGCAGAACTTCAACGTCAGCCGCCTCAAGCGCGTGAAGTACGGCAGCGTGCACCTTCCGCGCCTGCTCAAGCGCGGCCACTGCGAGGAAATGTCGCCCGAGGCGGTGGAAAAGCTGCGCGCCGAGTTCCAGCTGGAGAAGAATCCGCCGGTGCTGACGCTGCAGCCGGTGATCGGCCAGCGCAAGTCGCGCCCCACCGAGATCCGCGTGGGCAAGGACCGCAAGCAGGCCAGCTACGTGAACGGTGCGGTGGACGACGAGGCGCGCGAACTGCGCCGCTTCGACACCTTCCGCGAAGACAAGCCCGGCCGCGGCCGCGGTCGCGGCGCCCCGGGCGCCGGCCGTCCGTACGCGCCCAAGGGCGGCAAGCGCAATCCGAACGCGCCCATGGGCGCCGAGCCGCGCGGCCCGCGCAACCCGCGCCCGGGCGGCAAGCCCTTCGGCAAGCCGGGCGCGCCGCGCGACGACAACTTCGGCAACCGCGCCGAGGGCCCGCGTGGCCCGCGCGCCGGCGGCCCGGCGGGCGGCGGCTTCAACAAGCCGCGCGGCCCGCGCGGCGACGCCCAGCCCACGCACCACGGCAGCGCCCACGACAGCAACCCGGCGGCGTTCCGCAGCTGGTACGTGCCCGAGGGCGTGGAAACCGGCTCGAAGGTCGCTCCGCCGCGCGGCCAGCGCGCCGGCAAGCCGTTCGCGCCGCGTGCGCCGCAGGGCGAGAGGCCGTTCAATGACCGCGGTCCGCGTGCGCCGCAGGGTGCGCCGCGTCCGTTCAACGAACGCGGCCCGCGCCCGCAGGGCGACAGCCCCTACGGCCAGCGCGGCCCGCGTGGCCCGAAGCCGCAGGGTGATGCGCCCTACGGCCACTCGCGCGGTCCGGCCGGTCCGGGCCCGCGTGGCCCGAAGCCCCAGGGCGCGAGCCCGTATGCGGGTCCGCGCGGCGGCAAGCCGGCCGACGGCAACCGTGGCCCGCGCAAGCCGGGCGGCGCCGGCGGCCCGCCGCCGTTCCGCAAGAAGCGCCCGGAAGGCCTGCCCTCCGACGACTGACGCAAGCCCCGTGCAGGAGGGCCTTCAGGCCCGACGCTCCTCGACCGGGAGCGTCGGGCCTGAAGGCCCTCCCACATCACGGCTCAAAGAAGTTCGAAGCGGTCCGCGTCGAGCTGGGCCGGGAAGCGTTCGCGGTGCGCGGCCAGCGCCTGTGCCGAGAACACCGCGGTGGCCACGCGCACCTGGTCGTCGAGTTCCACCAGCGGCTGGCCCAGGAAATCCAGCGCCACGCTGTCGCCGCTGTAGCCGATGCCATTGCCGTCGGTGCCAACGCGGTTCACGCCCACCACGCAGGCGAGATTTTCGATGGCACGCGCGCGCAGCAGCGTCTGCCAGGCATAGCGGCGCGGCGTCGGCCAGTTGGCCACGAACAGCAGCAGGTCATAGTCGAAGCGACCGCTCGCCTCGACGCCGAAGCGGTTGCGGATGAACACCGGGAAGCGCAGGTCGTAGCAGACCAGCGGGCAGACGCGCCAACCCTTGAGTTCGACCGTGATGCGGTCGCGGCCGGCGGCATAGCGCTCGTGTTCGCGCGCCATCCGGAACAGGTGGCGCTTGTCGTAGGTGTGCAGCCGGCCATCGGGCGTGGCCCACAGCAGCCGGTTGTAGACGCCCTCGCCTTCCCGTATCTGCACGCTGCCGGTGACCACGGCGCCCAGCGCCGCGGCCTGTTCGCGGATCCAGGCGACGGTGGGGCCGTCCATGCCTTCGGCCTGCGCCAGCGCGTCGTTGCTGAAGCCGGAGGTGAAGGTTTCGGGCAGCACCGCCAGGTCGGTCTGTCCCGCCAGCGGCGCCATCAGCGCGCCGTAGCGTTCGCGGTTGGCCGCGGGGTCGTGCCAGGCGGTATCGCCCTGCACCAGCGAAACGCGCAGGTCGTCCATCAGATCTTCGCCAGCCGCTCGATGGCGGCGTCCAGCGTGGACTCCACCTTCGCGAAGCACAGGCGCGCCAGCCGCTGCCCGGCCGGCGCAGCCGCGTAGAACGGCGACAGCGGGATGGCCGCCACGCCCTTCTCGATCGTCAGCCAGCGGCAGAAGGCCGCATCGTCCAGGTCGCTGACGGCCGAATAATCCACCAGCTGGAAGTAGCCGCCCGGCACGTCGAGCGGCTCCAGGCGCGTGCCCAGCAGCTGCTCGCGGAAGCGGTCGCGCTTGGCCTGGTAGAAGGCGCCGAGCTGGTCGTAGTGTTCAGGCTCGTGTTCGATCATCGCCGCGAACGCCCACTGCGCCGGGGCGAAGCTGCAGAAGGTGTTGTACTGGTGCACCTTGCGGAACTCGGCGCTCAGCGCCGGCGGCGCGATGGCGTAGCCGATCTTCCAGCCGGTGCAGTGGTAGGTCTTGCCGAAGCTCGACACCACGAAGGCGCGCGCGGCCAGCTCCGGGTAGCGCAGCACGCTCTCATGGCGGCGGCCGTCGAAGATGATGTGCTCGTACACTTCGTCCGACAGCAGCACGATGCCGGTGTCGCGCAGGATGTCGGCCAGGGTGGCCATGTCCTGCGCCGTCATCATGGCGCCGGACGGGTTGTGCGGCGAGTTGATCATCAGCAGGCGGGTGCGCGGGCTGATGGCGTCGCGCACCTTCTGCCAGTCCACCGAGAAATCGGCGGGGTCCAGCGGCACGTGCACGGCGATGCCGCCGGCCAGGTCAATGGCGGGCTCGTAGCAGTCGTAGCACGGGTCGAGCACGATCACTTCCTCGCCCGGGCGCACCACCGCCAGCACGGCGTCGAAGATGGCCTCGCTGGCGCCGCTGGTGACGGTGACCTCGGCATCGGCGTCCACCGCGCGGCCGTAGCAGCGCAGGGTCTTGGCGGCGATGGCCTGGCGCAGCGCCGGGATGCCGTTGGCCGGGGCGTACTGGTTCTTGCCCTCGGCCATGGCGCGCGCCAGCTCGTCCACCAGGCGCCGGGGCACCGGGAAATCCGGGAAGCCCTGGCCCAGGTTCACAGCCTGGTGTTCAACGGCCAGCTGCGACATCACGGTGAAGATGGTGGTGCCGACCTTGGGAAGCTTGGTCTGTATCTGCATGGCTCGCCGGTTTGGTTCGTGGCCCCCGATTATGCGGCTCAGAGGCAGTTCTTGCGCTGGGACAGCAGCGAAACGCTGCGGTTCTGCACCCAGTTTCCGCTCAGCGCGCCGCCGAAGGTGCTGTTCACCGACATCACGCCCACGCTGTTGGTGCCCAGGATGCGGCTGCCGGTGCCGGCGGGCGTGCCGATCAGGCCCACCGGCGGCGCCAGCGGAGAGAAGCCCGAGAACCACTGCAGGTTGAACCCGTTGGTGGCGGCGACGTAGTTCTTCTGCCCGTACAGCCAGCGCGGCACGCCCTGCCCGTCGTACACGTAGGGGATGAAGACCTCCTGCGGGTTGGCGCCGCCGGTGGCCAGGTAGGTGTAGCCGAACCCGGCCAGGTCGGGCGAGAACCAGTGGCCGCTCACGTCCAGGGGCTGGGACAGGAAGCTCGGGCAGCTGCCGCCGCCCACGCGCACCATCGGCTCGAAGCCGCTCTTGCCGTCCAGGTTGAAGTTGAACGTCATGGACTGCGCGCCGGTCTCGGTGATGATCACGTCGCCCACGTCCACGGCGTGGGTGGAATCACCGTCCCAGGTGACGCGGAACAGCTCGGCCTTCCAGATGCCCGCCGCGGTGGGCGACGCGCCCTGCGAGTAGTACCAGGTGGGCGTGGAGTCCTCGAGGTAGGTGTACCAGACGGTCACCCACTGGTCGGGCGCGCCCTGCGGGCCGGCGAAGTCCACGAAGATGCCGTGGCCGTCGCGGGCGAGGTTCACGTACTGGCCCGAGAGGAAGCCCGGGCGGGCGCCCTGCGCGGTGATGGTGGCGGTCACCGTGGTGTTCACCGCCACCGCCGTGGCGTTGGTGGGCACCACGTACCAGCGGCCCGGCGCCAGGTTGCCGCCGGACACGTCGAGCGTTTCGTTGCCCCCGGCCGTGGCCGCGCGCAGCGCCGCGTTGTTGTCCCAGGCCGGCGCGGCGGCGATGGTGGGTCCGGTGGGCGAAGCCACGCGCACCGCGTACAGGTCCACGTTGCCGGTGCTGCCGGTGGTGGCGAAGCGCACCGACGTGGCGTGCGGCGGCACGTCGAAGAACAGGCCGCCGTGGCTGGTGCCCGCCGGCAGCGTCACCGCGCGACCCGTGCCGTTGGCCAGGGCGAACGGTTCGAACGTGGTGCCGGTGCGCGTGAGGCGGATCGGCACCTCGATGGCGGTGCTGCCCGGCACGGGCTGCACGAGTACGAAGCCGATGCGCTCGGCGCCCGCCACCAGCGACGGGTCGTCGTAGGCCACGCGGATCTTGAACGCCTCGCTGGCCACCGTGCGCCCGGGGCCGGTGGCCACCAGCTTGCTGCCGGCCGATGCCTGCATGGCCACCACGTACGAATCGAGCCGCACGCCGGTGCCGGCGCCGCTGTAGTTCTGGGCCATGATCCAGTACGAGGTGGCCGAGGCTTCGCTGAGCACGTCGAGTTCGCAGGATTCATCCGAGCCGCTGGAGGCGGACATGCACAGTTCTTCGGCGGCATCGGGCCGGCCGTCGCCGTCGGTGTCGCGGCCGACGAACAGGTCGATGTCGGGCGTGCCGGCCGTGGTGCTGGCGCGGATGCGGTGCTTCACCGCCGGCTGGCCGGCCGGCGTGGCCGGCACGGTCACCAGCCGCACCAGGTTGGAGGCGGTGTCGTCGTAGGGATCGTCGCGGGTTGGATCAACGCTGATGGTCTGGGTGCCGGACACCGGCGCCACCAGCGCGGTGGTGAGGAAGCGCGCCTCGGGCAGGGCCACTATGTCGCTGACGTCCAGGTCGAAGTAATCACGTTCGCGCGTGACCGTGCGCACCACGTTCGACAGCGCGTCCTGCGCGGCCTGGTTGGCGAACGGCGAGGCATACACCGACACCGGCAGCACCAGGTCGGGACGGCCGTCGCCCCCCTGGCTCGACAGCGTGACCTTGCCGTAAACCCACTTGCCGGCCAGCTCGGGCTGGTCCACCACGGCGGTGAACACCACCGTCTGGGCCACGGCGCTGGTGGAGATGAAGTTCAGGTTGCGGTTGAGCTGGGCGCCCGGCGCATCCAGCGCGGAGGTCATGTTGTAGATGGCTCCCGGCGCGCCCGGCATCTGCTTGAAGGCGCGGTAGAACACGCAGCTCCGGAAGCAGGCGCCGTGCGCCATGCTGGGCAGGTTCAGGCCGTCGGCGCCGCCGACGTAGGGGCTGACCAGCGGCATCGCGAAGCGGCCCGGCTCCACGTCCAGGTACACGCCCGCCTGCACGGCCTTGGACACGTCCACCATGCCCGCGCCCTGCTGGTGCGGCGTGGTGGCGGCGCCGGCCTCGGTGACCGAACTGCGCGCGGTGAGCATCAGCGCCGACACCACGGCGCTGGCGTTGTGCGACGGGTTCACCGAGCGCACCAGCGCCGCGGCGCCGGCCACGTGCGGCGTGGCCATGGACGTGCCGCTGAGCGTGGCGATGCTGGTGGTGTCGCCCGCCGCGATGCCCGCGGCGATGATGGAGACGCCGGGCGCGGTGATGTCGGGCTTGTTCACGCTCAGCGGCAGCACGGGGCCGCGGCTGCTGAAGCTGGCCAGGCGGTCGCCGGCGCCGCCGCGGTCGTGGGTGGCGGCCGCCACGCCCATCACCCAGGGCGCGTTGCCGGGGTTGCCGTGCGTGCCGGGGCGCGGACCGTCGTTGCCTGCGGCGGCGGCCACCACGATGCCGGCCTCGCGCGCGGCCAGGAAGGCCTCGCTGTCGTCGTTGATGGTGCCGCCCACGGCGATCCACGGATCGGTCGGGCTGCCGCCAATGGAATAGTTGATGACGTCCACGCCGTCGGCCACGGCCTGGTTGATGGAGGCCACCAGCGCGCTGCCCTCGCAGGTGGTGCCCACGCAGGCCTTGTAGGCAATCAGGTTGGCGCGCGGCGCCACGCCGCTGTAGGTCACCGCCGAGCGCACGAAGGCGTTGCCCACCGCCGTGCTGGCGGTGTGGGTGCCGTGCCCGTCGGCGTCGGTGGGATCGGCCAGGCCGCTGCCGCCGGCGGTGAAGTCCCACAGGCCCACCAGCTTGGTGTTGCAGGCGGCCGGCACGCTGGCGCAGTAGCCACGGAAGCCGCCCAGCGGGTTGCTGATGCCGGTGCCGGCGAAGGCGGCGTGCGTGCGGTTGATGCCGCTGTCGATCACGCCCACCACCACGCCTTCACCGCGGTTGGCCACGCCGGTGGCCGTGCCGTTCCAGACCAGGTCGGCCTTGATCCACTGCGGGCCGCGGTCGGTCTGCAGGTAGCGCTTGAAATCGGGGGTGACGCTGCGCACGCCGGGGATGGCCGCCAGTTTGGACGCTTCGGCCTGCGTCAGGTCCAGGGCCATGCCGTTGAGGGCGTGGGTGTAGATGTAGCGCGGCGGCAGCGGGCGGCCCAGGCGCTGTTCGGCTTCGGCCAGGCGCACGCGCCGGAGGTCGTCGAGGTAGGCGACGTAGGCCTGCGCTTCGACGCTGCGCGATTGGTACTTGCGGGCGCCGGTGGCCGCGGCGCTGGTGGCCGCGAGCCGGGGCCGCTGTTTGTCGCTGGCGGCAAAGCCGCGGAAGCGTGCGGCGGCCGGTTCGTCGAACACGACGATGTAGGTGCCCAGGGCGCGGGTGTCGGCGCCGGGGTCGCGCGGGGAGGCCGCCTGGAGGCTGGCCGCGGAAAAACCGAGGCCCAGGGTGATGGCCAGCGCAAGGGGGACAGCCCGCATGTTGAATTCCTGCCAGGGGGATGGACCGGCCGATTCTCACGCAGGTGCCCGTGAATGACAACGAAGCTGCCGGTGCCGGGTTGCGGCGGCGGCGACGCCCCGGAAGCGAGGGTCACTGCTTGGTCCATGCGCCGTCGCCACCCCGGAAGCGAGGGTC
>Ga0138256_10003039_pt1 | contig 17927 bp, 23 predicted proteins | sample KNB2016incub_MG_FD_105486 | JGI IMG/M metagenome (GOLD analysis project Ga0138256, IMG submission 105486) | Active sludge microbial communities from wastewater in Klosterneuburg, Austria - KNB2014incub_MG | ecosystem: Engineered > WWTP > Activated sludge > Unclassified | place: Austria... | reverse complement strand
TCTCCTACGGCTACTTCTGGGCGCGGCGGCCCTACAACGTCTACCGCTGGCTCCGCCCGGATGGCGCCCTCATTGCCCACCGCTTCGATGCCGTCGATGGCGTCCGCATCTCCGCCGAAGAAGTGGTCTACCGCGACCTCGTTCTCGATTGGTGGGCACTCCCCGATGCTTCCCTCATCGAGGAGGACCGCGATGAACTCGCTGAGCTCACCGCGGCCGGCGAACTTTCGCCCCGCGATCTCGCACGCGCCAACGAAGCCGCCCGCCAGGTCTTCAGCCGTTACCGCCACATCATCGATGAGGTGGTGGAACTCGAACGGCGCTTCATCACCCCCTGACCCCCTTTACACAGGCCGCGCTTCGCTGAATACTCCCGCCCATGTTTCGAGCACTCCGCAGGTACCTCAACGCCGCGCTCATCGGCTTCATCATCACCTTTGTCATCTACCTCTTCGTCCGCTTCGACCCGGACAAGATCCTCCTCGGCATCGTCATCTCCCTCATCGGCGCCGCGGGCTCACTCATCGGCTACGTCTACCTCGACCGCAAGTTCGGCAACGATGACATCGTCTACGACAAGGACGGGAACCCCATTCGACGGTAGCCGCTGACCCGTCGCGGCGGCACACTCCGCATGTGAAACTCACCGGTCTCGCAGGTACGCGCGCCTCGTTCGGTGCGCTCTCGCCCCACCGCCAGGGTCTCCTCGCCGTGCTCGCCGCCGCCGTCCTCTGGAGTTCCGGCGGGCTCTTCATCAAGTGGGTCTCGCTCGATGCGCTCGGCGTCACGATGTGGCGTTCCCTCCTCGCCGCGATCACCATGTGGCTCATCGCCCGCCCTGCGATACGTCTCCCGTGGCGCACCGGCCGCCTCACCTGGGCCATCGCCGTTAGCTACGCGCTCACGCTCGTCCTCTTCGTCTCCGCCACCAAGCTCACCACCGCCGCCAATGCCATCTTCCTCCAGTACACCGCCCCCATTTACCTGCTCGTCGCCGGCGCCGTCTTTCTCAAAGAACGTCCCACCTGGCTCGATCTCGCCACCGTCGCCGTTGCCTTCGGTGGCATGGCGCTCTTCTTCGTTGGCAAAATCGAGGCCGATGCACTCGATGGCAACATCCTCGCCGTCCTCTCGGGCATCGCCCTCGCGGCCATGTTCATCCTGCTTCGCGCTCCCTCCTGCACTCCCCGGACGCGGCCGGAAGCCATGCTGCTGGGCAACATCCTCCTCGTGCTCGGTCTCCTCGCTGCGAATCTCGTTCGAGGTTCCAGCGCGCCATTCACCCCGGATATCAGCGACCTGTTCGGGCTCGCCTTTCTCGGGGTCATCCAGATTGGCCTTGCCTACCTCCTCTTCGGCTTTGGCGTTGCCCATGTCCAGGCCCTCGAAGCGTCCCTGATCGGCATGCTCGAACCCGTCCTGAACCCCGTCTGGGTGCTCATCTTCCTTGGTGAGACCCCGGGTTGGTGGGCCGTTCTCGGCGGCGCCATCATCGTCGCCGCCGTCGCGGTCCGCACCGCCATCAGCGAACGCCGGCGCTCCGATGCCAGCTCCGCCGTCGCCCCCGCCGGCGTATGACTCGACCCCCGGCACTCCTCCAAATCTACGCGGCCCTCGATAGCATGCACGCCTGGCGCGGCTGGCACTGGTGGCCCGATGCCGATCCGTTCGAAGTCTGCGTCGGCGCCATCCTCGTCCAGAACACCATGTGGGCCAACGTCGAACTCGCCCTCGCACGCCTGCGCGAGGCAAACGCGCTGAACCACCGGGCAATGTCGGCGCTTCCCGTTGCCGAGCTCGAGGAACTTGTCCGCCCAAGCGGCCAGTACCGCCAGAAAGCGCGCAAGCTCCGCGCCTTCCTCGTCCTGGTCCAGGAGGCCGGCGGTATCGATGCGCTCCTCGCTTCCGATCCCACCGCGCTCCGGGCGCAACTCCTCGCGACCTGGGGGATCGGCCCCGAAACTGCCGATTGCGTGCTCTGCTATGCCGCCAGCCAGCCAGCACTCGTCATCGATGCCTACACCATGCGCCTGCTTGGCCGCCTTCGCCTTGGCCCTGCCTCAGCCAGTTACGGAGAATGGCAGCGCTGGATGCTCGCCGCCATCGAAGCCGAAGCCCCCTCCGCACTGCCCGGCCCCGCCCGCCGCGAACTGTACGCCCGCTTTCACGCGCTCATCGTGCTTCACTGCAAGCACCTCTGCCGGAAGAACGCCCCCGGCTGTGCGGAATGCGAACTGCAGCCAGCCTGCTCCTTCGCCAATCAGCCCCTCGGGTAACTTCCAAAGACCTTCAGCTCGCCGCAGAGCGGCCGGATTGCATCGAGCACCGCCTTGCCCTGCAGGTCATCCTGGTGCCCCTCGAAGTCGATCAGGAACACGTACTCGCCGAACGTCGCCTTGGTGGGCCGGCTTTCGATCTTCGTGCAGTTGATCCCCGCGCTCGCAAATGCTGTCAGCACACTCGCCAGGGCCCCGGGCCGGTCTTCCACGAACGTGAAAGCAATCGACGTCCGGTCGTGCCCGGTTGGCTGCTGGTGGCCGCGCCCGAGCATCAGGAAGCGCGTCACATTGCTCTCCGCATCCTGGATGTCCCGCGCAATGATCTCGCCCCCTTCCAGCTGCGCCGCCCGCTCCGTGGCAATCGCCGCGGCATCGCCCGGGCGCTTCATCGCAAGCTTCACCGCTTCCGTCGTCGAAAGCGCCGCTTCTGCCTGCGCCTTCGGGAAACACCGTTCGAGGAACTTCCGGCACTGCCCCAGCGCCTGGGGGTGAGAGAAGATCACCCTCACCTGGTCTGCCCGCGTGCCCGGCGGCGCCACCAGGTTGTGCTCGATCGGCAGCAGGAGCTCCGCCTGGATCTGCAGCGTCGTCTCGTGAATCAGGATGTCCAGCGTCTCCTGGACCGAACCATTGATGAGATTCTCGATCGCCACCACGCCCGCATCGGCCATCCCCGATTCCACCGCCACCGCTACCGCCGCATGCGAAGGAAACGGCAGCAGCTCGGCCGCCGGATCGAATCGCATCGCCGCGAGCTCCCCCCACGTTCCGGGCGGTCCGAGATACGCGAGCCGCGTCACCGGCTCAGGTATCCAGCCCGTGGGTCGAACCGATCAACTGCTCGCGCAGCATGTCCAAACTCTCCTTGCGGCTCACCACCACCAGCGCATCACCCGCATTCAGCCGCGTGTCGCCACTCGGCATTCGCGGTACCCCGCCCGGATCGACGATTAGCGAGATAAGCGATTCCGCCGGCAGCAGCACTTCCCGCACCGATCTTCCCGCCACCGGCGAAGTCTCCGGGAGTTTGATTTCCACCAGCTCCAGCCCGCTGTGCAGCTGCAGCAACGGGATCATCATCTGCGTCGGCAACTCCTGCTCGATCTGCGCCAGCACCGCCTGGGTCGCCGAAATCGTCGTCTCGATCCCCCGCTTCCGGAACAGCAGCTCGTTCCGTGGGTTGTTGATCCGTGCAATCGTCCGCCCAACTCCCCGGTACCGCGCGATGTCGCAGATAACCAGGTTGTCCTCATCGTCGCCGGTCACCGCCGCTACCAGGTCCGCCCGCGAAATGCCCCCCAGGTCGAGCGTCGTCGCCTCGCACGCATCACCGGTCAAGACATTCCCGCCCAGTTCATCGCGAATCTGCATCGCCCGCCCCCCATCCTGCTCGATCACCAGCACCTCGTGGTTCTCGTTCAGAAGCTCCTCGGCCAGGTGGTACCCCACCTTCCCTCCACCGGCAATCAGGATGTACATCGTCTACCTCCTCGCCGGCTCATGCGTCAGCATGTCCACCATAATCTGCGCCCCATAGCTTGTCGGGCTAAACGTCTCCAGCCCAAGGTCCCGGAAGATCTCCTCGCGCACCGGGTCATACACCCGGCAGAGCACCCGCTTCACCCCGTACACCTCGTGCGCCATCTGGCTCGCGAAGTAGTTGCGGTTGTCTCCCTGCGTGATCGCCATGAACGCATCCGCTGCTTCGATCCCCGCCCGTTCCAGCGTCGAGGCGTCCATCCCGTTCCCAACCACCCGCGAACCCCCGAACGAATCCCCGAGCCGCCGGAAAGCCGGCTCACTCGTATCGATCACCGTCACCGCGTGCCCTTGCCGATCCAGGATCCCCGCGATTCGCGACCCCAGCCTGCCGCACCCCATGATGATGACTTTCATGCCGCCTGTGGAGCTAGTCATTTCGGTTCTCTGCTGCCTCCGGTTGTCGCACCACCCACACCGCGCAGGTGGCATTCCTCAGGACATAGTCAATCGTCCGCCCAACACGAAAGCCCGACGCGTTTTGCTTCCGCCCAACGCCCATCACGATCATTGCCGCATCCTGGTCCTGGGCTTCTTCAACAAGCGCCGTCCCGGCATCGCGCGCCTGGACCAGCGCCCCCGTCGCGCTGCATCCCGCTTCCGCCGCCACCGCCTCCGCTCGCCGGATGACCTGTTCGCCGCGGCGCGCCTCCGCCTCCATTTCGGCGTTTAGCGGTAGCGAGCGGATCACCTCGATGACATGTACCAGGTACAGGTGCGCCTTGCGCGCCTTGCTCACCGTCGCCGCGAGCGAGACCGCCTCCATGCTCGCATCGGTATTCGTGATCGCTACCAGAATCGTCTGCTGCGCTGCCATCGCCCTGCTCTACCTCGCCCGCCGTGGGGCGCCCGGCCGTCTCACGGCACATCGTCCTGCGCAAACCAAAGCCGCACCACCCCGTTCAAGATCAACACCACTCCGATGCCAACGCCGATGTTCCACTCCGTTGCCTGCGTCAGCATGAAGAGAATGAGTGCGATGCCCAGGATGATGGAGATGACCGAAAAGACGTAGTTGGCGGTTCGCATGACCCACCTGGGGGCGCTGTTGGCGCCCGGGTTTCGCCCATGCTACGCCCGCCCCGGTGAACAGGGAATTCGCACGCCTTTCCTCCTTCCATCCCACAGATGAAGAAGGAGAACGTTTGTTCTATACTGCCAGCCTATGAAAGCCTACGCGGAACTCCACGCCCACTCCTGCTGGTCGCTCCGCGAAGGCGCCAGCTCAACCGATGAGCTCATCGATCGCGCCACCGCCCTCGGCTACCCGGCCATGGCCCTGACTGACCACGACAATCTCTATGGCGCGATGGAATATGCCCGTGCCGCCCGCGAACGCGGCCTCAAGCCCATCACCGGCTGCGAGCTTACCGTCAGAGATAACGGCGCCGGGCGGAGCGAGCCGGATCCCTCGCTTCCCGATGGACAACCCTCACCGGCCTCTCACCTCACCGTCCTCGCCCGGGATGTCGAAGGCTACCGCAACCTCTGCCGGCTACTGAGCCGGGCCTACCGCGTCCACGGCAAGGATGCCCCCGTCGTCGAACGCGAATGGCTCTTCGAGCACAACGCAGGTCTCATCGTGCTCTCCGGGTGTACCGGCTCAGAGCTTGCCCGGCTCGCCACCACCAACCCGCAACGCGCCGCCAGCCTCGCCGCGGAGTATCGCGATACCTTTGGCGACCGGTTCTTCATCGAACTGCAACACCACGACGTATTCGGCGATACCGCCCGCGTCGATGCCCTCGCCGCCGTGGCCGAACGCTGCGCGCTCGAAGTAATCGCCACCAACAACGTCCACTACCACGTGCGCACCCGCCACCGTCTCAACGATGTTCTCGTTGCCGTGCGCCACCGGCTCACCCTCGATAGCTCCCACCGCGAACGGCGGCCGAACTCCGAATTCTTCCTGAAGAGCGCTGAAGAAATGGCCCGCCGTTTCGAACGTTACCCCCGTGCGATCTCCAACACCCTGGCCATCGCCGAACAGTGCGCCTTCGATCTCACCCGCGATCTGCCCTACCGCCTCCCCGATTACCCGGTGCCCGATGGCGCCACGCCCGATAGCTTCCTTCGCGGCGTCTGCGAACGCGCCTTCCACCGGAAGTACCCCCCCACCGACCCCTTCGCAACCGAAGCACGCGACCGGCTCGATCGCGAACTCGCGCTCATCGCGAAGCACGGCCTGGCCGGCTTCTTCCTCGTCTACTGGGACCTGCTCCAGCTCGTGAACGAGATCGCCGTCGAAGTGCGTGGCCGCGATGCGCGCCTCCAGCCCGATGAGCGCCCCGTCGGCCGCGGGCGTGGTTCATCGGTCAGCTCCATCGTGTGCTACCTCATCGGCCTCTCGCATATCGATCCCGTGCGCAACAACCTCTATCTCGAACGCTTCCTGAACGAAGAGCTGCACTCGCTCCCGGATATCGACCTCGACTTCCCGCGCGATATCCGCGATGAAGTGCTCCGCCGCATCTACGATCGCTACGGAGAAGAACACGCCGCACTCGTGGCAGCCTTCCCCACCTACCGCTTCCGGAGCGCCGTGCTCGATATCGGCAAGGCCCTCGGCCTGCCCGCGCCCGTTCTTGCCAGGCTCAACAAACTGGGCGATTTCTACGCCAGCTCAACGGCAATCGCCGGGCACATGCGCCGAATCCCCGAACTCCGCCCCCTCGTCGATGCGCCCATCTGGCGCGATATGGTCGAACTTGCCGCCCAGGTCTCCGGCTTCCCCCGGCACATCGGGCAGCACGTGGGCGGCGTCATCGTCTCCGCCGAGCCGCTCTCATCCGTCGTCCCGGTCGAACCAGCCCGCATGGATGGCCGCTTCGTCTGCCAATGGGACAAAGATTCGGCCGATGACGCCCGCTTTGTGAAAATCGACTTCCTCGCCCTGGGCATGCTCTCGGCCGTCGATGAATGCCTCGGGATCATCGAAGAAGAGCACGGCCTGCGCGTGGACCTTGGCCGGGTCCCCCACGATAGCCCGGAGATCTACGCCTCCATCCGCGAAGGCGACACCATGGGCGTGTTCCAGATCGAAAGCCGCGCCCAGGTGCAGACTCTCCCCCGGACCCGGCCGAACAACCTCGATGACCTGGCCGTCCAGGTTGCCATCATCCGCCCCGGCCCGATCGTGGCCGGCTCCTTCCGCCCCTACATGGAATACCGCGAACGGCTCGCCCGCGGCGAAGCAATCGAAGTCGACTACGGCCACCCCGAACTCGGCCCACTCCTCGCACACTGCCTCGGCGAAACCCTCGGCCACGTGCTCTACCAGGACCAGGTGCTGCAGATCGCCTGCGCGGTGGCCGGCTTCACGCCGGGTCAGGCCGACCGCCTGCGCCGCGCCATGAGCCGCAAACGCTCCTCCGATGCCATGCAAGCGCTCGCAGCCGAATTCTTCGCCGGGGCAGCGCGCATGGATGTCAGCCCCCAGGCCGCGAAAATAGCCTTCGACAAGATGGCCGCCTTCGCCGCATTCGGCTTCCCGAAGAGCCATGCCGTGGCGTTCGCACTGCTGGCCTACGAATCCGCCTGGCTGCGCTACCACTACCCCGCGGCGTACTACTGCTCGCTCTTCAACGCTCAGCCAATGGGCTTCTACTCGGTGGAGGTGCTGACGCAGGACGCGGCCCGCCACGGCATCGCCACACTGCCTCCCTCGATTAATGCGAGCCGCGCCGGCGCCTGGCCCGAAGAGGGCGATATCCGCCTCGGTTTCCAGCAGATCAAGAGCCTCGGCGGCGGCTGGCAGGATATCCGCCAGCACCCGCGCGCCCAGGGATACAGCACCACGCCCGCGCGGCTGGTCGCCGAACGCCGCGCCAACGGCCCCTATCGCTCACTGCGCGACCTGCTCGTGCGCGCGCGATTGAGCCGCGAACAGGCCGAAACCCTCATCCTCGCCGGCGCACTCGATGCATTCGGCCTGCCCCGCCGCGAACTCCTCTGGCAGCTCGGGCTGCTCACCGGATCTACCGTGCCCGGCAGAGATGCCGCCCGCCAGAACCAGCTCGCGCTGCCCCTCCCCACCGAACAGGACATGGCGAAACTCCCCGCCCTTTCCCCGTGGGAAGAACTCGCCTGGGACCACGACCGGATGGGCCTGAGCCCGGGCCGCCACCCGATGGCCCTCGTCCGCGCACTCCTCCACGAAGGGCTGATCACCAGCCGCCACCTGGGTGGCGTAGCCAACCCCAACCGCCTGCCCCCGGGCGCGATGGTGGAGATGGCTGGCATGGTGGTCACCCGCCAGCGCCCCGCAACCGCCAGCGGCGTCATGTTCATGCTGCTCGAAGACGAATTCGGCCTGGCCAACCTGGTGGTCTATGCCGGCCTGCAGGAGCGCCAGCGCGAACTCGTGCGCGCGACTCCCTTCGTCATCGTCCGCGGCCGCGTGGATAACGAGCAGAGCGGCTTCCCGAACATCATCGCCGAGCACTTCAGGCCCTGCCCGCTCCCGGGCTTCATCGAGCAGCCTGAGTCGCACGACTTCGGCTAGGACCCCGCCACGGGCGACGATTTCGAGGTTGAACTCGCATAAAGTGCTCAGTCGGCGGTCGTTTTGCTACCCTCGGCGCATGCAACGGACGATTCAGGCGACCATCCGGCCAGGCGAACAATCAGGGTATGTGGCGGAGTGCCCCCAACTCAGCCTGGTGACCCAGGGGACGACACTCGACGAGGTGGCGGCGAATCTGAAAGAGGCGGTGGAACTCGCGCTGGAAGGCGAGGACATGGCTGAACCAGGGCTTGCAGCGGAGCCGGTGGAGGTCGTGATGTTGTCCGCCAACTACCCGGCACGGCCGCGAAGGATGCACCCGCCCGCCTGCGGCCCCTCGTAGGATTGGGCATACCAGGCGCCGGTCACGAGGTCGCAGAACAGCGTGAGACGCCGCCCCGATTCAAGTTCCGCCACGAAGTAGCGCCGCGCGATCTCATCGCGCCACCACTCGTCGTCAATGCGCCAGCTATCGGCGATGGCGCGAATACGCTGGTAGCGCCCCTGCCAGATCACGGCCACCGGCTCCCCTGCCGGCGAACCTTCGACGGCAGCCGGCAGAGGTTGGTTCAGGAGCCGTAGGCCACCAGCGCCAGCTGGCGTTCGGGAATCCTCGACCACGGTTGCACCTCCACAATGCGGTAAACCTGGGGACCCCCGGATCGCGCGGAAAGCTGCTCGATCGCCTGGTCCAGCTCGCGCTGGCGGCGGGGGCCGATTTGCCAGAGATTCCCCTGGTGGGCGTACTCGCTGCAGATGCCCGAGAGCGTAATGCCCACGCTTACCGCGGCCGCATCCAGGGCGAGCCGCTCGAGCTTGCTCCGCAGAACGAAGAGCATGTGCCGGGCATCGCTCGTGGGCTCGCGGAAGACCACCCGGCGGGTCACATGCTCACCACTTTCGAGCCCGAGCCACCAGTCGAACCGGCGGACCGTCTGCCCGCGGATATCCGAGTGGGAAAGAGCACGGTTCAGGAGCGCCTCAGTGCCCACAACCAGCGGCTCGATGGAGGCAGCCGGCGCGGGAAGGTCCATCTCCTCCGTAATCCGCGCCTCTTCGCGCCGGGCGACAATGCGCGAGGTATCGCGGCCATTCGCAAGATCCCACACCCGCCGGCCATCCGGCCCGAACTGCGCCTGGAGCGCGGAAAGCGGGATATCGGCCACCTGCCCCACCCGCTCAAGCCCGAACAGGCGCAGGCGAACGTGCATCACCGGGTCGGCCGGGAGCACCTCCACAGGCAACTGCGCGAGAAAGCCGCGCTCCTCCCCGGCAGGCACAAGCACCCATCCGCACCTTTCGCATTGTGCTGCGGCCTCCCCCTGCGCGATCCGCATGGCGCCCAGCAGGGGAAGCGCCGTCGCCGCGGCATGAGCCGGGAAGATGCTGGCGCCAGCACCCAGCCACGCGCCCAGCCCCGTTTCACCCCGTACCGATTCCAGGATCTCGGCGAGATAGCGCTCCTCGCTCACCCCCGCAAGCCTCGCGAGCCCGCGCATCTCGAAGTGGATGTGCCCGGCCGCAACCACCTCGACAACCGGGCTCCGGGCATGAATGATATCGGCCAGCCGCCCTGCTTCCTCCCGCGCAAATCCCTCCTGCAGCGGCAGGAAGACCGCATTGGGGCAGAGCGCGAGCGCCCGCCGCAACGGGATCCCGATCGTTACGCCCGCAGCCACCGCCTCGGCCGAACAGGCTGTCACCTGGGCATGCTCTTCCGGCGCGCCACCCACCACAACCGCGCGCTTCGCCAGCTCCGGATGATCGCGCCGCGCGAGCGCGATCAGGAAGTTCGGCACATGGAGACAGGCAGCATCCATCGGATCTGCAAGTATAGAACAAGTGTTCTGTTTTGGGGAGATCCCCGATGTGTGGATTTGCCCGGGCTGTTAGCCGGGCGGTTGTGCCCCGCCGGCGCCCACTCCCGCCGCCTCGAGGGTCGCTTCGAACGATGCGATCGCCACCTCGATCTGGCCATCGTCGGGTACCTTCGTCGTCAGCGCCTGGAGCGCAATGTTCGGCATGAACAACGCGTGGACGAACCGGTTATTCCCGTAGCGGGCGCCAATCCGGAGAATCTCGTAGCTCACGCCAGCGACCAGCGGCATGAACACAATCCGCGAGCCCGTCCGGATTAACAGGCCCCGGTCTACCAGCAGGTCGAACACGAAAAACGTGATCAGCGCGACGAACACCACTACCAGCAGGAAGCTCGTGCCGCAGCGCGTGTGCTCCTTCGGAAAGGGGCGCACCTCGCCCGGCGTCAACGGCCGCCCCGCCTCATAGGCATGGATCGTCATGTGCTCGGCGCCGTGGTACTCGAATACCCGCCGGATATCCGGGATGAGCCCGATCAGCGCGATGTACCCGACGAACAGCACCAGCCGCAGCACACCCTCTACCGCCACGATCCAGAACCGGTGCACATCGAACGCCTCGAGCAGGTTCGCCAGCAGGATCGGCCCCGCGAAGAACACCCCCACCACGAACAGGATCGCCAGCGCCATCGTTCCCCAGAGCACCTTCTCCGGGAACTCGGCCGCCTCGCCGCTCTCGCCAGTCTCCTCCTCGAAGGCGATCCGCGAAGAGTAATTCAGCGCCCGCATCCCCAGGGCCATCGTCTCCCAGAGCACCACCACCCCGCGCACGAAAGGGATACGCCGCGAACGCCCCGTGTAAATCCCCGCCAGCCGTTCGGAATGGGTGACGATGTGCCCCTTCGGGTGGCGCACCGCCACCGCCATGTGCTCCGGCCCACGGATCATCACCCCCTCGATGACCGCCTGCCCACCGAAGTACACATTTGCCGGCTGGGTCGAGGTCGCCTCCGTCATGGCTGCTCCAGAAACACAAACGGGGCGCACCTGGCGCCCCGCTTTGGTTGAATCGCTCGTCTTAACCGCCGCGCTGGAAGCGCCGGTTGAATCGCTCCACGCGCCCCGCCGTGTCCACGATGCGCTGCTCCCCCGTGAAAAACGGGTGGCATGCACTGCACACATCGAGGTGCATCGCCGCCTTCGTCGAACGCGTCGCGATCTCGCTCCCGCACGAACAACGGATCACGGCTTCCTGGTAATTCGGATGGATCCCTGCCTTCATCGTCTCTCCCCTACGCCTCGGCCTGCGTGTACACGCTGATCTGCTTCCGCCGGCCCTTGGCGAAAGGCTCGAACTTCACCTTCCCGTCGATCAGCGAGAAGATCGTGTAGTCGCGCCCCAGCCCGACATTGTTCCCCGGGTGGAACCGCGTGCCGCGCTGCCGCAGGATGATCGACCCCGGCTTCACCACTTCCCCGTCAAAGTGCTTCACGCCGAGCCGTTGCGAATTGCTATCGCGGCCGTTCTTCGAACTCGAAACGCCCTTCTTATGCGCCATCTGCCTTATCCCTTCGAGATCGACTCGACCACGAGCCGCGTCACGTGCTGCCGGTGCCCGAACTTGCGCCGGTACCGGACCTTGTTCTTGTACTTCATGAATACCAGCTTCGGCGCCCGCCCGTGCTGTGTAATCCGGGCACGCACGGCAGCTCCCGCAACCAGAGGATTCCCGATCGTCACGTCAGGCCCATCCAGGACCATCATGACTTCCAGGTCAACTGTATCGCCGGGCTCCCCCGCAACGCGATTCATCTCGAACTCTTGCCCTTCGGCAAGGCGCAACTGGCGCCCATCGGCGCGTACGATCGCTTCCATTTCTCAACTCCAGGCAATCCGTGGACAGCTTTCCAGTGTGGCGTGGTCCACGCACTCAGTCAACGATAACGTCTCGCCCGGGCCTTACCCGTCCGAGCGAGTCTGATTTCCGCCCTCCCAGGCAAGCCCGGGGGCAGGCTTCGGTTCGAACTGCGGCCGCATCGGGGTCTCCCCGCTCGCAGGCGGCACCGAAGCAGTCTCCGGCTTCGGCTCCATGCCCGGCGGCGGCCACGGCTCGCCCGGATCGCTATCCAGCAGCCGCAGCAGCGTTTCCCCTTCCAGCGTCTCTACGTCCATCAGCACTGCCGCCAGCTTATCCAGCAGGGCTCGCCGCTCCGTCAGGATCCGCGTCGCCGCCTGGTGCGATTCATCGATCAGTTCGCGCACCTCATCGTCGATGCTCTCCGCTACCTTCTCGCTGTAGTCCCGCGTCTCCGAGATCTCCCGGCCGAGGAACACCAGCTCCTCCGATTTCCCAAACGTCCGCGGCCCGAGCTTCTTGCTCATGCCCCAGCGCGTCACCATCGACCGCGCGATCCGCGTCACCTGCTGAATGTCGCTCGATGGACCAGTCGAGGCCTCGCCAAAGACCAGCTCCTCGGCGGCCAGCCCGCCCAGCGCGCTCGACATCCGGTCCTTGAACATCGCTGGCGTGTGGTAGCTCGTGTCCTCTCCGATGAACCGCGTGTGCCCGCCGCTCATCCCGCGCGAGACGATCGTCACCTTGTGCACCGGATCGTGATGCTTCAGGAAGTGCGCCACGATTGCGTGACCGCCCTCGTGATACGCGGTCACCTTCTTCTCCAGTTCCGACATCACCCGGCTCTTCCGCTCCGGCCCAAGGATCACCCGGTCCACAGCCTCCTCGAATTCCTTCATCGTGATGATCTTCTTGTTGCGCCGCGCCGCAAGGATGGCTGCCTCGTTCACCAGGTTCGCAAGGTCCGCCCCGCTGAAACCCGCGGTCGCCTTCGAAAGCACCGAAAGCTTCACATCGTCCGCGATTGGCTTCCCCTTCGCATGCACGCCCAGGATCGCCTCCCGGCCCTTCACATCCGGGGCATCCAGCACAACCTTCCGGTCGAAGCGCCCGGGCCGCAGCAGCGCCGGGTCCAGGATGTCTGGCCGGTTCGTCGCCGCGATCACAATCACGTTCGTGCCCGTGTCGAAGCCGTCCATCTCCACCAGGATCTGGTTCAGCGTCTGCTCGCGCTCGTCGTGGCTTCCGCCAAGGCCCGCTCCGCGCTGCCGTCCAACCGCATCGATTTCGTCCACGAACACGATGCACGGCGCATTCTTCTTGGCCTGCTCGAACAGGTCGCGAACGCGGCTCGCGCCAACGCCCACGAACATCTCCACGAACTCCGAACCCGAAATGCTGAAGAACGGGACCCCGGCTTCTCCCGCCACCGCTCGCGAAAGAAGCGTCTTGCCCGTGCCCGGAGGCCCCACCAGCAACACGCCCTTCGGGATCCGCGCTCCCAGCGCCGCGAACTTCTCCGGGTACTTCAGGAACTCCACGACTTCCGCGAGCTCTTCCTTCGATTCATCCACGCCCGCCACATCGGCGAACGTCACCGTCACCTTGCTCCCCGTGAACAACCGCGCACGGCTCTTCCCGAAGCTCATCGCCTGGGAATTCGAACCCTGTGCCTGCCGCATGATCAGCAACAGGAACAGCCCAAACAGCAGGAACGGCAGAATATTCAGCAGCAGGCTCAGCCATGGCCCGAAGCCCGAGCTGTCCTTGTACTCCAGGCTCACGGCCGCCACGCCCGCACCCGTCCCCGCCGGCCGGCTCAACGCCACCCCGGCATCGGCCAGGAGCTTTTCGATCTCCGAATTCGGCCCGATCTTCGCCGACTTCACATCCGGCTCCACATCGGGGCTCGTCGTCACATAGGTGACCGTCAGATTGCGTCCGTTAACCTCGATTTCCTGGACCAGACCGTTCTTCGCGTCTTCAACCACCTGGCCGTAACCGACCTTCTGGTGGTCGTCGCCGCCCTGGAAGAACGCAAACACGATTGCGATCACGGCCACGAGGATGAGGAGATAGAGGAAACTGTTGCGTAGCCAGCGGGAATACAAAGGCGATCTCCGGTTACGCGGGCCGAAACCCGCACCTTGGTCTTGAGTATAGCAGACGCCTTGGGCCCCCCAATCGCGGGCGCGTAAGCAGGCCTATACACAAGCGGGCGCTCCGGCTCCACGCCGGCATACCACACTAGTAAACCTACGCCACCTGACGGTGATTACCACAGGGGTAACCCCTGAAATCACCCTCGATTCCCGCACCTGTCTCGCATTTCTCCGCGAACCGCTACCCTTTCCTCTATCTCGTCACCCACCCAAGGAGTCCCTATGAAGCTCGCGTTTGTCGGAGGCACCGGTCCCGAAGGCCTGGGCCTGGCCCTGCGCTTCGCCCGGGCCGGCCACGAAGTCGCCATCGGTTCCCGGTCCACCGAGCGCGGTCTCGAAGGCGCCCAGAAAATCCTCGAAGCAATCCCCTCCGCGAACGCCTCCGGCGGCTCCAACGCCGAGGTCATCGAAGGCGCCGATGTCGTCTTTCTGACATTCCCCTACTCTGGCCAGCAGCCGACCCTCGAAGCCCTCGGCAACGCCCTCGATGGCAAGATCGTCTGCAACGTCGTCGCCCCGCTCGAATTCCAGCAGGGTGTCGGCGCCATCGCCCTCAACGTCCCCGGCCAGAGCGCCCTCCAGGAAGCCATCGCCCAGCTGCCCGGCGCACGCGTCGTCTCCGCTTTCCAGAACATGAGCGCTGAAGAGCTGCAGCACCTCGAACACCCAATCGAAGCCGACGTCCTCGTCTGCGGACGCGATGCCGAAGCCAAACAGGTCATCATCGGCCTCGCCAACCAGATCGTTGGCTGCCGCGGCATCGATGCCGGTGGCCCATCCCAGAGCCGCTACGTCGAAATGCTCACCTCGCTCCTCATCAACCTCAACCGCAAGCACAAAACCCAGACCAGCATCCGCATCTCCGGTCTCTCCTGAACCGCCCCCCGGCGGCGCATCGCCCCCGGACCGGCAAAGGCCGACCGCCCACCACTCCTCAGCGCAAAGGTGGCACCCCATGCCCGGACTCTCCATCTTCGGCATCCCCGGACTTCCTGAAATAACCCCCGGAACCGACCTCGCCGGCGCCATCCACGCCGCCGCCGCGGAAGCCGGCTCCCCGCTCGAATCCGGCGACATCCTCGTCATCACCTCGAAAATTGTCTCCAAGGCCGAAGGACGAATCGTCGACCTCGCCAGCGTCGAGGTCTCCCCCTTCGCCCGCCAGTACGCCGAGAGGTGGGAAAAAGAACCAGCCATCGTCGAACTCGTCCTCAGCGAATCCCGCCGGGTCGTCCGCCAGGTTGGCCCCATCCTCATCACCGAAACCCGCCACGGCTTCATCTGCGCCAACGCCGGCATCGACCAGTCCAGCTCCGGCGGGCACGGCCTCGCCGTCCTCCTCCCACTCGATCCCGATGAAAGCGCCATGCGCGCCCGCCAGGCCCTCCGCTCGAAAGGCCTCGATGTCGCAGTCATCATCTCCGACACGTTTGGCCGCCCCTGGCGCGAAGCCCAGACCGATATTGCTATCGGAATCGCCGGCATGCAGCCCGTCACCAGCTACATCGGCCAGGTCGATCCCCACGGCCACGAATTCCGTGTCCAGGCCCTTTGCACCGCCGATGAAGTCGCCGGCGCCGCCGAGCTCGTCAAGGGCAACCTCTCCCGCGTTCCCTGCGCCGTCGTCCGCGGCCTCCCATGGGAACCCGATGACACTGCTTCCATGCAGTCCATCATCCGCGACTCGGAACGCGACCTCTTCCGCTGAATCAGACGCGCGGCCGGCGAGTCTCCACCACCGCGTTGCCCCGCTGTAGCTGCCGCGGGTTGAGCGTCACCAGCCGGTCGCCCAGCGTCTCCGCCACGGCGAAGTAGATAGCGTCGCTTCCCCGCAACTGGTGCTCGGCAGCCAGCGTCGCCGCCCGTTCCGCCAGCGGCAGCGCCACCGGCAGCAGCTCGAACAGCGGCGAATGGCGCACGTGCGCCTCGACATCCCGGGCGAGTTGCTTGTCTCCCGTTCCCGCCGCGATTGCCGCGGCTACCTCCGCAAGCACGGTCACCGGCGCCCGCAGCGGCTCCCCATCGGCAACGGCCTCCCGGAACCATGTAACCGTGGACTGGTGCAGCCGATCGTGGGTGTTGAACAGCGAAATGAGCACGCTCGCATCGATGGTTGCCACAGCTAGCTCTCCTCTTGCCCCGGGTGTGGCGGCCGGTGCCCCGCCCTTTCGCCGCCCTCCTCCACCTCGGGCATGCTCATCCACGCCGCCCCCACCGAATCGGCCAGCCGCTCGATGGCCGCAATCTCCGAAACCGCCTGCGAACGCTGCATCCCCGCGATGTCCCGGTCCGAATACGGCCGGAGCGTGGCAACAGGCTGTCCGTTCACCGTGATCACGTAAAGCGCGTGCTGCTCCCGCACCGCTCGCACAATCTGCGTCGCCTCGTTCTTCAGCTGCCTGACGCCGATGGTCTTCATCCGCGCGCTCTCCCTCGAAAGTAGCTACATAGTGGCCACCTTTCCCCGCGTGGTCAACTCCGCCCCGCCTTCGACTGGTCTCCAATCACCCCGTATTCTCAAGCCAATGGCTTCCCGGATACGCGTTCAACTCCTGCAGCCCGGCGCTCGCATCCCCACCCGCGCCACCGAAACCGCCACCGGGCTCGATATCCACGCCTGCCTGCCCGATGGCCCCGTGGTCGTCGGCCAGCACCCGGTTGTTATCCCTACCGGCCTCGCCATGGAAGTTCCTCCGGGCCTCGATGCCCAGCTTCGCCCCCGCAGCGGGCTCGCGCGCCAGGGTGTCCTGGCCACCCTGGGCACCCTCGATGCCGACTACCGCGGAGAGGTGCTGATCACGCTCTACACCGTCGCCCCCGATATCCAGCACACCGTCTCCGACGGCGATCGAATCGCCCAGCTCGTCGTTTCCACGCTCGCCGATGTCAGCCTCGTCCAGGCCGATTCGCTCTCGTCCACCGTCCGCGGTTCCGGCGGCCACGGCAGCACCGGCCGCTGACCCCGCACCCCTTCCGGTGCTGGAGTCTTCCACCCGCCCCGTGATACGCTACACGCTCCTGCTGGGGACTCGTCTAATGGTAGGACAGCAGATTCTGGATCTGTATGTGGGGGTTCGACTCCTCCGTCCCCAGCCAGCACCGCACCGCTTCCACCGCCCCCGGGGGCGGTTCTTGTTTTCCGCTTCCGTCCCGCATCGAACACGTCCAGCACGTCCCCATGAATTGGTCCGGAAGCCCCTCTCCTTTGCCCGCTGGCGCTGGTAGCGTCTTCCGCGAAGGAGTCGTCCGACCATGCGTGCCCTGATCACCACCGATGGAAGCCCACTCTCAGAACGCGCCCTTGCGGCGATGGCCCCATGGGTGCGCCGCTGGGATGCTGAAGTCATCCTCCTGACCGTCGTCGATCCCCGCGAGTCCCACGAAGCCCTCGCGAATTCCGGGCGGCCCGTCGCGCCCCCGGGATCCCTCTCCTCGACTCCCTCCCTCGGTGGTGTGCCAATCGGCCCCGCCACAACGCTCGCCGCCGACCGCGGCCAGGCAATCGAAGCTGCCCGGGCCGCCGCCGAAGACGGCCTCCGCGACCTGGCCGGCCGCCACCTCCCGGCTCTCGATGTGCAGGTGCGCGCCGCATTCTCCACCGATGCCGCCGAGGCCATTCACCAGTTCGCCCAGGATCGCGCCGTCGATTTCATCGTCCTCAGTACCCGTGGCCGCTCTGGCCTCGGGCACGCACTCTTCGGCAGCGTTTCGGGCGCCGTCGTGCGCTGCTCCACCATCCCCGTCATCGTGGTCGGCCCCGAATGCGAGCT
>Ga0138256_10003038_pt1 | contig 17928 bp, 10 predicted proteins | sample KNB2016incub_MG_FD_105486 | JGI IMG/M metagenome (GOLD analysis project Ga0138256, IMG submission 105486) | Active sludge microbial communities from wastewater in Klosterneuburg, Austria - KNB2014incub_MG | ecosystem: Engineered > WWTP > Activated sludge > Unclassified | place: Austria... | reverse complement strand
CGAAGAAGTCACGTCTGGTGCGGGGCGTTCAAGCGGCAGTGGTTGGTCCTCTGTATCAGCCCCGAGGCAGAAGTTTACAGGTTATGAGAGGGACAGCGAAAGTGGGCTAGATTTTGCCCAGGCTCGATACTTCGGCTGTACTTTAGGGCGATTTTCATCTCTAGATCCGTTACAAGCGAGTGCAGTCGCCGATGTCCCACAAAGTTGGAACAGATATACATATGCCTTGAACAATCCAATAAGAGCGATCGATCCAACCGGCATGAAAACTGAGTACGTCTGGAAAGACTTTGACAAGCTTTCAGACGAAGAAAAGAGAGTTTTCAATGGCTCAAAAATTGCGGTCGATAAGGGGAAAGACTCTCTATCGGGAAAGGATCTTTACGAACGTTTAAAGACTGTCGATGGTGGAAAGCAGTTGGCTGGGATACTCAACATGACGGCTGCTCTGGCTGATATCAAGTTTGCGAATGGAAAGAGCGCTATCAACTACGTCACGGGCATTACTGGTTACAAAAAAGGAGAACGAATATATGCGAATGCAGATGCCGAACTTAACACACAGATGGAAGGTATTAGCAGCAAAAAAGCGGCGGCAGACAAACGCTTCATCGGCCCCGGAGGTCAGGACGTTGAACACAAGAATGACTCTACGGGAGTGATCTACGATGTTACATTTCGCGAAAACTATGATCGCGGACAGATACAGATGTCATTCGCGACGAGTGAGAAATTCGGAGCCCTGGATATGGACGCCGACGAAAGAGGGAAAGGTTGTAAGGGGTGTAGCGGTACCGCACATGCTTGGAACGCAATCAACGGAGCGGATCCGGTCAATATCTATAAAGCTTTGACGGGGCGCCCGAGTGGAAGAACAATTCAACCGAGTTATGAGATTAAAGATAAGTAGAAAAGTAAAAATCGTAACCATTTTTATGTTAATCACGTTCGCCGGGTCATCGAAGGGACTAGCGCAGTCCCAGGATGCGAAACTGAAACACGGCAACGGTGACATTATTTCGTTGTGGTTTACAGACGGCGGAAGTCATTTGTTGTCTGCAAGTTGGGATGGCACTATTGCGAAATGGAACCTGACTACGGGGGGTCGCAGTGGGTTTCTCGATCTTGACGAAAAAAAAAGTGAGCATAAGGAGACAATTTCCCACGTTCGCCAAATGGCGGTGTCGTCTGCGGGAGATTTGATATCTATCTCATACAGCCAAACGAGTGTAGTTAACAAAGTTTTACAGAGCGATAAAGTAAACCGAATAGCCTTAATTGACCCGGTAAACCTAAGAGTTAAGACTATCCTCTCAAATGACGATTCCGAATTTGTATTTTCTCCTGACGGCAAGACTCTTGTCACAGTTGGACCAGAAAAAATGGCTCGTATCTGGAGCACCAATGATGGTAAAGAGATTAAACGGTTTTCAGTCAAAAAAATCGGGAAGCCTCTGTTTGGATCAGAAGGCAAATTAGTCGTTGCTGCCGCAGTCGGATGGGACAATGCTGGTCCTATGATCGCGGTTTACGACCTGATTTCAGGTAAGATCGTACAGGAGATTCCGGAACGGCTAGGACAAATCACGGGAATAGCGGTATCGGCAAATGGCAGATCGCTCGCGGTAGGTGGTTACAACGGCGGAATTCGTAGTTTAAGAATCTGGGATTTGAGCCAAAGAACTCCTAAAAATAATCCCTTAAATCTGTTGCTACCTGAATCTCAGCTTACTTATAACATGGTATTTTCAGCTGATGGCGGATTGCTTGCGTCCTCTGGTGTGTCTACGTGTTGTGAAATGGTGGCTGTTTGGGCTATGTCGGGGAACCAAACTCGAAAGAATATTAAAGCCTTAGGAGATGTGAAATCACTCGCTTTTTCTCCGGATGGTAAGCATATTGCCTATGGAACTAGCAAAGGAGAGATCGTAGTTCTGAAGTTGTAACTGTGGAATACTTGCAAGTCGACTTCAACTAACAGCGTGCACGACGCGAACCTGATCTCAATGTTCAGCGAACAACGACTTTGGGATAGGCTCGGCTACGTGCTCTGGCCGATCCCTAAAAGTCAGTGTTCTCATCTCCGAACCACACCACCTTTTTTGGAGATCCTTGAATACCTCAGTTTACGATCAAGTCCCGACTCACGCTCCGCGAATACTTACAATGCATTGAGGGCCATGCTGGTCGACTCAAAAAAGCAAGGCTGCCAGATTGCTCATGCATTTAAGTAATTGGATCGGAGTCCGACCCGCCCAAACGCGAAGCCTCTCGAAACGAGCCAGTCGGTCCCCAGATTGTTTGTATGCTCACGCCTATGTGAGCTGACTAGCAGCACTGGCTTTGATATATTGTCGGCTCGATGGCTTATTATTGATCCATAATATCAAAGGGCTTTTTGGTCCTTTGTGATATTTCCTATAAGAAATGTCACAAAGCACCAACATCTCAGAAATAAGTGTTTTATCTTCGATCAGAATGTGTTATTTTGATGTTCCCAACTACATTTTTTATCGACGATCTATTTGAGAATGGGGCTGTTTAGTTGGTTGCAAGATGGTTGCACTTTTCCCGACGCATAGCTAATTAAACCTTATAAGCGACAAGCAAGTTGCCGATTTTGATTGGTTTTGAGGGATTGTGAGAAGTTGTGAAAAGCGCGCAGGTTGGTTGGGGTGCGAGAGGACGTTGCTGACGGGGAAGATATATATAGCGCTAAATCCGTTAAATCGAAATTGAATCGCTAGAGCCGAATCCGATCAAAATTTCTCGCTAAGTCCGAAGACCAATTCCAGTGCTACCTTCCCCAATTAAGCCATCGCTCAGCATTTTATCTATTACCCCGCCGATTCCAACCTGTAAACTACCGCCCGTTCTGCTATAGCCGAATACTGTTCTAACTTCATTAACGAGCGCTGTTCGTTCAAACTTGTGCCCGTTTTTTAGGATCAACTGGACGGCTTCTCTGATCTCGTCAGGTGCTATGCGGTCGGTAGGAATATTCGTACCCGTTCGAGAGCGAACCGTTATCGGTTGGTTGCACGCGACTAGGAAATCATCTCGAAACTCAATATGTTTTGCCTGCTCGATGGTTCGCAATACATGTGAGATTCGTTCTGAGATGTTGCTGCCTGTCTTTTGACCCCAAACCGCCGCTGCCCGAGTACATAGGTCCTTTAAATGAATCGGCCCCTCAACCTCGACAATAGTCATCAATACTTTTGCAAGCTGCTGGATAGTGGCGTACAAAAGGGATCCGTAGCTCTCTCCAATTTCGACCTGGGCAGTTTGGTAGGGATGGGCGACCGGGCGTGTGTACCCTCGGTGCGCTGCATTTTCGAAAAGATCTCCGATTCTTATCTCAGTCAGATCTCCGAGAAACTGGCGAGCTTCTTCCTCAGCTTGTTCCTTTGCAAGCATTGCTTGTTCATTCTGCTGTTCGATCTCTCTTTGCGCTCTCGAGCGGGAATGCTCGACCAACTCAAGGATCCGCTCGATTTGGCCGTTGCGATCCTTGAACCAGTCTGTGGACCAGATCCGGTGAATGTCCCATCCACGACCTTCGAGAACTTGTTGTCGGAGTCGATCCCTGTCGCGTGCAGTTTCTGACGAATGGTAGGAGAAGCCGTCACATTCAATGCCACAAACAAATCTTCCCTGTGTTTCTTTATCGACCACACCAAAGTCGATCCTATATCCGGAAGCCCCGACCTGAGGAACGAGCGATAGTCCGCGTGATGTTAACTCCTGATAAACTTCCGATTCGAAAGGTGATTCGACATCTAGGATCTTCGAGATGATAGGGTTGTCGAGTCGCTTATGCTCAGCATATGCGAGGAAATCGCGGAGAAGTTTTGCCCCTCTGGATGCAGTTGCCGCTAGGTTAATGTCTTCCGCTCGAATCGAAGAGAATACACGCATGAGCTTTCTCGCTCTGGTTACGAGCACATTCATACGTCTACCGCCGTTTTCACCATTTAGCGGCCCAAGATTGTATCGAAGCTTTCCGTCTTGAGCCTTGGCATACGTAACACTGAGAAAAATCGCGTCTCGTTCGTCACCCTGAATATTTTCTAGGTTCTTGACGAAGAAATAATCTTGTCGACTGCGGTCAAAGAAAGGTTCGATACTCGGATCCGCACGGCGCCGTTGTTCGAGCTCGTCCTGGATTGCAGTTTGTTGCCTTATGTTGAAGGTGCCAACAGCGAGGGAGACATTTGGATCTTTCTTAATTTCTTCAACGACCGCGTCGGCAACGCGCCGGGCCTCGACAATGTTTAGACCCTTGCCCTCGTAAACGCCATCGGGCACAAATGCGAATTGCAGCCCAGAATCGTAGGCTTCGCTCTCGACGCTTGGAAACGTATAGAGATCGGAATTGTAAAACGTTGAGTTTGAAAAGGTAATGAGCGATTCGTGCGAACTGCGATAGTGCCATTTAAGACTACTACTGGGGACTCCGCTGCTAATTACCTCCTCCAGTATGCTCTGCGAATCGTCAAAGAGCGGTAAACCATCTTCATCAACCTGTACGTTTACTTGTCCACTCGTTACTGCAAAAAAATTGGTTGGGGGCAGCTGTTTAGGATCGCCCACCACGACTAGTTGGTTCCCCCTAAACACCGCGCCAACAGCATCTTCCGTTGGAAGTTGAGAGGCCTCGTCAAAGATCACGAGATCGAACGTCGCTTTCTCAGCATCTAGAAGTTGGGCGACGCTTTGCGGACTCATCATGAAGCAAGGCTTGATGGCTCGAACGGCATCAAGACATTTTAGCATTGTCGTTCTTAAAGGCAGCAGTCCACGCTGTCGATTAAGTTGTGTCCGTAACGTCAACATTTGTTCCTTCACGGGCGATTGTTGCAATGTCCTTTGAATAACGCTTCTCATCTGCCCGATAAGCTTAAATCGGTTCTGATTGAGAACAAGTTCGTCGAGTTTTCGAAACTCTCGAACACGTTCTTCGTGCGTCAGCGTGTGAAACTCGCGCAGTTCGGATCTCTCTTGTACGACTGTCGTGACCCACTTCTGGAAAAACGCACGTTTGAAAGCTGGGACGAGTTCCAGAAATGTTAGTTGACCTGAAGTAACCCATTCGAGAATCTCAGCGGCAAAGCTTTGTTCGATCCTTTGCCTGACCGATTCGTAGGCTGCCCAGCGGTGGGACTTGCCGATATTGCCGACAATCGCCGACACTCTTTGACTAATGAAATCCAAATGCCCGTCTTGGAAATAGTCATCGCTCCAGCCAACGAGTTTGGTTATCTCGCCAAGCAGATCTGTCACTTTCGCCGCCAGTCCCCTGAGCTCCTGGATGAATGTCAGATCAGGGGTTTGATTAGAAGCGGTTGCGATCGCATGCTCATTTAATCCCCGACCTACGTAGATACGCCGAAACTCCACAACCCATTCAACGTATCGATCCAGGGCACTCCAATTCGAGGCATCACCTTGCCATAGAGGACCGAAAAATTCCATTCCCCGAGTATGTTGATCGGCAATCTTAGAACGCCGAGAAAGATAATCGGCGACCGATCTCATATCCAGAGCCTGATCGGCCATGGAAAGCGAATCGGACGACACTCGCAATGAAATCCAGCGCCTTCGAATGGCACGATATCGTCCGTCAAGTATCGCTAAGAAACTAAATATCCCCTCCGACTTTTTCTCAACATAAACAATGTCGTCGGTAGGTTCGATATCAAAAATCGTGTCGTGATAACTGTCGAGGATCTTGCGGCGCATCGACTGGATCTTTTTCCCTTCCTCGATAAGAGCGGTCGCCTCCGGCGGAGCGGAATTCCAGGCCTCATTCGCCAATACCTGCGCGGGAGCACCGGGCGAACGGGCGATCGTTGCTGCGATCTCGCTTGCGATCTCAAGGTCGGCAAATGTTCTAAGCTTCGGCAAGCCCAGCCGATTCTCAAGCGTGTCCCCTTGGCTAGAAAGAGATGTAACTTTCGCTAAGATTTGCTCGCCTATCTGCGAAATTGCGTCAAGGTCACTCTCAGAATAGAAAGTCTTATGGGCACCTCGCCAAGCGTGATCATTTGGCGATCCTACCGGTTCGGCCGCCGTGACAAGATCGGATAGGTCGCGAAGAACGTCGTCGAAGCCGGTTCTTGTTACTTCTGTGATGTCTCCTTGATAGAGAAATTTGTTTGCCGATCTTACCGCGTCGAACTCGCCAAAACCGACATAGGGCGAAATGCCCAACATGCCGTAAGCCGAATGGACGGCATTCACGTAGTCAGTAAGGTGCTCTCGTACAACCGGAAGACGGGCCGTCGCCACTTGCGAAGGTTCAATGCGTTGAAGAGACGCGTCAAGCGTGTTCTTCAATTCCTGCATCACTGCTTTCTTGTTCGCTTTTGTCGAATGGAGCTCCAGACAAAATTCTCCCAGTCCCACTTCGCCAAGCCTGCGATAAACAACCTCGAGAGCGGCCATTTTTTCTGCGACAAAAAGTACTTTTTTACCAGTTGAAAGAGCTTGGGCGATGAGATTTGTGATCGTCTGCGACTTGCCGGTGCCTGGGGGGCCTTCGAGAACAAGGTCGTAGTTTTGCGAAATAGTCGCAATAGCTCTTAGCTGGCTTGAATCGGCATCAACCACCTGGAGGCAGTTTTCCGGTGCGAAATACTTGTCGAGCGAGATTTTTCTGATTTCCTCCGGGAGACCTATATATGTGGGTCCGTCTCGATCGATCATCTGCTGAAATATTCTGTGAGTTGCGATCTTCTCCGTGTTCTTTTCAAGATCCTTATAAATGACCAGTTTTTGAAAAGAAAAGAGAGACAGGTATATCTCATTTGTGATCTTCCAACCGATTTGAGATGCGATGGCATCGGTAACCTGTGCAAAAAACTCTTGTATTTCGTAGCCTTCCGTGTTCGGGAGCTCTGGCAATACAATGCCAAAGTCACGTCTCAGGTATTCGACCAACGAAGGGTTAACGATAATATCCTCGTCGTTCATTCGGACCTTAAACCCGTCTCGAGCGGATTTCCTTAGCAGATCTACGGGAACCAGGATCAACGGAGCCTTAAAAATGATGCTGGAGTCTTTGCTCTCGACGTAATGCAGCATCCCGAGTGCCAAGAACAAGGCATTTACGCCTTGTTCTTCAAGTATTGTTCGGGCTTGTTCGTCGATCCGTCGCAGAGAATGGTCTAGGTTTTCTGCAGATGCATTCGTTTGGAGTGCATCGTCAACAAAATTCGCAGACAAAGTTTCGCTGACGTATGGACGAAAAAGCGGAGTTTGCTCATCGCTATTGGTCATCGAAGACGACGGCCCTTCAAATAGTTCATCCGATTCTGATTCGTCCAAAAGAGGTCCCGTCACGGCATCATCGATAGGACAGAAACTTAGTGAGCGTTTCTCCACACAAAGTAAGCGGAATATTTCGGAAGGGAGTTCGTCCACGACTGTGACGGTAGAAACTTTGTTGATCTTGAAGCTCAAGGCGCGATTCCGTTTTGACAGATCTAGCAGCTTACTTTTCCACGCGGAAATTGTTGCTAATACACGTTCACTGATTGGGACGGGAATCACGGACACATTTTCTCCAACAAAAAAACCGGCCGAGGACGGGAACGTATCCGGCTATTTATATTTAGTGAGATTCAAAATAGACTTTCAGTGGCGAAAAATCAATCGCTCACGTAGTGAAATTCCCGAGACAAAAAAATACCAAACGCTAATTAATCTCTATTCCTCGTTCTTTGCGATTCCATGCCCAGATTTTTCCATGCCCAGATTTGTTATTGTGGCCGGTCCAATGGCGAGACATGCTTCCGGAAGTCGAAAGTAGATCCGAGCGAGCTCTTGCACTGATCCGTGAACCGAATAAGGTACGCGCTCTTCAAGATATTTGGTCTGTTGTGCGAGCACCGCAATCTCGACCGAAAATCAGGCGCAGTACGTGAAAGCACCTCCTGAGTCGCCGCCACTTGTGCGCGCAAAATCCTCATCGGTGATCGTCGCACCTACACAAGATCGAACTGCTCACACCAGAAAACCAAGACGACAGAACTTATGCCGGCGATAGCTCGTTAGGGTGCCTTGCATTTAGCAGCGAAGGCATCAATATCTTCCAAATCCTTCTTTGCCCGGGCAGTATCCGGAAGTTTGGGATTCAATCCGGCTGCGGCATCATGAAGCCACTGTGAAGAATTTGTCATTCCCCGTTCAATTTGCAAAAGCAGATCCGGGGTGATGTCCAACCTTTTCAGCTTTTGCGTCTGAATGCCGGGAGCAAAGCGTTCGACGACGCCCTTCAACAACCTCTCTTCAACGGCCCGTTCCCATGTATCGCGCAGTCTGCCGTACCAATTCTTTACGTCACGCTCGTACCTGTCCGGGTCATTTGTCTTTTCTGTCTTCATTAGGGCATCAAGGTCTTTCCTCAAAGAGCCGATCCGCGCGTTAACGCGCTGGGCAATCCACGGCAACTCCGAATAGATCATCCCGGGCGACCCGCCGTTACTAAGCATGTAGTTCTGATCGACCGTCACTTGCTCGTTTTCTGCCAGGTTGAGTAAGCGAAGGAAGAAAGCGATGTCGTGCGTAAAGATGATCACCTGCCGACTCTTCGCGATCTCGACAAGACGTCCCGCGATGCGCTCACGACGTTCGTGATCCTGAGATGAAACGGGGTCGTCGAAGAACAGCCCGCGGTTGTGGGGATCCAAACGAGCTTCCGTGATGAAGTCGGCGAGGGCGATCGCACGCTGCTCGCCCTCACTCAGCACCTTCATTGCGCTTTTACCTTCGATCTTGAGACTCCGAACCGTATTACCTTTGGTGTTTCGTTGGGAGATCTTCACGAACTTAGGTGAGTCAAGCTGTGTGCATTCTTCATTAAATACTGCGAGGTATTCTTCGGTTACATGCTTATCGTAAAGTGTGCCGAAGATCTTCGTGATTTTGGTAGGGGTGAAGGCCGACATGCCAAGCCGGGCCTTCGCAGCCCATTTGACCCGGACGACGTACGTCTCGACCTGGTCCTTTACTTTCCCAAGCAGGATCCGGTCTTCGAAGAGGGCTATTTGGCTTTGAACCTTTGCCCTTTCTTCTTCGGGATTCGATTCGATCAGCGCGGCCTTGTCAGCGTCTAGTTTTTCTATGCAGGTGTCAAAATCGGTTACGGAACCCTCAAGGGCGTGAGGAAGTTTCGCGGCGGCACAGTCGCCTATCGCCGTGAGAGTTGCAAGTCGTGTTTCGTTGTAGCTCTCAATTATCTCTTCCCAGTTTAGGGCAAGACCAGCATCGAACTTCTTAACCGTTGCGAAAACCGAGCTTGTTTCATCGAAAACGAGTTCGGGAAGATTGCCCAACTTCTGGTGTATTTCTCCGAGAGCGAGTGTGGTCGTTTTCAACCCTGCCTGGGCATTACTTTTTAGCAAGTTCCAATAAGCCTCGATAAGAGTTTTCTGATCGTCGGAGAGCGACTGAAGGCAGAATAGGCACTTATCATCGTCCGACGCATGCTCGACATCGGTTCGCAACTTTTCGATCGTATCGGCGTAGAGTCGTCCGGCCTGAATGAAATTGCGCCAAGCTGGCGAGCCGATCCCGGTGATGTCATACTTGACAAGGCTTTGTATGCCCTCGGCCTTTGCCAGTTCTTCGAACTCTTTCACCGCATCGATCGCAGTGCCGTAACCGGTTATCTCCTCTTTCCCAAGCACACCAAATGCCGATTTAACTTTCTCTATGAAGTCGGCAAGGTGCTTGAGCTCCGTTGCCAACTCCTCAACCTGTGTGGTTTTGTCGGCGGCCAGCAGTGTGGCAAGCCGACCCCTAAGTTCGTCCAGGTGAGCAATTTCTTTGTCGCTCAGCGCGCCCAATGAGTTCAGTTCAGCTAAGTCAGTTTCCGCACTTAGTTCTCCAATGAACGTGCTGACATCATTGCCGTTCACAAACATCGGCTCGAAGTCGTGCACCGTTGACTTCGCCTCGATCTCCGCAGTGAGACGGTCACGAATCTCATTCTGTGCCGCCATGAGCTTATCGAATAAATCGAATCCACTTGGAACGAACGAGAGTTGGTTCTCTTTTTCGAGATGCTCCCTGACACTCTTTGTGTCGAAAACGGCGAACTGTGCGAACTCGTAACAGCCACGATCCGCCGGAAACACGAGATCGTACGGTTCCTCAGTTCGAGTGAAAGTGAACTTACATTCGGGTTCACCTGATGTGGCGTTGAATACGTTTGGCAGAATTTCCTTGTCGCCGCGGGATGAGAATACATTGTTGAGCAGGCGAACGTAACCCGATTTGCCTGAGCCGTTGTTGCCGTAAATGAGCGTCAGCCGTGGACCGATCTTTATTTCTTGGCCCTCTGCGAGAGCATTGACGTTGTTAATATCCTTGATGGACTGAAGTACTAAGGTCAGGTCTGTGTCCGCACCTTCCGCGACGATCTTGTTGAAGGTGACAGCGGGGTTATTTCCTTGCGCTTCCAGCCCGACGTCCTCTTTATAGAGCCGATAAACTATCGCGGCAACCTCGTCGTTCATCTCGCCGCCTTCGAGTATGTAGTTTCCGAGATACTGCATCCAATAGGGCTGCTTTAGCAGCCACTCGATTATCTGGTTTTTCAAATCCTGATTCGACATAGTTTTATGGGGTCCAAACTATTCAACGCACCAATTCAGATGAAACGCTATCGTGAAATTCAGTTCGTGCCTTAATTTAGGAAACACGAAGAAACTTCGGAAACTACATTGCGACCTTATCCCGTAGATTAGCCGGGGTGGAGAGCCGATTAAGTTCCGTAGCCTGAAGCCGGTTATTTGAGCTGGATTTTCAGGTGTTAATATTATACACGCCGACGCAATAGGCCGGTGTGGCCGTCGGATCAGGTCGTGGATTTGATCATCTCCCAGGTGAGGCCATTCTTCTCCAAATACTTTCGCAGCCGGTCGCTGTCATTCTTCGAGGCTTTTTGTGCGATCGAGGCATTGTAAAGCTTGCGTCCGGCGTCGGCCTGGTTCCGGGAACTGAGACAGGTACCAATCACGACTTCCATCTCAACGAGATCGACGAGGTCGTTACGTTTGATACCTTCCTCCCCGAGAAATCTGTGCACCAGCGGAAACCGTTCGAGATCCGGCGAAGTTCGGCTCCACCGTTCCCGCAGACAGTCGATTTCTTCTTCAGCAATTTTCAGCGTGATGCGGCCGTTCTCGGCGTACGCACCCATGCGGATCACCGAAGCCGTCAGATCGCGGAAGTTGTTGTTCCAAGTCGCCTTAGGTGACATCGCAAATTCAAGGTAGCTGGCTCTAGCCTTGTCGTTTATCGTGAGATTGATATTGTTTTTAGCCGAGAACTTCTGAATCTCGCGATTGAGGTTCGGTTCAATATCTTCCGGACGTGATTTGAGATCCGGGAGAGGAAAGTGAAAGGCGTCGATGCGTGCGAGGAGGTCTTCCCGAAATTCGTTCTTATTGACTTTTTCCGTAAGGTCGCTGTTCGTTCCCGCAATAAAGTAGAAGTCACTTGCTATTTCCTTATTTCCGACGCTCCGGAACTTTTTGTCTTCTATCGCTGTTAGAAGCATTTTCTGGACGTCCAGACTAAGTTCGCCGATCTCGTCAAGAAATAGCGTTCCATCACTCGCCCTTTCAAGCAGTCCTTTCTGATCCGTTACGGCACCAGTAAAGGAGCCTTTCGTATGTCCGAATAATTCCGATCGGACAATCTCCCCGCCGAGCGTACCGCAATTGACCGCGACGAACTCGCCGTTGCGAGCATTCTTTCTGGCGCGGAGTTCATGGATCTTTTTTGCAAGCGTCGTCTTTCCGACGCCTGTGCTTCCGGTCAGTAGTATCGGGTAGTCATAGTTTGTGGCAACGGCAAGAATCCTCCTGATCTGCTTTTCATAGTCGGCGTTTTTCGTTTCAATGTCATCCTTGAGGAACGCTACATCGTCTACCTCCTGTTTGCGAAATCTCTGAGCAATGAGATCGAACCTTTCAAGCCGCAGGTCGATCTCCACTCTTTTGCGGTCACCAGTCGACTGAACGAGTCTCGCCGGGACGAATTTCGCTTCTGCGAGTAGGAAAAGGCAGATCTGCATCACGTGCGTTCCGGTACTTATGTTCACGAAATATTCCAAATTCTCGTGATCAAACTGGTACTTTTGGAAAAAATCGAAAAATGCCACATACACGGATTCGAAGTTCCATGGGCCGCCTTTGAAGTCAACGAGGTGAAGCCGAACCTTGGTCATTGATCGTTCCTCAATGTCGGCTTTTACCCGCAGAGCAAGCTCGGAATATTCTTTCTGATAGAACAGTTCGTACGTCGAAACGGGGAAGTCCGCGTTCATGCACAAGTCAACGGTCGGCCGCCACTGATCCCACCGGTCTTCGTGAATACCGCGATCATCCTTCTGCGTTCCCAACGCTCCAAAAATTATTGTCCTAGTCTCCATGATGTTATCGGAATAAATAGTATGTATATCACAATATATAAAATTAGTATAAATGTTTATGGCCTAAAACTTTTAAACTACTGCAAATACATAGTTTGCTGGTTCGGAATACCATGGCACGCAAATCGCCTAGTAAAGGATGAGCTTTGCTCAAAAATTCGAGAAAAGGAGGCATTATGCAAGGTAAAACTGGTGAATCATGTCAGGTCAGCGGCGTTTACAAATGTAGCACGCACCCGTCGAACACGATCCCGCTTGCGGTCGGCAATCGGTTTCCACCGTGCTCGATCGGGACCGGTCATGGGACGACATGGGTGCTCGTTCGACGAGCGTAACAATAGACCGCTGAGCCTGACGGCCCTTTCGAAGGACGGTGGGCTCGGCGGATAGACAGCAGGATATTTATCAAAGGTAATTGGTGATTGTTATGAAAGATGAAATTGAAAAGGAACAGATGGAAGAAGAGGTGATTGATGTCGAGGCGTTCGCGAAGGCCGGGAAGAAGGTTCCGCCGGCCAAGAGGTATCAGATACGCGTCGACAAGGAAAAGGTCATCGTGGACACGTCGACGATCAAGGGCAAGGAAATCCTTGGCCGGGTCGGCAAGACGCCGGACCAGTACAATCTGTACCAGCACGTTCGCGGCGGACAGACGAAGCCGATCGCAGCGGAAGATACAGTCGATCTTACCAAGCCCGGCGTGGAACGATTCACGACGATGAAGATCGAAAACCAGGAAGGCGAGGGGGAGCGGGCACTGCGACGCTCCTTCAAACTTTTGCCTGAAGAAGAGACCTTTCTCAACGAACGGTACAATTCATGGGAGAGCATCGTGGAGACGGAGACGCGGTGGGTGATCTTCGACGGCTTTCATGTTCCGGACGGCTACAGCGTCTCGAAAGCATCGGTCGCACTACGGATCCCCCCGGCGTACCCGGACCTTCAGATCGATATGGCGTACTTTTTCCCGCATCTTTCAAGAGTGGATGGCAAACCGATCAACAATCTGTCCGGCCTCGATATCGACGGAAGGAACTGGCAGCAATGGTCACGGCATCGCGGAGCCGGCCAATGGCGTCCGGACATCGACAACATCGAGACTCACCTGCTGTACATTACGGAATTTCTTGAGAGGGAGTTGAAAAAGTAGTGAGCTACATCTTAAAGATCTCCGGGATCCACCAGGAGACCCTTCATGCGCATTTGTTTCCGGGTGATGGTCTTGAGGCTGTCGCATTCGCACTTTGCGGCCGCAATCGAATTGAGGACGGCCAAATCATGACGGTTCAAAAGATCGTGCAGGTGCCGTATCACCTTTGCGACCGTACGCCTGTAAGCGTCACGTGGCGATCAGAAGTATTGGCAGCTGTTCTCGACGACGCACGTAATGCCGGGTTTGCCGTCGTCAAGTTTCACTCGCATCCGACTTATTACGAGCAGTTCTCGAAGCTCGACGACGAATCGGACGCGGAGTGTTTCGCAGCGATTTCGTCGTGGCTGGATGACGACGAGCCGCACGGAAGTGTGGTAATGCTTCCCGACGGCCGCATGTTCGGACGGGTGAGCGGTGATGCGTGGAAACCGTTCTCAATGATCGCAGTCGCCGGCAACGAACTTTCCTTCTGGCACTCGACTCCGGATGAGCTCGTCGACAAAAGCGAGGAACTAGAAGCACAGATCCAACTGTTTGGATCAGGGACAACTTCAAGGCTTCGCCGAATGAAAATCGGCGTGGTTGGCTGCTCCGGCACTGGGAGTTTTGTGATCGAGCTACTGGCCCGGCTCGGTGTAGGCGAGCTCGTTCTTGTCGATCACGACCGGGTCGAAAAGCGGAACCTGAATCGCATCGTTAACTCACGTCTGGGGGATGTGGGCGAGTACAAGGCAAGAGTACTTAAACGGGAGATCGAATCGTTCGGCTTGGGAACGATCGTCGAGGCGGTCACCAAGAATCTTTATTCTCCCGAGGCGGTCATCGAGATTTCCCGGTGCGACGTTGTCTTCGGATGCATGGACACGGCGGAAGGGCGACACATCCTGAATAAGATCGCGGCGTTCTACGTCGTTCCTTATTTCGATCTCGGCGTACATCTGGCGGCCGACGGCAAGGGCGGTATCGACGAGGCGAGCGGAGTGGTACATTACCTCCAACCGGGCGGATCCAGCCTCCTCAGCCGGATGGCTTACAATATGAAGCAGGTCCAAGTTGAGGGACTCTACCGAACCGATCCGGAGCAGTACAAGAAAGAGCTGAAGGCCGGCTACATCGAAGGTGTGGAGGTAAGATCTCCCGCGGTTGCTAGTCTCAATACTGCGATCGCCGGCATTGCTGTGAACGAATTTCTCTCCAGGCTGCATCCGTTCCGCTCCTGTGACAACCGCGAATGCGACGTGATCCGCTTCAATTTCATGGAGACTTTGATCATGAAAGAATCGGCTCCGGATCCGTGTACTGCCTTGGCTTCGTATGTCGGGATGGGCGAGATGGACCCGCCACTACGAATGCCGGTGCTAAGTCCACAGGTATCGGAATGAACATCTTTTTCACCATCCGAAGACTGATCTGCTGGTTCCGCGGCGAGCCGGTACCCTTTTTTACGGTCGTCGTCGAGGAGACGCCCGATAACGCCGTAGGTGGCATCCTCTACCTATTTCGAACAAGCGGCGAGCCGTGGGGGCTCGGCTTCGTTTGTCCGTGCGGCTGCGGAGAGCTAATAGAGCTGAATCTGATGCCGGAAGTCCGGCCTTGCTGGAAAGTCAAGATGCACTGGGACTCGACGCCGTCATTACATCCTTCGGTATGGCGAAAGGTTGGTTGTCGGAGCCACTTCTGGCTGAGAGAAGGTAAGGTCAGATGGGTCCGTTAAGAGAAAGTTGATTGACTATCCATCAGGCTCTCTGAAAATTTGTTTCGGACGCTTCGACCTAAAGCCAGTAATTTCATACGCATGGATATTTCATTCCTCCTTAGAATTTTGACTACGGCGGCAATAAGCATTCACCACGGAATTCTAAAAGTCGAAAACGAGGATATGTTCCAGGCCTTTATCTTCTAGGACTTCTCTTAATCGTCCAATCTTACTTGGAGGAGAGCCAACTATGACCATCCACGTGATCCATGCGCGCGAATAATGGACACACTGTCCTATGCACCTATTTCGTTCATTTTTATTTGGTCTTATCTTCAGTTCAAGAGCAATAAGATCCCCAATTAAGATATCGGGGTTTCCTTCGGGCGTATTAGGAAATACTTCAATTTCCCATTCCGAATTCTGATCTAAATAATCTGCAAGGTCGTGCGTGTAATCGATTTCATTTTCGCATTCATGACCAGGGTACCAATCATCTAAGAGCCGCGAAATTTCGGTGAAGGCCTCTTCGGATTCGTCCGGATTATCTAATTCCGCTCGGCTCTTTTTTGCGTCTTCAAGTTCTTTCCTTGCGGCCCAGGTCGCAAATACAAGTCCACTGAATAACGCAACAAGATGCGACCAGCCTGAGTTACTAGGATTTTTACTCATACTAACATTCTACATCCGTACTTCATCTCAATGGATGAATTAGAAATTGTTTTCTAGAAAGTCAAAACGCTGCACGGAGGCCAAAGACGTATGCATTGTGCTTGTGGCTTATTGATAGACAATTCGAGATAAGTTCCTTGATTCAAACGTCGAAGTCTATGCATTTGCTTTCGGCTGAGGTGAAGATCATTTCGAGCTTAAGTCCATTCGCCCGTCTTTATTCGCCAAAGTCGCAGGTGCCCAGTCTGCAACTTTTTGGTGTATTAATTAACCATTTGGAAGCAATTATTATGGTTGTTTTGTGACATTCGCGTCAGTACTTCTAGTACTTGTTAAGTTCTGTTCTGCCGGTTTCGAGGGCAATAAAATACCACTGGAAGGTTCAGCAACTGAAGCTTGTGCGACCGCCGCCCTTTGGGCTTCACAATTATTCATTTTCGCTCAGGCGGGCGACACTTGAAGTATGGCGTGAGTTCATTTTAGTAGGTTTTGAGAGGCTCAATTGAGCAATTGATTGGTTATCGTTATCAAGCAGCGCTTTTGCCTGTAAGGCGGCCGCTTCGTCGAATACGGTGTATTCGAAACTTGTTTGAATTTTCTTGTGTCCGGCACCCTGTTGGGCAAGTTTGTCTGAGTATCCCAATCTGCTTAGTCGTGTGACCCAATCTCTACGGAGATCGCGCAGTCTCAATTCGGGCATGCCAGCAGCAATTCGGACGATGTTCCAGGACTTTTTATAGGTTGTATGTGGAAAGATAAGATTATCAAGATCCGCAGAGTGGCCTTTAGTAGTATTCTTTGAGCGCTTGAGAAAGTCCCAGAGCTCAACAAATGCAAGCTTCATCCGTTCAGTGATGACGGCTAATCGTTCTTCGCGGAGCCTTCCTTTTAGCGAGACCAGTCGCGTTAAGTCTCGGATCGAACCATCTTCATTGATTACATCCTTCCATCTAATCGGTTCATACATGTTTTTTGATTCACTGTAATCATTCACCGGATAAAGCTCATTTGGGCGTGCACCGGAATCTCGAAGTGACAGAATAAGGCTGAATAAACGAGGAGCAGCTGCGGATGCCAGCAGCTTTCGAGCCTCAGCGAGAAGTCGATCTTCCTCGACTGAGCTGATTGTTACGGTTCGGCGGCGCTCGAGGGATTTCTCTACAAATCCGTCGAAGTCAGGAATTTCCTTGATCCATTTCTTTCTCTTGGCTTTTCGAAACATCGCTCGAATGGTTTCGAAATCACGATTGACTGTAGCGATTTTGACAGTTTTTAGACGCACACGCCGGTAGGTACGAAAGACGGTTTCATCCATTGTTTCTAAGAGATTGTCCCCCAGCACCGCGCTAATGCGGTCAATCTTAGCCCTTTCCGATTCCCAAGTACGCATTCCTTCAATCTTTAGTCCGTCCACATAAAGGGGCTCTATTACGAATTCCTTTTTGTACCATTCTGCTAGCGTCTTGAAGGTCATTCCGCGTCCGTCAAGAAAAGCTTGACCCCGCGTCTCATATTCAGCCCTAACCTCTTCAGCTAATTGCTCTGCGTGTTTTATGTTTTGTGCACGCTTGTAAATGTATTTGAACTTGCCATCGGCTTGGGGTAACCTGATGCGTGCGTAAAGAAGACCGGACTTTTTATCGGTCCAGGCAAAAGAGCCATAGCGTCGGCGTTTCTTCTCTTTATATGCCTTCTCTTGTGACATGTTGTCGTCTAACCATCTGACTAACCATTCAACTTCGGAATTGTTTATTAGTTTAAGAGGGGATTGATAGTAAAGTAAAGCAATTTAGGGCTAGAAGCGTCATCTATGTCGGACATCGATGCAGCGACAATCGGCTTTTAACCACTGGGTCGCAGGTTCGAGTCCTGCTCGGATCACCAATTATTACGAAAAGCTATTGATTTTTAAGGCATCCGCTCGGGATGCCTTTTGCTTTTTCTGAGATCGGTTGGTTG
>Ga0138256_10003036_pt1 | contig 17935 bp, 14 predicted proteins | sample KNB2016incub_MG_FD_105486 | JGI IMG/M metagenome (GOLD analysis project Ga0138256, IMG submission 105486) | Active sludge microbial communities from wastewater in Klosterneuburg, Austria - KNB2014incub_MG | ecosystem: Engineered > WWTP > Activated sludge > Unclassified | place: Austria... | reverse complement strand
TTCTGCGGAAAGGTTGTAGTCAGTTTGCCGGAAGGATTTACATCCCCGAATAATACATCGGCAATCGCAAAGCCGGCTTCACTGCCACCAAACCATACATTCAGGATAGCCGGTACTTTCTCACTTTCCTCTTTTATAGCGAGCGGACGACCGGTGAATAAGACCAGCACCACCGGTTTGCCTGTTTTTAATAAAGCATTTAATAAATCTTTCTGTGCCTGCGGAATTTCAATATTGCTGCGGCTGCTGCTCTCGCCGCTCATTTCGGCGCTTTCACCCAATGCGGCTACTACCACATCGGCCTGGTTGGCGGCATCGACTGCTTCTTTAATGATCACATCAGCAGGACGATTATCACGACCAAGGGCTTTCCCGAACATACCGGCTCTTTCTTCATAAGCCGCATCGTAATCCAGGTTGGAGCCTTTGGCATAAATGATCTTTACCTTATCGCCCAGCACTTGTTGCATACCGGACAATACAGAAGTCGCTTTCTGGAAATTTGCGGCCACACTCCAGGTGCCCGGCATATTCTCTTTGTTATCGGCCAGCGGACCAATCAGGGCCACGGTGCCACTCTTCTTCAGCGGCAGGATATTGCCCTGATTTTTCAGCAGCACAAAACTCTGTGCAGCTGTATTACGGGCAATGGCACGATGTTCAGCAGTAAACACTTCGTTTTTTGCACGGTTCTCATCACAATATTTATACGGATCGGCAAAGAGACCCAGCTTGTATTTTGCTTCCAGAATGCGGCGACAGGCGAGGTCAATCTGGGCCTGAGTCACTTTCCCTTCTTTGAGCGATTGCTGAATGGTGGTCAGTAATCCTTCGCCTACCATATCCATATCAATACCGGCCATCAGGGCCCGGGCAGAAACCGTCTTCAGATCACCGATCCCATGATCCACCATTTCATTGATACCGGTATAATCGGTTACCACGAATCCTTTAAAGCCCCATTGCTTACGAAGCACATCAGTCATCAGCCATTTATTGGCTGTGGCAGGTACTCCTTCCACTTCATTAAACGAAGCCATAAAACTACCAGCACCAGCATCAGCAGCGGCTTTATAGGGGGGCATATAATCATTGAACATCCGCTGACGGCTCATGTCGGTGGTATTATAATCACGCCCGGCTTCAGCGGCACCATAGAGTGCGTAGTGTTTTACACAGGACATAATCGTATTGTTCTTCGTCAGGTCATTGCCCTGGTAACCACGTACCATGGCTTTGGCAATCTGCGAGCCCAGGAAGGGATCTTCCCCGTTTCCTTCTGCGATACGACCCCAGCGGGCATCACGGCAAATATCCACCATGGGCGAGAAAGTCCAGTTGATCCCGTCCGCACTGGCTTCCACCGCGGCAATACGGGCGCTGTTTTCCACCAGTTGCATATCCCAGGTACAGCTCAGTCCAAGCGGTATCGGAAATACGGTTTCATAACCATGAATCACGTCCATCCCGAAGATCATCGGAATCTTCAGCCGGCTTTGTTCTACCGCTACTTTCTGTACTTCACGGATCTTCGCCACCGATTTAATATTAAACAGACCGCCTACTTTCCCTTCGCGGATTTTTTTGCCGATATCCGAACTCTGCGCCTGTCCGGTTACAATATCCCCGCTGCCGGGAAGATTCAGCTGTCCGAGTTTTTCTTCTAAGGTCATTTTTTTCATGAGCGCGTCAATGAAGGTTTTCATTTTAGCGTCAGTTGTCTGCTGGGCCCCTGCCTGAATGCTGAACATTCCAAGTACAAGTGCTGCAACCGTCAGAATCCTTTTCATGTGTAGATGTTTATAATTGTCAAATTTAGAAACTTATTTCACTGGCGTTGATCGTATACTCAATGCGGCTGTTCCGGTATTTATCGATGATCTCCATCCGGATCTGCGGATCACTCTCCCAGGTAACCGTGAGTAATCCAAAATGATTATCCATTACCGGTCCTTCGATCCGGTTCTTATTCTGCGTGGCAAAACTCCAGGTGCTGGTAATCCCGCTGGCCGTAACATCATAAATGGGATAGAGTCCCTCTTCATTGATCCTGGATATTTCTGCATAGTGCACATCACCGGAAAGGAACATGACATGACTGGCTTTGGTACTCCGGATCAGGTTCAGTAATTTCTTTTGTTCAAGGGGAAAATTAGCCCAGGCTTCATAGCCATTGTATTCAATGCTGAACTGGGAGCCGCTGCCGATCAGTCGCAGGTCGGCCGGCTTTTTCAATTCCGCTTCCAGCCAGGCCCATTGTCCGGCACCAAGCAAAGTGCTGTCGGGTGATGTTTGCGGGTAATAATCCGGCGTATAAAAAAATCCTCCATAGGGCAGCGTATCTCCTTTCTGATAAAGCCGCAGGTCGCTCCGGAAAGAACGTACATCCAGCATCAGTACCTGGATGGTTTTATCGCCTGCTTTTATATACTCCGTCTTATAAATGCCGGCGTGCTTTCTCCGTTCACTGCTATCCGGCTCTTTAAAGAATTCCATGAATATGTTCTTCGATTCTTCTTTATACGGATACCATTTACCGGAATCGTTCCGTCCATAGTCATGATCATCCCAGGTGGCAAAGATCTTAGTGGCGGCTGCCAGTTGCTGATACTCCGGTTTCGCTCCCAGCCGCTGGTACTTGGCCCGAAGGGTATCCATATTATCGGTATCTCCGTAAATATTATCGCCCAGAAAAATAAAGGCATCCGGTTTTTGCTCCGCAGCTATGCCCAATACCGGCTGGGGATCATCCTGGTGACCACAGGAGCCAAAGGCAATCCGGGTAACCGGGGCTTCCTTTTTCTGTGCTGTACAGGAAGCCAGAATAATCAGAATACTCAGTATAACAATTGACCGTTGCATATTCATTATTTTTTCAATAAAGGTTCCAATACTTCTTTCCAGATCGCATAGCCCTCTGCATTCATGTGCAGCCGGTCCTTGAGAAAAATATGCTCCATCGGACTGCCATCCGCATGCACCATTTTTGAATACACATCGGCATAGGCAGCCATGTTATCTTTCTTCAGGAAAGCAGCAATCAATTTATTGGCTTCCTGATATTTTGGGAGCAGGAGTACCCGGCTCGGACTGGGTTTCATGGACACATAGAGAAAGGGTACTTTCGGATACCTGGCCCTCATCAGGGTATAAAAAGTGGTAAAGCGCTCCATTACCATTGGTACCGTGACCGTATCGCTGGAGGCAAAATCATTTTCTCCGCAATACAATACAATCTGTTTTGGCTGATAGGGAAAGACCACTTCATACCGGTAACGGATCATATCCAGCAGCGTTGACCCGCCAAATGCCCGGTTCAATATCTTATGGAACGGAAAATATACCTGCGCATCCTTCCACATGGTAAATGAGGAACTTCCGATGAACAGAACCTGTCCGGGTGCCGGAAAAGAAAGACTGTCCTTCTGTTTTAGCACCTGTACTTCTTTCCAGAAAGGGATATTACCCTGTGACTGTGCCGTCTGTCCCAGTACAAGTAACAATAAAATAAAAACAACTGATTTTCTCATATTAATCCACTTTTATGATTTTCGTCCGTTCACTGGTGCCGTTTTCGTTAACCGACTCAATGCAATAATAATAAGGTTTCTGCGCATCCATGGCCTTCATCCAGTACTCATTGTTGGAATGAACCATGATACTGGTGTATAGTTTATCGGGGTGGGTGCCATAATATATATTATAGGCAAACGCATTATCCACCGGACGCCATTTAATAAAGGCGCTGCGTTTATCTTTCTCCGTCCGCAAAACGATAAAGCCCTGTACAGGTTCCGGCTTTGCGCCGTTTCCATTCCCAAACACACGTAAACCGCTGATCGCGAATTTACCGGTTGGCATGTGGATATTCTCCAGTTTAATATACCGGGCCTGTACCGATTTTGGCAACTCCACATAATCATGCGGTACATCCGTCATATGCTGACTTTTATCCACGAGCACCGTCCATTTCTTCCCATCAGTTGAATACCAGAGTTTATACTGATGATACTGATCATTGTATTTACCAAGGCGGTTCTGCTCCACATCCTGATCGGCATAATTGATCTGTACCGCATTCACCGTAGAGATACTTCCCAGGTCGGTCTGAATATACTCGCCCTTATCTCCGGACTTTGCACTCCAATAGGTCTTGGTGAGTTCATCCACCGCATTATTCGGCACATAACCTCCAAGGGTGGAAGACACTTGTACCGGTTTATTATAGTTGAGAAGCATCCAGCCGGTGAAATAAGGTGATTTACCTTCTTTTCCATACTGTGAGCCATCAATACCCGGGGCTGGGATAAAATGCGGATAGTCACCGAAAGTGGTATTGCAAAACATCTTATCATCCTTATCAAAACCCGTGGGCCAGATACCAATGCGGCGTTCAAATGTATTTTTAACAGACAGCACCGTAGTGGATACATGCCAGTACTGATTGTACTTATCGATGAATGTAGTACCATGACCGGCTCCTCTTACATAGCCGCCGAGTTTGATACTGAGCGGATCACTCTGCGGTTCAAAATAACCAAGGGGATCATTGCCTACTAACAATCCATCCGCATACCCACTGAACTCCGTACCGGGTGCACCATACTGCAGGTAATACTTGTTTTTATACTTTGTCATGTGTGATCCTTCAATGAATGGATCAAGAAAGGTATTGTCCATATGCTCCCCGAAGCGCTGCCAGCCAAAACGCCAGGGCTCCAGCAGGTACATTTCCTTGCGGGTACCGATGGGCTGCATCGTTTTCCGGCTGAGTTCAATACCATACATGGGAAATTTATTACTGCTCCCGTTATACATATAAAACTTTCCGTCATCATCCGTGAAAAAAGAAGGATCCCATCCGCCAATATCAAAGGAGTCCACCAGTGGTTTCCAGTCATTGGCTTTGGGATTGGTGCTCATCCACATGGTGAACTTACTGGTATACGTGGAACCAAACACGATCATCGTATCCCCGATAATGCCCACCCCTGGCGCACAGAGTTCATCATAGCCTTCATTCCAGGGCCGCAGGAATTTTTTGGAAATAAACTTCCAGTTCAGCATATCCGGACTCCACCAATAGCCCCATTGATTCGTGCTGAATAAATAATAATCTCCTTTATACAATACAATCACCGGATCCGCCGTAGCCCGATGCCGTCCCCATTCACTGAAGTTCGGGATCGGTGTATAGCCGTAATCAAGGTTCAGGGGGTTGCAGTAAGTTTTTTGCTGACCGTGGGAAAGTGAAAAGTAAAAAGTAAAAAGTAAAAAAAATACTGCAGAACGAATATGCGTGATAACAGGATAATTTCTGCTTTCAGTCCCTATTCTCCATTCTCTATTTTCTATTCTCTTAATCATAATTGCCCGGTTTTAAGTTGATGTACAGCGAACTCCGCCGCCCTTGCCGTAAACGCCATATACAAGATCGACGGACTCTGGCTTCCCGTACTCGTCATACAGGCGCCATCTGTTACAAATACATTTTTACAATGGTGTAACTGATTCCATTCATTCAATAATGAGGTCTTTGGATCTTTTCCCATCCGTACGCCGCCCATTTCATGGATATCCAGTCCGGGTGCCTGTCCGCTGTCGTTGGTATTGATATTCTTTACCCCCGCTGCTTCCAGCATCGCCTGTCCCTGTTCCAGGAAATCCTTCACCATCTTATCATCATTCTCATCATAGCCGACTGAGGTGATCAGGAGCGGTATACCCCATTGATCTTTTTTATCCGTACTCAACCGTACATGATTCGATTCTTTGGCGATCGTTTCGCCCTGCATATACATGTATACGCCCCAGGTACCGGGTTCACTGATGGCTTCTTTGAAATCAGCCCCTAATAATGGTTTTACGTGCTTATCACTTAACTTTTCCCGATAGCCTCCGGAATAAATCACATAGCCGCCATAAAAATCAGTGTCCCGTTTTTCGAGATTCCTGAAATTGGCTACAATACACTCGGCAGGTTTGGATACTTTATAATATTTATCCTCCATACTGTCCAGATCTCCGTTCATACTGCCGCGGTAATTATGGAAACAGATATATTTTCCCAGCAACCCGCTGTCATTCCCCAATCCGTTGGGGAAACGGGAAGAAGTGGAGTTCAGTAAAATGAGATTGGTATTCAGCGCCGACGCATTGCAGAAAATGATTTTTGCAAAAAACTCAGTCGCCTTCATCGTATTCGTATCTATCACTCTTACACCGATGGCTTTTTGTTGTTGCCCGTCATAAATGATGGAATGAACTACCGAATGGGGCCGTATGGTCAGGTTCCCCGTTTTTGCCGCCCAGGGGAGTGTCGATGAATTCGAACTGAAATAGCCACCCAACGGACAACCACGCATACAAAGATTCCGGTTCTGGCATTGGGCTCTTCCCTGGTCAACATGTATTTGTTGCGGATCCGTAATATGTGCCCACCTGCCCGATACATAAAGACGGTTGAATTTTTCCTTCAGTATTTTTTGCATATGCTTCTCGGCAGCATTCAGCTCGTAAGCCGTCAGGAATTCCCCATCCGGCATGGAGGGGATACCGTCATAGCTGCCACAAACCCCTATAAATTTTTCTACATGACTGTACCAGTCTTTAATCTCGTCGTATCCAATAGGGAAAGATTGTCCGTATCCATCACGTTCAGGACCTGTGAAATCAGTTGCACTCCAGCGGGCACAGGCCCGGCCCCAGGTGAGTGATTTGCCGCCTACCTGGTAACCCCGTACCCAGTCAAATGGTTTTTCCTGTATATAAGGATGATCCGCATCTTTCACAAAGAAGTGCTGCGTGTCTTCTCCATAACCGGCAGCCCGGCTGATCAGCGGATTCTGTTCACGTGTTTCGCGGGTGATGGATCCCCGGTGAGGCAATTCCCAACGGGATAAATGAGCGGTGGGATAGTCTTTGATATGATCAACAGGTCTTCCCCTTTCAAGCACCAGTGTTTTCAATCCTTTTTCACAAAGCTCCTTAGCCGCCCAGCCACCACTGATACCACTGCCAATGACAATCGCATCGTAGCTGTTATCAGCCTTGCCCTTTGTATTGATATGTACCGATGTGCTGTCCGACATGATCAGTACCGCTTTTTTTGGTGTTTAAAAAATATTCCATCCAGACTTATTGCACCGGGGCCGGTAAAGAGAAATACCAGGCTTAATAAGATAAACAGAAACGGATGTTGATCGCCTTCCAGGATTTTTCCTTTATCCCCCAGCAGAAAGATAATGCCGGTAAAGGCAGCAATAGCACCAAGTGCTGCTACCCGTGTCAGAAAACCCAGTACAAAACCAATCCCGGCCAGCAATTCCGCAATCTTACCGGCATAAGCCCAGGCAGCAGGATTTGCATACTGACGATCCGAAAACCAGCTGGTATACATCGTCATTTTGGTGGCATCAAAACATTCCCAGCCATGAAAAACCAGGAGTGCACCAGTGACAATCCTGATGAGCGCAATGCCCCAGGATTCACCTAATGGAGTTGCTGTAAAAAAACGATGCATTATGATTCATTTAAGGTGAATGAAAAACGTTCCCCGCCTCTTAATACCCGGTAGCCTTGTCCTGCTTTTTCTGCTTCTTCCACAAAATCCTGCACATTGGCTGTATTGAAAGAAAACATATCGTAATGACAAGGAATAACCGTCTTTACCCCTAAAATCTTTGCCAGTTTCACCGCTTCAATATGATCCAGGTTACCGGCTACTTTCCGTTCAGGCTTATTCCCGTTAATTGGCAACAAGGCCAGGTCAATCGAAAAAGGACGGAGTAATTCAGGTAATTCATCAAACCAAAGGGTATCCCCGCTGTGATAGATACTGCAATTACCGAACCGGATCACATAGCCCATATAGCGGCAATGGCCTTCTTCGTCGCGGTCAATCTCATTATGTTTGGCCGGCAGCCCATGAAAACTGAATTCTCCCAGCTGTACAGACATTCCATCGTTCAATCCTACCGGAAAATCCGGAGCGCATTTTATTCTGTCCGCCACAAATGCCCGGTTGGCTTCCGGAATAATAAACTGTAAACCGGGATTATTTGCAAGAATGGGTTTCAATGTTTCTGCATCCAGGTGATCGGTATGATTATGACTGGAACTGACCACATCAATATGTTTTAACAGGTCCGGCCGGATAACCCGCTCACTGATCCGGGTATGAGGTTTCTCCGTCTGTTCATATTTTTTGGTCAGACTATCCGAAAGATAAGGATCAAGTAATACCCGTTTTCCCTTCCATTGAAGTAAAAAACCACTTTGTCCCAGCCACCAGATATGTGTCTGTGCGTCATCCGGCAACAGACGATCCATCGCTGCTACCAGTGCTTCATCTTTTAATATGGCATTGATCAGTTCCATTTACTTATCCAGCTTTGAAGCGGCTTCTTTATCGATCATCAGCACCGCATGCCGGTGTTTTTGAATATAACTGGCCGGAACTTCATTCGTTACAGGCCCGTCGCAGGCTTTATGAATGATCTCCGATTTGCTTATACCATTGGCCAGCAGCAAAAGCGTTCTGGCATTCATCACCTGGGCCATACCAAGGGTGATCCCTTTGGCAATGGCCGTAGGTTCATTAAAATACAATTGGCCTGAAGCCAGTGTGCTGCCGTGCAGTTCCTGCTCATGCGCGCGGAGTTCCATATCCACACCGGGCTCATTAAATCCGATATGTCCATTAAGACCAATACCCACGAGCATACAATCAATCCCTCCGGCATAGTCTATTTCCCCATTCATGATCCGGCATTCCATGTCAATATCCTTTGTCAGGCCGTCAAACAGGTGTACCTGTGATTCCTGAATACCCAACGGATGAAATACCTGTTCATACAGCAGGTAATGACAACTGCCTTTCTTCTCCGGGGGTATGCCCAGCCATTCATCCAGGCCAAAACAAAAACACTGACTGAAATCTATGCCGCGTTCTTTAGCTTTTATGGCCAGAGCCCGGTAAGTACCCACCGGTGAATTTCCCGTAGCAAAACACAATACCGCATCCGGTTTCCGTTCCACGATTTGTATAATCAGTTCAGCTGCTGCGTCCGATAACCCGTTATAATCATCAAATATTCTGCATTCCATATTACAAACTCTCTCTTACTTTTTTCGCACCGAGTACCATGTTCGTTAATTTCTGACGCGAGGCCCATCGGGCTGTCTGACTCAGACCGCAATCCGGAGCCACCGATAATTTATCGGCCGGCACATAGTTCAGGCATTTCCGGATCCGTTCCTCCACATCGGCTACTGTCTCTATATAGTAGTTCTTTACATCAATTACCCCTACGGCCACGTTCATTTTTTCCGCGAAAGGGGCCAGTAATTCAATTTCAGCAAATTCCCGGTTGGCCATTTCAATATGAATCTCATCCACCGTCATATCCAGGAAATCCGGCAACATCGGTTTGATACTCCGGTAACCGACTGGCCTGCCTTTGAAATTACCAAAACACAGGTGCGTACTGAGATTGCATTTGCCCACCACCGGCTTCACTGTACGGTTAAAAATGTCGACAAACCGTTTGGTATCTTCCTTGTACGCATAACAACTCATGGAGGGTTCATCGACCGTAATCTCCGTACAACCTGCTTCCACGAGTGCTTCCAGCTCAGCCCGTACAAAAGGCAACAATGCTTCTGTAATTTCATAACGATCCTTATACCGGCTGTTTGGTAATAAGCGTCCACTCAATGTATAAGGTCCGGGCACACTGGCTTTTAATACCGGACCAGCGGGTGCCAGTCTTTGCAGGCGTTGAAATTCCTTTACGGCACCCAGTCCCCCGGGCGCTGACAATTCTCCTGTAATACTATTCTTTCCCCGCTGGTCATGGGCCGCCGGACCAAACTTTCTTGTTTCGGTCTCGTTGTTTTCAATGCCTTTAATAAATCCATAAAAGGATAAATTAAAATCCAGCCGGGTCTGTTCACCATCTGTAATCACATCCAGCCCGGCTGTTACCTGGTCATGAATGGCCGCGATCACTGCATCTTCAATCATTTCATTGATATCCGCTGCGCCAAACTGTTGAAGATTCTTTGTGGCAAATTCCAGCCAGCCCGGAAAAGGATAGCTGCCAACAACTGTAGTTCTAATGGCTTGATTCATTATATTATTCTTTTAAGTACATTACCATAAGTACGAAGTTAGAAGTACGAAGTACGGCCCTTCGATACGTCCCGCATGATAATCTTTCACAAGCCCTGAAAAGCTGGTTATGCGGGACTACTCCCACCTTCACTTCGTTTCGGTCGGCAGGCAGGGTGACAAGGTCAGGCCGTAAAACCAGATTCAGTAGTTGTTTTAGTATCATCCTTCTTAGGAGGTCCTAACACCTAACAGCGAACACCTAACAACTATTTCCACCAGCACTGTTCAGCACGACCGCGAGCCGCTGTCCATGTTCATCATACGCCGCTTCAAACAACGCAGTGGCTTTCTCCGTACCAACCACACATCCCGCCGTCAACACTTTTGGCGGATGTCCGGCATTCGTAAGTAATTGCGCCAGCTCGGCTTTAATACTGTTAATGATCATGACGCCTCCTACGGTAGATCCGGGAGCGACTGGTGTATCCAATCCATCAATATGGATCATCGAATCACCTGCCGGTGCGCCGGTATCAATTACGAGGTCAGCAAAATCGGATAATTTTTTTCCATCGGCCCTTTTGCTGGTACTGGCCGCCAGGTGCGCTTCCGTTACCAAGGCTACCACTTTAATCCCGCTTTGCTGTAACCCTTCTGCCATTTCAATGGGCACCACATTACAACCACTGGAAGAAATGATCAGGGCCGTATCTTTTTTATCCAGCCCGAAATTGCGCAGGATTCTCGCAGCCAGTCCGGGCACGTTTTCCAGGAACATGGCCTGACGTTGTCCGTTTGCTCCCACTACATTATTATGATTGGTGAGGGATAATTCCACAATCGGGTTAAACCCCGGAAAGGAACCATAACGGGGCCACATTTCCTCTACCATGATGCGGCTGTGCCCACTCCCAAAAGTATGTACCATGCGGCCGGCCAGTATGCTTTCTGCAAACCAGGCAGCAGCCTTTTGTATTTTAGATTCCTGTGCTTTTACCGTGGCTATTATAGCCGTACATTTTTCCAAATATGTTTCAGTCAGACTCATATCAATTCAGGTGTATTTCATTTTTTGTACAAAGGCGCATCGCGTAAAATGCAGCACCCACCGCCCCGGCCAGGTCACCGAAAATGGCTTTTACAATCTCCGTCTTTTTGCCACCAGTGCGCCATTCATATTTTGCCATATATTCATTCAGCGGGTCAAACAGCTCCGGACCAGCTTCTGTAATCCCGCCACCCAATACAATCGTCTCCGGTGACAGGACATTCGTAATACTGGAAAGGCCAATCGCCAGCTGACGGACGGATTTTAACCAGGTATTTTTCGCATATTCATCCCCGTTTTTCATGGCTTCAATCATTTCCCGGGTGCTGTTGAATTTCCCTCCGGTTCTTTTGACGATCGTGCATTCCCCGATACATTCTTCCAGGCTGCCGGGCATGCCGGTCACATCGGGATCCCCTTCATCATCGATGACCATATGACCGATATGGCCGGCTTTATTAAAAGCCCCCTGGTAGGGTTTTCCATCTATAAGGATGGCCCCGCCCACACCGGTACCCAGGGTTACCATTACTGCATTATTCTTTTTCCGGGCCGCCCCGAACCAGGCTTCAGCAACCATCGCCGCCACTGCATCATTCAATACACAGGCGGGGATTTTCAGACTGGCCTGCCAGTTGAAATGCTCCAATCCCTGCATCCGTCCGGGCATATAGGCAATTGCTGTATTATTCTCATTGGGCAATCCGGGCGCGGATATTCCCAACACCAGCTCCTTGTCGTCAAACTTAGCTTTGATCTCCCGGGCAATATCGATCACTGTCTGCCGCCAGGACATAGCTGCATTATCTTCCGTTGGCCGGTAACAGTGGTATAATACGTTCCCGTCTTTATCAATCAGAACGGCCTTAATCCGTGTACCCCCGATATCAATACCAATAGATTTCATACACAGTTAATTTATGGTTCACTGACCGACCAGCCGCCATCCACTGCCACTACCTGGCCGGTGGTGAACTTCGACTGATCACTCATAAAATACAAGGCCAGCCCGTCACAATCATCGGGGCGACCGATCCGGCCTCCATCCAGTGGTTGTTTGGAACGGATAAAAGACAGTATTTCCGGATTATTCGCAGCCCGCTGAGCCATGGGTGTTTCCACCAGGGCCGGGGCAATCACATTCACCCGGATATTATCTTTTGAATAAAAGGCTGCAATAGATTTACTGAAACCAATGATCGCCGACTTGGCAGCCGCATATCCATGCGTGGAGAAATGTTCGGGTGACGGTGAAAAACCTAATACGGATCCCATATTGAGGATCGTTCCTCCTTTCTTCAATGCCAGAAAATGCTGCACGGCCGCCTGGTTAGATAGCATCAGTGAAGTGAGGTTCATATTCAGGGTCCAGTTCCAACCTTCAAGACTGAGACCATGAAGCGGACCATCGCCCATATTCCGGCCACTGCCTCCGGCCACATGATAGATGCCGTCAAAACCACCAAAACGTTCAAGACATAATGCTATCGCTTTGTTGGCCGTATCCGGTTGTGTGGCGTCCCCACTGATGGCCAGTGCTGCGTTCCCGAGTTGCTCAGCAGCATTGGCCACCGATTGTTCATTGCGCCCAACCACCACTACACGTGCCCCTTCTGCCACAAAAGCTTTGGCAGCGGAAAAGCCCATTCCGGTAGTACCACCAATGATGACTAAATTTTTGTGTTGTAGTTGCATTATCTTCTTTCGATGGACCCCGTTTTTTTATGCTTAATAATATATTTCTTTTCACCGGTGGGCAATACCTCTTCCTTGATCAGGTAATACTCCTCATTATAAGAACTCATTTCCTTTACCTGCTTTTGTTCAGCCACACCCCTCCAGTCAGCCAATTGAACGGGCTCCCATTGCCGGGTCTTTGCTGAAAGGTACGCCGCATCCAGTATTGCGTTCACAATATATCCGTCATAAAAGGTTTCCGCAGGCTGGATTCCTTTGTCGATCGAATCAAACATATCGGTAAACATGTGGCTATAACCGAGCTCATGTACTTCATCGCCCACCGGAAAGAGCCAGCCGGCATTGGTTTCCGCCTTTTCGGCTACATAATTACTGCCTTTGCCCGTGGTGAACATTTCAAAACCGGTCCGGAGAAAATTATTGGCCCAGATCGTGCCTTCGGTACCCATCACTTCATCGCGCAGGTCCATACCGCCACGAAAGGTCCAGCTGACTTCAAACTGCCCGATAGCACCATTCTCATATTTGACCAGTCCGATCGCATTGTCCTCCGCATCGATCGGATGCACCCGGGTATCAGCCCAGCACATTACTTCCACCGGCCTGATATTTTTTCCGATAAAATTGCGGCTGATCTCCACGCAATGACAACCCAGGTCGATCATCGCCCCGCCTCCTGATTTTTCTTTATCCCAGAACCAGTCGCTGTGCGGACCCGGATGTGTCTCCCGGCTCTTGGCCCAGATGACTTCTCCGATACTGCCATTCTTCACGGCAGTCAATGATTTTAAAAACTTGGGTGTATAACAAAGATCCTCCAGGTAACCTCCGGTCACCCCGGCCTTGTCCACCGCCTGCAACATCTGTAGGGCTTCTGCAGCATTCCGTCCAAGCGGTTTGGTACATAATACATGCTTCCCCGCCGAAGCGCTCTCCAATACGGCGATCAGGTGCATATCGTTGGACAATCCGATGATCACCGCTTCTACGTCCGGGTGGGATACACATTCTTTTATACTGGTGCTGTAATGCGGGACTCCATAGTCATCCGCAAACTTTTTAGCATTGACTTCCGTACGACTATACACCGACACAATCGTATCCTTTCTTCGTTGTGCCACGAGTGAGTCTGCATAAAAACGGGAAATAAATCCGGATCCGAGAATAGCGAGTTTCATATCATTAATTTATTTAACTATGGGAAAGGGGAATTTACTTTTCAGTTTAATTTTCATTCCTGTATCAGAAGATTTGCGGGCTGCCTCAATAATCTCAAGTACATGCAGGGCATGTTCCACATTGATCCGGGGCTCTGTGCCATTGACAATACTTTCCCCCACTACTCTTGCCCCTTCCTGCCACTCATAGCCGCCTTTATCGGTGCAGACGAGTTCAGCCGGCTTATCCCAATGTACATCCAGCATCACGCCGTTCGTTTCCCAGTCATAACCGATCAACCGCATATTGCCATAATCACCGTAGATCTGGATGGAATGTAAGGACTGATTACCGGCTTCATGTCCGTGCGGATCAAAATAATTAAAGCCGCACATCACATGACTGATCACCCCTTTATCATGCTCCATCAGGATCTGTGCATTGTCTTCCGCCTCCACTTTGATTTTTCCTTTATCATCCACCGTCCGTTCGGGATTTACAATACTGGTCATGGCCATGATGCTGCGGGCTGGTCCCAGTAAACCGGTTAAAGTGGCGATATTATACACGCCGAGATCCGGCATACTGCCCCCGTTCTTTTCATAGAAGAAAGCCGACCAGGTGGGGCCGGTATGTCCATACTGTCCGTGAGCTGCGGCCACCCGACCCAGTTTTCCTTCCTGGATCATTTTACTCATATATGCAAACTGCGGACTGTTGACCACGGCCGGTGCTCCCCAGATTCTTAACTTTTTGGAATTAGCCAGATCAAGCAGGGCTTTGCCTTCGGCATAGGTATTGGCCATTGGCTTTTCACTCCATACATGTTTTCCCGCCAGGAGTGCTTTTTTATTCAATTCCCCATGCAGTTGCATATCCGTCAGGGTTACCATCATATCAAAGGGTACGCCGTTGAGCATTTCATCTATATGACCGTATGTGGCCGCATTGACTTTATACTCTTTGTTCTGTGCCACTGCTCTTTCGGGCTTTATATCACAAAGACTCACCACTTCAATCCACTCCGAAGATAGTAACTGGGGTATATACCGGTTGCTTACGCTGCCACATCCTATAACCGCCACCCGGAGTTTTTTATCCGGCATAGAAGCTGCCCAGCCTTCCAGTGAGGACACGAGTAAAGCCGCCCCGGCCAGGGCCGTGGTCTTTAAGAATTTTTCGCGGGAGATTGTTTCTTGCATAGCTGTATCGTTTTACCATTGAATAATCAGTTCATTGCGGGGATTATCTGTCACCAGGCTGACCTGCTTAAAAACCGGATCGGCCAGATACAACCCTTTCACCCTGTCCTTCCCATAATAATCTTCCAGATCTTTCAACGGATCCAGCATTCGTCCTGTATATTGTACCGGCTCCTGCGATGCCCCATTGACATTTACCCGTTCCATCTCTTTTCCAAAGCCATGGAAGATCCATTGAATTTTTTTATAGGCGGAAATAAAAGATCCTTCCGTATCACCGAGTTTCAGTTGACGGCCTGAAGGGGTATACTCAATGAATCGTTTGGCAAATTCCCCTTCTTTATACCCATTGCCTTCCCCGGCATCTTCATAAAAAAGAAAGCGGTTATTAGTAGTACCCTTGTACACATGGATCTGTAAGGTGTCTGAAGCTTTGTCACGGGTGGACTGTACCAATCCCTGCACCAGAATGATCGCCGATGACTTTACAAACAATGGAATGGAATAAGCCGGTGTACCACTAATGATTTCCCGATTACCGGAGTACAACAAATCCGTAAAAAGATCATACCAGCCACCGTCCGGCAGATACACTTTCTTGCTTTTCTCCTCCGTTGTCACCGGCACGACCATGATCGCATCCCCGAAGAGAAACTGGTATTGGTATGTATTGTCATAAACAGGGGTATCAAAGGGATAATCCAGCGCCAGACTGCGGGCCACCGGCAAACCGGTTTGTGCCGCTTCATAAAATTTGGAATAGAGATAAGGCATCAGCCGGTAGCGGAAACCGATATAGGTTTTGGAAATAGCTTCTGCTTCTTCGCCATAACTCCAGGGCTCATTGGCCGTGGCAAAAAATTCTTTATGATTCCGCAGGTATGGCGAAAACACCCCAACCTGCATCCAGCGTTTGAAAAGATCTTTGGAACCATCACCAATATATCCACCCAGATCCGGACCTACAAAGGGCATTCCGGATAAACCCATCTGGCTGTTCAATAAAACACCACTGAGCAATCCTTCATTGGTAGCCATATTATCTCCGCTCCATACAGCTGCATATCGTTGTACACCGGCAAAAGCCGAACGGGTGAGTACAAAAGGACGCTTGTCCTTTCCGAATCGAAGGGCGGCTTCGTAACTGCTTCTGGCCATTTGAAATCCATAGACATTCTTTGCTTCAGGGGCAGCTGCTTTACGGCCGTCAAAATCAAAGAGCAGGTTATCCGGCAGGTAACTACCCCCAACGGCGGGCTCATTCATATCATTCCAGTAACCCCGGATTCCGTTTTCTTCCATCCATTTCATTTTGCGGATCCACCATTCTCTTGTTTTTGGATTAGTGTAATCCGGCAAATAACAACGGAGGGGTGCTATTTCAGTTTCAAACAAACTACCATCCGCATATTTAATAAACACCTCATTTTTCAATCCATCGGTATAAGAATTATAGGTGCTGTCGAGTTTCACCCCGGGATATACCGAAGCCGTGAGAGAAATATTCATGCTTTCCAGTTTCCTGGATAAACCCGGTAAATCCGGAAAACGTTCTTTGTTTACACGGAAAGGTTCATAGTCCTGCTGGTAATCCGCATCCAGTACAATCCCATCCACCGGAATCTGTTTGCGCCGGAAGGTTTCGCCCAATATTTCTACATTGGACTGCGGATAGTAACTGCAACGGGACTGATGATACCCGAGACTCCATTTGGGGGGCAGGGGCATCTTACCGGTAATCGTGCTGTACTGATTCAGGATACCGGCAATAGTCTGATCATAAAAGAAAAAATAATCGGCTTCCCCGCCATCGGCATTGATCGATGAAAACTGCGGGGTGGAAATACCGAAATTGAATTGCGTCTTCCAGGTATTATTAAAATACAAACCATAAACCTGTTGGTGATGCACCCCGATATAAAACGGAATACTGATATACATGGACAAACGCGAATCACCGTACTTATAAGTATCTGTATTGTTAAGGGTAAAAGCCATTCCCCGTTTATCCAGCGGGCCAAGCACTTCACCCAAACCCAGAAAGCGTTCGCCTTCCTGCATTTTTTTATACAAGCTCACTTTATCGCCCAACCAGCTGGTGCCAAATCCTGCTCCCGGCATATCTTCCTGGATAATTTCACCAGCTGCATTCTTAAAAATCACCCGGAAATAAGGCGATTGTTCCACCACACAGGTCAGGGCGGGTGTAACAATTTCAATTTGTTTATCCTTATTGTTTACCACAGCCGGATAGAAACTACCCGTATCGGCTGCCAGTGCATATTGCACGGAGTTAAATGTTTTCTCCTTGGTAATCCGCACCCGGATGGTATTGGCCGACCAGGCTTTGATTTCAAAACGGGTGAACCGGGTTTTACCTTCAATCCCTCCTGGTATTTTCCGGTAACTGGTAATTGCATCTGCTGTACGCAGCTGGGCAGTCAGCGGCGGAATGAACAGGAAAATTCCCGCCAGTATATATATGCTATAAAATCGTTGCCTTAACATGCGTTTGGTTAGTCCGTTTAAAATTCAAGAGATGCCATTACCGGAAAATGATCGGAAGGATACTTCATATCATAAGAATCTGTAATGGTGGCAAATTTTCTGACCGTAAGTTTTTTATACCGGTTGGTGAAAATGTAATCAATACAACCTTCCGGCTGCTGATTGAACTTAAACCCGTTCCAGGTATCGGCCGGCCCATAAGGC
>Ga0138256_10003034_pt1 | contig 17940 bp, 10 predicted proteins | sample KNB2016incub_MG_FD_105486 | JGI IMG/M metagenome (GOLD analysis project Ga0138256, IMG submission 105486) | Active sludge microbial communities from wastewater in Klosterneuburg, Austria - KNB2014incub_MG | ecosystem: Engineered > WWTP > Activated sludge > Unclassified | place: Austria... | reverse complement strand
ATCCAAAGGATTTGAAATACTATTCAATACCGGTTTGCTCGAGTTGATATTTCCACAATTCTGTCTTTTGCACGGTGTGGAATTTGTAAACGGCAAGGGGCACAAAGACAATTTTTATCACACGCTGCAAGTTCTGGATAATGTAGCAAAGGCTAGTGATGACCTCTGGTTAAGATGGGCCGCCATCCTTCACGACATTGCCAAGCCGGCTACCAAAAAATTTGAACCTGAACATGGTTGGACGTTTCATGGCCACGAGGACAAAGGAGCACGAATGGTAAAACAGTTGTTCCGACAATTCAAATTGCCTTTGAATGAAAAAATGAAATTTGTAGAAAAGATGGTACAGCTGCACCTGCGGCCAATTGTACTCGCCCAGGATCATGTGACAGATTCAGCCATACGTCGATTGCTCTTCGATGCAGGTGACGATATCGATTCATTGATGGTTTTGTGCAAAGCCGACATCACTACTAAGAATGAATATAAAATCAGGAAATACAAAGACAATTTCCAGCTTGTCCAGGATAAAATAAAAGAGGTTGAAGAGAAGGATAGAATCCGTAACTGGCAACCCCCTGTTACGGGAGAACACATCATGCTCACATTTGACCTGAAGCCCGGGAAAGAAGTCGGAATAATTAAAAATGCGATTCGCGAAGCCATTCTGGAAGGCGAAATCAGGAATGATTATGAAGAAGCATATACGTATATGCTCAAAAAAGGCATGGAACTAGGGCTTACCTGCATTCACAATTTACTACTTTCTGAAGAAAATAAAAAATAATAAAATTAAAGACGACTGGATTATGAATAATTTTTCTTTCTATTTTTGAAAACGGAATCAAACTCCACCATGGCACTCTACCGCTTTCGCGTCACATTTGAAGATCATGACGATGTCTCCAGAGACATCGAAATCCGCCCTACACAAACGTTTAGTGATTTTCATCATGCTATCCACCAATCCATTGGTTTTGATGCATCCAAACCAGGCTCATTTTACATGAGCGATGATAACTGGAAAAAGGGAAAAGAAATAACTTCCAGAGAACTTACCGAAGAGGAGTCTAACATAGCCACAATGGAAAACGCACGCTTGTGTAATTTCATTGCAGATCCTCATCAGAAAATATATTACGTATTTGATTTGCTGGGAAACTGGACCTTTCATATTGAACTAATTAAAATAATTCCCCAGGCTGATCCGATTGCTTCCTATCCACAATGCGTTCGAACGCATGGTGAAGCTCCAAAACAATACGGTGGGACAGGGATTGGAGTACTGCCTGTTCCTGACGACTTTGATCCGGATGCAGATATTCTTGACCTGGATGATGAAGTCGAAGAGGATCGTGAAGAAGAAGTTCTCGGCACCGATGAAGCCGATCTTCCGGAAGGTGAAGAAAATACCAACACATTTACAGCAACAGCTGATGTGGAAGGTGACTCCGATGAATTTGAAACTGCCGATGAAGATCTCATCGATGATGAGGGATCATCAGAATCCGACGACTTTTAGTTGTACACGAAATTAATAAGAGACCCTCCTTTCCGGAGGGTTTCTTATTTTTACTGTTTCATGAAAACACTGATCGTAATTTTAGGTCCCACTGCTTCGGGGAAGACAGCTCTCGCTATCCAACTCGCAGTTTTTTTAAAAACTGAAATTATCAATGCGGATTCCAGGCAATTCTATAAAGGGATGGATATCGGTACCGCGAAACCTACTCCTCAGGAATTAACTACAGTGAAACATCATTTCATCGATACCTTGTCTCCTGTTGAAGAGTATAATGTAGGCAATTATGAAACAGATGCATTGGAAGTTCTTCAGGGAATTTTCAATAACAAGGATCAGGCAATTCTTGCAGGCGGAAGCGGATTGTATATCAATGCCATTTGCAAGGGTCTTGACCAGCTTCCATCAGGCAATCCGGAGATTCGGAAACGATTGGAAGATGCTTTGGAAAAGAATGGGATCGCGGCTTTGCAAAAAGAGCTCAGGGAATTGGATCCTGAATATTATCAGGAAGTGGACATCCAAAATCCTCATCGACTGATCCGTGCGATAGAAGTTTGTATTTTAAGTGGAGAAAAATTTTCCGCACTTCGAAAATCGACCTCCAAAAAAAGACCCTTCACTATACTAAAGATCGGCCTTTTACCGGAACGCGAAGAAATGTATCAACGAATCAACCAACGGGTTGATGAAATGCTTGCCAATGGACTTGTTGAAGAAGCGCGCACGTTTATTCCACTAAAAGAAAAAAATGCACTCCGTACCGTCGGGTATCAGGAACTTTTTCCTTTTTTCGAAAACCAAATTCAACTGGAGGAAGCCATCGACGAAATAAAAAAGAATACCCGTCGATATGCAAAACGTCAGCTTACCTGGTTCAAAAAAGATCCGGAAATTCACTGGTTTGCACCGGAATCACAAAATGAAATCATTGCTTTTCTCAGTAATCATTTGGGTATTTAATTAAAAGCTCAGGGCTACGAATAGCTTCATTCTTTCAAAAAAAAAACGAACCTTCTGCCAGAGGCAAAAGGTTCGTTTTTATGAAACCGAAATTCTATTTTTCCGGACTCAGAATAAATTTCGCAGCATTTGCTGTTTGAAGGTATTTGTTTGCGAATGCCTTCAAATCAGCTCCGCTAAGTTTATTTACCCATTCGCTATAGCCTTTTATTTCTGTCAAATCCTCATTGTTTTGATAATTTGAACTAATCGTATTCAGCCAGAATTGATTTTCCTGTAAGCCTGTCTCCCGCTCTCTCAGGGCTGTTTCTTTAATCTTGGTCAGGTTCTTTTCATCACAGTCCTTGCTTTTTACTTCTGCCAATACATCCTCTGCAGCTTTGATTAACATGTCAACATTAGAAGGTGAGCAACTAAAGCTAATCGTTACTTCAAGGCCTTCAGCGGGATAATGTTTTGGGGAAGCATTACAGCCAACCCCATACACTCCACTTTTATCTTCACGCAAAACCTCACGCAAACGTATGCTCACCAACTTCACCAGGGCATTGACTTCATTACGGTGTTGTCGTGTATATTCAAATGGCATATTGTAACGCAGCATGACTGATGATTTAGGCTCAACGCCTTTTTTCACAATCTTCTCAACTTTACCTTTTGGTGATCTCATTCCAAGGTCCTTCCACGTTTCTCCTTTTTTCAATGCGGGTAAACTTCCAAGGTATTTTTCACAGAGTACTTTCATTTCATCCAACTTGAAATTTCCAACAAAGACAAACGTAAATCCTGAAGCATCACTAAAGCGTTCCTTATAGATTGCAAGCGACCGACTCAATGAGATTTCATTCAATGTTTCTACAGTCATCGGCCGGCTCCTGTAATTATAGCCAGACATTACATAAGCAATTGTATCACGGAAAATTGATTGTGGATCAGAATTTTTATTCTGTAAAAATCCTTTTCTGGTTTCGATATAAGATTGAAATGCATCCTTGTCTTCCCGTGGATCGGTAAAATATTTATAAATCAATTGCATCAATGTTTCCACATCCTTCGGGGCACAACTGCCATTAAAACCTTGTGATAATTCCGAAACATAGGGTGAGCCGCCTACAATCTTTCCGCTGAGGAGTTTTTCAAGCGCAGTTGCATCGAATTCCCCTACTCCACTTTCATCTACAATCTCATCGCAACTCGCTGCTGAATAATATTCCTTTTCAGGATACAAAGACCATCCGCCCCATGAATACGAAGTGAAAAGTATTTCATCGTTTTTAAAATCGGTTGGTTTCAAGGCAACCCGAATTCCATTTGACAATTTCCATTCTGTGATCCCGAAGGGTTCAATCGTTTTTGTGCTCTCGATTTTTCCTCCGGCAAGATTACCTTCAATCAATGGTTTATTGACAACTTTGTCGATGTAGGGTGTTAATTGCAATTGACGCATTCCTTTCATGATTGAACGGATTTGTTCATCTGACGGCATCTTCGTCGTTGATTTTTCAGGAGCGGTAATGAGGACAACACAATTTTCACCATCAGTGATCCATTTTCCGGCAAAGGCATTCACTTCTTCCAAAGTGATACCGTCAAGATACTTTTGATACATCTCGAATTCGTATGCTATCCCGGGCATTGGTTCCTGAGTTAGAAAATTACTCACATATTCTCTTGCAAAATTTCTGGATTCTGTTTTATCGCGTTCATTATAGGATTCAGTGATTCCGCTCAACATTTCCGCCTTCTGTCTGGCCAATTCTGTTGCAGTAAATCCAAACCTGCGCACGCGTTCATTTTCAGATACCACCGTCTGCAATGCACGCTCTATCCCATCTTCTTTGCAACCCGCAGCAGAATTGTATGCATACTTGTTGCGCACCAGGTCACCATATCCACTGAATGAAAACATGAATGGCGGATCTGCTTGTCTCTGCAATTCGGACATGCGTGCATTCAACATCCCGGAAAAAAGGCTTTGCGCAATCGTTCTTCTGTAATCCTCAACAGTTTTGGTGATTTGCGGTGGTTGTTTGTAAAACAAATTCACAACACTGTAACGTGCTTCTTTATCCGTTGCCACTGAAATTTCAATTTCTTTATTATCCGGAACAGTATAAGCAATTACCGGTCTTGGTTTTGCAACAGGAGGAACATTCTCAAATTGCTTTTTCAATTTTTTCTCCATTTCACTGATGTCAAAATCACCCACAGCAATCACTGCCATGATATCCGGTCTGTACCAATCTTTGTAAAAATTCCTTAATGTAGCCTGGGTACAACCTTCAATAATTTCCTTTTTTCCAATCGGCAATCGTTCAGCATACCTTGAATCTTTGAACAAAACAGGCCAATATTTTCTCCGCATTCGTTCATCAGCACCCTGACCAAGTCTCCATTCCTCCACTACTACCCCGCGTTCTTTTTCAACCTCGAGAGAATCGAATGCAAGACTGTGAGCCCATTCCTCAAGAATCTGAATGCCCTTGTTGACAATGGTTTCACTGTCGGTAGGTAGTTGGATCATATACACAGTTTCATCAAAACTGGTGTAAGCATTCAGATGTGCGCCAAACTTAGTGCCTACCGATTCCAAGTAATCTACAAGTTCATTCTTTTTGAAATTTTTTGTGCCGTTAAATGCCATGTGTTCTACCAAATGCGCAAGCCCCTGCTGATCGTCATTTTCAGAAGTGGAACCTGCATTTACCGCTAGGCGGAACTCCGCCCTTTTTTCCGGTTTAGAATTTTGGCGGATATAATATTTCATCCCATTACTGAAAGTTCCTGTCCTTACTTTGGGATCCGAAGGCAAGGGATTTTTCAGATCCATCTGAGCATTCGCATGCAGCAGAAAAAAGACCATACAACAGAGTGAAAACAATTTTTTCATAGAATTCATGTTAAGATTTGAGGAGACAAGGTATAAAATCATAAAAAATCAAGCACAAAAAGATGTTAACAAAGTTTAAATCAGGAATTCAATAAATTTGATAAGTTTGAAACATGAATTACAATTTCCTGCATTTGTTCATTTCAATAGTGTGTTTCGTTCAATCGATTTCAGTTCTGGCCTCAGGTTCCCCGGAAAATGACAGTTTATACTTTACTACACCGACATATGCTGAAGTAATAAAGGCCTACAAAACCCTGGATTCCACTTATAGTAAGGCAAGGCTGATTCCTTATGGAAAAACTGACTCAGGACTACCGCTGCAGCTATTCATCATCGACAAACAAGGATTATTTGAGCCCCGAAGACTGCATGAAATAGGCAATACAATCCTCTTCATTAACAATGGTATTCATCCCGGCGAACCCGACGGAATTAATGCAAGTATACTTTGGGCCAGAGAATTATTGGAAAATATTAACACGAACACACTGCTTGACAAGGTGACGATTTGTATTGTTCCTGTTTTCAATATTGATGGGGCATTGAACAGGAATTGTTGTAGCCGCGTAAATCAGGATGGACCTCCTGAGTATGGGTTCAGAGGCAATTCACAAAATCTTGATCTCAATAGGGACTTCATAAAATGTGACACACGAAATACTCAATCTCTGATTTCTATTCTGCGGCAGTGGGACCCCGACGTTTTTCTAGACACCCATGTTAGCGATGGCGCAGATTATCAATACACAATGACATTGATTAGTAGTCAATCCGATAAACTCTATCCTGTCATGGGTAAATACATGAAAGAAACATTTTCTCCTTTGCTTTTCAAAAGAATGAAACAAAAAGGTGAAGAAATGTGTCCTTATGTTGATACAAAAAACTACGATGACATCCCTGAAAAAGGAATTCGTGCATTTCTTGATATTCCAAGATTTGCATCCGGATACTGTGGGTTGTTTAATATTTTTGGATTTATTGCAGAAACACATATGCTCAAACCCTTTTCAAAACGTGTTGTTTCCACTCAAAAATTATTGAGATCAATGTTGGAAGTAGTGAGTTCAGAATCTGAAAATATCAGAGAAGCAAGATCTCTCGCGAAGAAAGAAGATGTCGTGCGTTTATCTTTCCCTACAAATTGGGAGCTGGACACTACCTATTCAGAAAAACTGGATTTCAAAGGCTATACAGCAGTTTCCAAGACGAGCAAAGTGACCGGGTTGGAACAGTATTATTATGACCATGCGCAACCCTACGAAAAGAAGATTCCTTATTTCCCGAAATACATTGCAGCGGATACCATTCATGCTCCGATGTATTACCTGATCCCTCAGGCCTGGTTAAAAGTTTCGACTTTGATTGATCAAAATAAATTCCGACTCATCACCATTAAGGAGGATTCCGTCACCACAGCGGAGGTGTATTATATTGAAAGTTTCTCAACCACTGATGGTCCTTATGAAGGCCATTATCTGCATTCTAACACGCGTGTAAGAAAACAAGTTGAGCAGATCAAAGTTTCGACCGGAGATTATCTTGTACCTGTATTTCAGGAAAACAACCGCTATCTCATCGAAACATTGGAACCGGAATGCGCCGACAGCTATTTCAACTGGGGATTTTTTGACGGTATTCTCCAGCAAAAAGAATGGTTTTCAGGATATGTTTTTGAGCCCCTGGCCGAACAGATTTTGCTTTCAGATAGTCTTCTGAAAAAGAATTTTGAATCTAAAAAAGCCAGTGAGCCTGAGTTTGCCAAAGATTCCTTTTCACAGCTCTATTATATTTACAAGCACTCCCCATACTATGAAAAAAGTGTGAACAGATACCCTGTTTACAGGATAGGCAAACGATAATGAATGGGAGTTGGTTTTTGATTATTTTAAACGCTACATCAACCTGAAATTCATTACAAAAAGAAACGCCTGATTTCTCAGACGTTCTTTTTTTTACACTTTATGTATGGGTTATTTCATCATTCATTGTCGAAATTATTGATCCGGTAAAGCTTTTCCATATTTTGAGAAAGCTCACGAATCAATTGCAGATCGTTTTCAGAGAGATTACTGTAATCGTGCTCCTGAACCTTTTGTTTGGCTGTATGAGCCTGCAATGGAAACTGAACGGGTTCTGAAAGCAAATGTGAAAGCAATCCATTGTAATACTTTTGTCTGTCTGCCGGAGTCAACCTGCGAATGAGACACTGGATACTTTTTACATGCCTGTCAATTTCAATTTCAATTTGTGCATGGTTATTCTGAAGACTCACCACTTTCATTTCCGGTGATCCGCTTACTTCCTGGGATGTTTTGATTTTTCGCATGTTCCTTATGGGTTATCTTCATGCAATTTAACTTCATCCCAAGCTAAGTGTTCTGGAATTCACCCGCATTCCTTACACCAATATTGTAGCGGCAATAAGTACAGAATCCTTTTGTTTTTTGGCACGTGGCCAAAAGAAACGGAAATCAGACCCTTTTCCAAGTTCGGATTCAACCCAAATCTTACCACCCTGGTCTTCAATAATTTTTTTAACGATAGCCAAACCCACACCGGTGCTTTCTACATCATCCCGACGATTGAGTGTTTGGAAGATGACAAATATTTTTTCGTGATATTGTGATTCAATCCCGGGCCCATTGTCCTTAACAGAAAATGTCCATCCTTCCGGTTGATCATTCACTGAAATTTTTATTTCTTTAATTTCTTTGTCATTGTATTTAATCGCATTTCCGATAAGATTGGAAAACACCTGGCTCAGACGGGTTTTGTCTGTAACAATCTCCGGCATTCCGGGACCGATTTCAAGATTCACATTTTCTGGTTTTCCAATGAATTCCATCGTCTCTTCCAACAAATCCTTCGCATTAAATTTTACATCATCGCTAGCACGGCGGTCTGCACGGGAGTAATCCAAAATGGCATTAATCAAATCTTCCATCCGCTTCACACGCTGCTTGATCATATCAAAATTGGTTCTCACTTCCGGTGTAAGAGTATCACCTGCATCTTCTTCAATCCATCCGGTGAGGTTTCCTATTGCCCGCAACGGAGCTTTGAGATCATGAGAAACGATCGAAGCAAACTTATCCAATTCATTGTTCTTACGTTCCAGGTGGACCGTATACTCCTGTAATTTGAGGTTACTAATTTCCAACTGATCTTTTTGATCTGTGATTCGCTCGATGATTACATTCTTTCCACTGTGCAAGTAATTACTCTGCGCTGCAACAAGGAACAATGCCAGAATGAATGTCGTTAATGCATCCTGATGGATGAGGTGAATATCGTTTTTGAACAAATCGTATGTTGTCCATGTAGTAAATTCAGAAGCGTAAAAAAGAAAAATTACACTAATTATACCCAACAGTGTAAACCATTTACCACCTTTTGTACCAAGAAGCATAAACGCAGTCATAATGATCGCGCATATATACATCGTTCCTGTATTCAATAAACCACCCGCATTGTAGGCTTGAATATGAACGACAGAAAAACCAGTAATCAAGGATACTATATAAGCTGTTGTTAATTTTGATTGATCCTTAACTGCAAAAAAAGTCGCCAGAATTGCAAATGCCAGTGCCAATAAAATAAAGCTGAGGATATTGGTTTCTTCAAATGCAGCAAGAATTTGAATCGCTGTTGATACACTGGCAATGAATGCAGTATAAGTGAAGATCCTGAAAAGCGTGAATCGCTGACGTGATATCAGGTCATCGTAAGGAATGCTTTCGTACAGGTCTTTTCGGAACAGAATGCTTAAGAGCTTTTTCATCAACGATTTTCAGTTTTATACTTCAATGCATTAATAACGCTAATTTACCTGAATGGATACTGAACTGTAAGAAATTACAAATAATTTTGAACAGATTATTGAATCCTGGCTATGTATTGACATTTCAATGCAAGGATCTCCTTACTAAGGCTAAATCAGTATCCTTGCTTATCAACCCTTTACGCAGAATCTTTGGATTATTTTATGAAATTCAAGAATTTATGTAATTTGTGCCTCAGCAATCTGGGAAAGATGCAACCCCATTATCGGGGACTCGTATTAAAATTAACTTGTAATGGAAAATATCGTGAACATACTGCTGGTTGACGACGACGAAGTGGATTGTATGAATGTTCAAAGAGCATTCAAAAAAAGCAATATTTCAAATCCGCTTTTTATTGCTCACAATGGTGTCGAAGCACTGGATAAACTTCGGGGAACAAATGGTGTCGAAAAAATACTTCCGGTTCCACGGATCATACTATTGGACATTAACATGCCCAAAATGAATGGTCTTGAGTTTTTGAAAGAACTTCGGGCCGACAAGGATCTGCACAACATCAGTGTTTTTGTGATGACCACGTCAAATGATGACAGAGATCGTTTCGAAGCCTACAATTACAATGTAGCCGGATACATCATCAAGCCTATTTCATTTGAAAATTTCGTTGCTGCCGTTTCAATATTGAACAATTTCTGGCAGTTGTGCGAACAACCATAAGATCATAAGGGTTAATAAAAGCAAAGGGTCCGGAATACGGACCCTTTGCTTTTTAGTATCTGGTCTATCAGGCGACCAGCTTAAAATGCTTGTAAATTTCCGACATACTTGATTTGGAATCTTCCAGTGCCTGCGGTAATTGAGTTGCAATTTCAGTAAGCAGATTTTCAATGTCCTCATAGGTATGCAAACGATTCATAGGAATCCGTAATCCGGTATTGTTATAAGAAACACTTGGGAAGACACTCAGGTTAAAGTAATATCCCTGATTCATCATTCTCTTCACCATATTGTAACCTACATCCGGTTTACCTACTCCAATGAATCCAATTGGAGAAGATGTTTCATTGATTAATGGAAGGCCTAGTTTTTTTGCAGTCGTGTTGAAGTATTCCATTTTCAATCTCAACTCATCCTGAAACGTATAAATCTCATCACTGAGATGGATTTTAGCAGATTCAACCGTTGCTCCCAAAACCATTGGAGGCATCTGTATAGAAAAGATGAATGCTTTACTGGTGTTTTTAATCAGGTTAAAGCTCGCTTCCTCCGGATAGATCAACAATCCACCGGATGTTCCGAATGCTTTGGTAAGGCCGGTTGTGAGATACAAGCGAGGATGGTAATCACCCTGACTTAATACATATCCCGTTCCGTTTGGACCTGCCCAACTCATCCCGTGAATATCATCTAAATAAAGATGCAATTGTTCGTACTGATCAGCTAAACGATAGAGGTCTTTTACAGGAGCGTAATCCCCCTGCATGGAATACACTCCATCAGCCATGTACCAAATTTTCCTATAGTTATCTTTCAGTGCTTTGACCCGGCTTTCCAGCATGTCGATTCTGTTGTGACGAATCAACTCAATATGTACATCACGGTTGCGTAACATCTGAACTGCTGTTTGCACACTATCGTGAACCTGAGAATCCATAATTACGGCATCATCATTTCCAACAATTATCGGAATGTTGGACATATGTCCAACAGTGAGCGATTGCAATAACAGAAGTGGTTTTCCAAAGAACATTTTACGCAGCAGTTCTTCTGACTGTTGGTAATAGCTGGATGAAACATATGCACGGGAAGAAGAAAACTGAGTACCATATTTATTGATCGCTTCGATCGCACCGGCTTTGATTCTTGGGTCATGTTCGAGACCAAGGTAACCGCAAGAACCGAAATACAACATTTTTTTTCCACGAATGGTAATGTGACGACCGTCCAGAATTTCATCATCCGTATTGTTGTGGACAATGCCAAGTTTAGCAGCAATTGAGGCAACCTGGTTGACAATCTCAATCACCATGTCGTGCTTACTCTTAAGATCTGACATAACTATGTTTTTGAATCCGGTAAACTCGCAGTTTACAAGCCGGATCAGCGTTTTGGTGTACGTAACGCATATACAAATCTAAAGAAACTATAAAATGATGATAAATCCAAAAAAATGTATTTATAAGCAATCTTTTCAACATTTTCATAAAGAAAGAGCCCGGGAATAATGCCCGGGCTCCTTTTATAATCAATGAATTTAATCTATTTTCAACGAACAACACTTACATGACCGATGAGTATGTCACGTTTGTTGTTTACATCAAGGGTAGATACACGGTATACATAAGTATCTGATTGAACCGGATTGCCATCAATTTTTCCATCCCAGCCTCCATTCAGACTGTCCCATTCATATATTTTCAAGCCCCAACGGTCATAAATTGCAGCTTCCATTTTTACCACATTATATGTGTAAACATGGAACACGTCATTTTTAGTATCGTTGTTTGGTGTAAAGGCTGTTGGGATATACACTGTAGAACTTGGTCTGATTTCAACACGACTTACTGTCGTGTCAACACAACCATTGTAATCCACTGTAATCAGCTGAATGTCGTAAACGCCGATATCAGGATATTGGTGAGCCGGAGAATACTCTGTTGAAGTAGCCCCGTCACCGAAACTCCAGTAATAAAAACCAGGGCTCACAGTTTCATTGACAAAATTCACAAGAGGATAAATATCACTGGCATTTGTTGCGTCAGAAATGAATTGGGCAACAGGAGCGGCATAAATATTTACGGCATTGGGTCTGACCAATGTTGTGCTGCAACCGCTGTCAGTTGTAGCTGTAAGTCCCACCTGATACCATCCTGGTGCAGCATACAAATGTTCAGGGTGCTGATCAGTGGATGTGCTGCCATCGCCAAATGCCCACTGGTATTGAGTGATGCTCCCTGTGATCGGGAATGAAAAATCAGTTAGTTGAGTAGGATTACCAAAACAAACATTCAAGGTCTGGAAATCAACAACAGGTTTGGGGATGATACGAATCAATCCATCTGTACTATCCTGACAACCGTGGTTTGAAGTGATCAACAAGTGAATCGGATAATTTCCAGCCTCAGTATATGTATGACCCGGAGAAGGTTCTGCACCTGTATTCCCATCTCCGAATGTCCAATACCATGTGCTCACATTTCCGTCAGCAATGGTGCTTCCATCTGTGAAGCTTGCAAGAGCATCCTCACACACAGTGCTCGTTGAAAAAGCAGCATCAGGCAATGCAAAAACATTTACAGAACGATTGACTTCATCCGTACATCCGTGAACAGAAGTCACTAAAAGTGTCGCCTGGTAGTTGCCATAGGAAGCATATTGGTGTGAAGGACTGGCACCGGATGAAAGTGTATTATCACCCAGATCCCAGCTATACGCCAATGGTGTGGCATCACTGATTGAAGATGTATTACTGAAATTCACTGGATTTCCAAAACATACATCGGTATGAGAAGAAACAGCAACAGGTTTCGCCCAAATGTTTATCGGATGAGAAATCGTGTCCCGACAACCTGCAGCTGATGCAATAATTAAACTTACAGTATATGTACCGGGAGCATTGTATGGCACAACAGGATTCTGTGAGGATGAACTCACATTGTTCCCAAAGTCCCATGACCAGGATGCAAGTGAGCCTGTGCCTACAGAAGAGTTGTCAGTAAATGTAACATCGTTGAATTGACAAACTGCACCGGAATTAGCGAAGGCTGCAACTGGTATTGGATGAACAGTCACTGTGACCTGATCATTATCCCGACAACCGAACGAATTGATAACAAGAACATCATACGTAGTTGTCGAATTCGGGTTGACATTGAAGTTTGAAGTGTTTGCATTTCCCGGAGTCCAGCTATATGTAGCTCCTCCAGAAGCGAACAAAGTCGTTGCTTCACCCAAACAAATTTCCTGGTCTGTGCCTGCATTTGCAACAGGTACTGGATTGACCACTACTGTAGCCTGATCCGTGTTCTGGCAGCCATTGGCATCCGTAACCTGCAATGTGTATGCAGTAGTTAATGCAGGGGAAACAGTAATGCTTGCAGTTGTAAAACCACCTGGATTCCATAGATATTGAGAACCACCACTTCCAGTGAGGGTAGCATTAAATCCCGGACAAATACTTCCATTGTTGCCGGCTTCGGCCACTGGAAGAGGATTTACACGAACAACATTCAAAGTAGTGTCTTTACAACCTGAATTGGATGTAACGATCAATTGTACATTGAAATTTCCGGACGTTGAATATCCTGACGATGGATTTTGCTGTGTTGACGTTTGACTGTTGTCAAATGCCCAATTCCAGGTACTAATTGTACCGGAAGAGACAGCGGATCCATCTGTGAATGTTATTGAATTGCCAACGCAAACAGGACCTGAATTAGTGAAAGAGGCAACCGGAATCGGGTTGACAACAACAGTTACAGTATCATTACCAGAACAACCAATTGCATCACTGACTGTGACAGTGTAGGTTGTTGTAATAAGTGGTGCAACTGAAATCGAAGACGTATTAAAATTACCGGGCAACCAAAGATAATTCCCTGCGCCTGTACTGGCAGCAAGGGTGACAGAACTTCCTTTACAAACACTGAACCCGTTTCCAGCATCAACTGTTGGCATTGGATTTACAGTGATTGTTACCTGATCTGCATCGATACATCCGGCAGCGCTGGTCACGGTGAGTGTATAAGTTGTAGTAGTAGCAGGAGTTACATTTACATTTTGGGTGTTCAGATTCCCGGGAGTCCAGACATAGGAAGCTCCACCTGCACCATTCAAATTGACTGCCGTTCCTTCACAAACCGTTTGAGCAGTACCGGCATTTGCAACAGGAAGAGGATTTACAGTGACCAACACTGGATCACTTCCCAAACAATTATGACTGTCAGTAACAGTAATTGTATAGGTTGATGTCGTCACAGGATTAACATTGATTGACTGTGTATTTCCACCGGGTGCCCAGCTATAACTACTGAATCCATTGGGTGCTGTGAGTGTAGTCTGACCACCCTCACAAATCTGAGCATCGGCAACCGTCACTGTCGGGTTCGCATACACGGTAACATCCTGTTGAATTTGGTTTTGACATCCGGCTGCATTTGTAACTTCCAGTGTAACAGAGAATGTTCCGGATGAAGAGAATGAATGTGAAGGATTTTGAGATACCGAAGTATTTGTTCCGCTCGCAGCATCTCCAAAATTCCATGACCATGCAGAGAATGGACCACCTTGGGAAGCGTCGCTAAAACTCATGGCTGTTCCCTGGCATACATTAACTGAATTGAAGGAAGCTGTAGGAATATTGGTATTCACAGTTAATTGCTGAGTGATGGTATCACTGCAACCTGTTGCTGTAAAAACTATCAGTGTAACATTGTATGAACCGTTGGCGGCATACTGGTGTGTTGGATTTTGAAGATTGGATGTTCCCAAATCACCGAAGTCCCAGCTCCATTGTGAAATAGCTCCACCCGTAACCACTGTTTGATCGGTAAACTGTATCGGAGTACCACTACAATTGTTAGTGAAATTAAAACTTGCGGCGGGTACACCCGCACCCGGGACTACTCTGACAGTATCTGTATTCTCACACAAATTTACATTGTCTTTGACGTGGAGGTAATAAGTTCCGACACCAACATTTGTTAGTTGCTGCCCAACCGTATTACTCGGCAACCAAGTGTAGGTATAATTTCCACTACCACCGGTAGCCGTACCATTAAGTGTTGTAGTTGTATTGCAGGAAATGGTTTGATCAACTCCTGCATTCGGTGCTACACCAATCACAGTAAAACAATACGAGAAGATTTGCAGACCCTGGTAGGGACATCTGTTGTCCATAACAGTTGCAGTAAAACATTTTGGTATGGAACTGATATCAGCTGAACTTGGTGTCCAGGAGAAAATTGCAGAATCCCGTTTGTGACCGGTAACAGTAAATGTCGCTCCCGGAATCGCCTGATCCCAGGTGATTCGTGTCGAGTCAGCAGCATTCGTATCGATAGATGCGATGTAAAATGAAAATGGTTGTCCTGCACAAATCGTTCTTGAGAAAGATGGTGCTCCATTGATACCGGTCAGGAATGGCAGGAAATTATTACAGTTATTAACTGTGAGCTGAATATCTCTTTCCACTTGTCCAATCAACACACCATTGCGGTATTCGTTCACAAGTATTGCCAATACGGTGACATCCGTTTGTGTTGGTGTAATGCATAAATCTCCTGCTACTGCGCTGAACTGTGCAGCTGGAGAAGAAAGAACTGGTTGTGTGCTGGTATATCCCGGCAAATAAGTAACAGTACTATTCGCTGCTGTGAGCGGTGTGATCATCTGATACGAAAGCGAATCACCATCAATATCATAGGCACCGGGGTTCAGACAGAATCGCTGGCCAACACAGGCAAAAGGAACAGGTCTGTTACTGAAGATTGGTGAGTTGTTTACTAATCCTGCAGTGTTGTTGAGTTGAGTATAAACATACAAGATATCACTACCGGCTCCGGTAATCGTTGTGATTGCTGAGTTTCGTGCACTCTCACCATGACTGAAATTCCAATCGGCACAGGGTCCGGGCAAAGTAACTGTTGCCTGATAAATCCATTCTTCAATCCCGGTATACAATCCACCGTTACAGGTCGTAACTTCTGTCGAACACACAGGAGAAATCTGTGTAGGGCTCGATGGAAGTGGATTCATAAAAACTGATTGAGCAGGAAATCCACAGGAATTGGTGATGTCAAGATCGATAGATGATGGCGCCGGGATACCGGTACAATCGCGATAAAAAGAAAATGTAACGAGGTACTGATTTGGTCCGATATACTCGTAGGTAATATCAGCACCCATTGCATGACTCGCTTTCGCATCTTGATTACTGAAGAGTAAACACATCACGAAAGAAAAGAACACGGTTAAACTGTAAACGCTGTGTTGTTTCATAGAGCTTAAATTAATAATTTGGATAAATTGTTTGACAATAAATCCGGGCACCCCCCAATTCCGGTACTGCTGTAAAAATAATGAAAAAAGCAGTTAATTACCAAGGTTTTAACACATCGAGCAGACCTTAGTTTTCAACATTAATCCCTTTTATGACCAAGGCTATGAAACTGTGGGTGAACGTTGGGTTTTATCTGGTACAAAGACCAGGAAATACACGATCACAAAAGCAGTACCTATCGCTGAATATAATATTGAAAATGAGGGAGAAACCTTCATCCAAAGGTATCCGGCGATGACGCTCGAAGCCAGGGAAACCAGGCTGGATGTGCTTTTGTAGAAACCCATGGCTGTTCCCCGGTCTTTGGGATCACAATGGTTGGAAATCCAGGCTTTGGTGATTCCTTCCGTCATGGCTGCAAATAATCCATACAATCCAAACAAGGCAAAAAGCATTTTAGCTGTTGTCAGCTGACTAAAACCAAGGTATGCAAGGACAAAGAAAAAGAGTCCCAAAACTACTGTGTTTCTCATCCCAAATCTATCGGCAAGCATACCCGAAGGATAGGCAAGCAATGCATACACAAGATTGTAAAAAACATAGGCAAGAATGAGGTCCCGATCACTAATTCCTTTTGCATGACTGATCATGAATAAAAAAGAATCCGCGCTATTCATCAAAGCAAAAGCAAGCAAACCACCAACTATCAATTTGAATTGTAATGAGGCTTGCTTCCAGTAACTGAAATAAGAAAAGAAACCTTTCTTTTCCGACACCTGCTTTGGACGCTTATTTTCTTTTATAAAAAAAGTTGCTACTGCACCGAGGATTCCGGGAACAAAAGCGATTATAAATAAAAATCTGTAGTCACCGGGATGAATGGTCAAGTATGCGAGCGCAATTAAAGGACCGATTGCAGCACCGAATGTATCCATCGCTCTGTGAAAACCGAAAACTCTCCCCCGCTCCCCTTCTTTGGATTCGTCGGCCAGCAATGCATCCCTTGCACTCGTCCGGATGCCTTTCCCAAGACGCTCTGAAACTCTGGAAAAGAAAACCCAACCGATACTGCTCCAGAAAATCATCATTGGTTTCGCCAGGGCACTCAATGTGTAACCTATTCTCACAAATGGCATTCGTGCTCCGGTTTGATCGCTTAGCTTTCCGAAGTAACCAGTAGAAAATCCGATCATCACTTGCGCAAAGCCTTCCAGAAAACCTATCCAAACTGCAGAAAACCCGATCGTCTGTAAGTACAATGGCATCACAGGATACAGCATTTCACTGGAAACATCTGTAAGCAGACTCACCAATGAAAGGAGGATAACTACCCGTGAAAATTTTAGTTTCCTCATCCCTTTGATTTCTTATTTAAACAATTCCAGAATCGGTTGTCCGGTGCACCCACTCGGTGATTCAATGTTTAGAAAAGTACAAACTGTTGGAGCAATATCGTTAATGTTGATTTCGCGTGCAGTAGAACCCGGAGCAATTCCCTTCCCATAAAACAAAACAGGAACATGGGTATCGTAATGGTAAAATGTACCATGCGATGTTCCTGTCTTTGTATACCAATCCAACCAACCGGGTTGCAATTGTATGTTCACATCAGCAGAACGCAAATCATTAAATCCATTTTGAATCAATTCAGCGAGGCCTTGTCTTTGTACACTTCTTGCGAGTTCTGATGCAGTGAGAGCGGAAGCCACACCTTTCGAATTCATCACATACCGCGCACAACTTTTTTGTATTTCTTCAAGTTTCAATTTTTTCT
>Ga0138256_10003030_pt1 | contig 17947 bp, 11 predicted proteins | sample KNB2016incub_MG_FD_105486 | JGI IMG/M metagenome (GOLD analysis project Ga0138256, IMG submission 105486) | Active sludge microbial communities from wastewater in Klosterneuburg, Austria - KNB2014incub_MG | ecosystem: Engineered > WWTP > Activated sludge > Unclassified | place: Austria... | reverse complement strand
TTTGAATTTCGAATAATCTCGAATCCGTATCACTCCTAATGTTTCCCGGATTAATGACATAGAAAGGAATATTTGCATGAACAAGAATGCGACTCCTCCGATCATATTATAAACCCTTAGCTAGAACGGAAGCAGCTTTCAAGGTGAGGTTATCATGAAATTTCTTGGTTGAAACGGTTTCCAGAAATTAACGTCTTCAGGAGTAAACTTTTGTTGATTATTATACCAGTTCAGGTCGGTGACAGCGAGGTAGAAGTTCATAAGCTAAAATAATACTCCCTGATCTTCTCTGCAATAAGTTTTCTTCTTTCACCCAGGAATGTATCATATTCCTCAATATCCATATTGAAAATAGATTCAGGAATGCAGTTCATTTTCAGGTTTTGGAGCAGAACATTTTTATCAGTTATACCACCATATTTCAGCTTTCCCCCATCGCATTGTTTTAATAGTTCTTCAAAATATACTTTAGGGGATTTGTTTCCTACCTGTATATTAATTTCTGTCTGCATATAAACATAATTGGCTATTTGATTATATTTGTTACGCTTCATCCCCTTCTTTTTCAAATAATCTTTTGGAAATATATGATGGATATCTCCTCTGTGTGTTATCATATCACTAACCGAAATATCCTTAGATAAAAAACCTTTGTCTAAAAATTTTACCTGCGATGCTAAGAATACATTAAAATTCGGACTACTGGATACTGACGTATCTAGATTTTGTATTAATCCAAACTCCCAGAATGCCTGTGACAATTCTGCATTCTCAATAGATTTCAGATATTCTTTAAAATCTTTGCTAGAAATATTTTTTACATCAAAATCAATTACAGATTCTGGTGAACCTGAATATCTCCCTGTAAGAATTGAAAGCACAAACCATCTTCTTACGTAAGATTCTATTAATCCCGAATCATATTTTAATGATTTCAACTTAAGATAAAGAATATAAGCTATATTCAATGCGTTTTGAGATCTGATCAAAGATGAAGATACGAATCCGGCTGATTTCAATATCATGATTAAACGCTTAAAATTTGTTTCATTGATAAAGTTCATAATTCCGTTGTTTAGTCTTTCAAATGAACTCTTTGCAATTTCCTCTTCAAATGTTCTTGTTTCAAAATTCCTTCCCGATAACAAACTTACCAGATCAGATAATCTTCCTCTGTCAAACTCAGAAGAAAAAGCAACTCTGAGCAGATCAGTGTAATCCGGATCATAAAGATCATCATTTTCATTCTTTAACCAACTCATTTTTGAGAAATACAATGATTCAGAAAATTCTTTATCAACTTCATATATTTGATTATGAAACTCCGGTGCAACTGCCATGTGACAAAAATAATCTATACACTTTCTCATTTCTGATCCTCCGTATAATTCATTCGAAGCGATCTTTGACATAGCAAAATCTGCCTGGCTTAAAGTTACACCCTGATTATTGATCCTTATGAATATCTCTGTTACAGTCTCAATATCAAGATCATGTTCGAGCTCAATTATACCGATCTGCTTTTTTGTGATCTGCTTAAGCGCTTCTATCTTTTTATAAAAATCATTTCGATTTACTTCAGGATTTTTTGAACAATAATCTTCCACTAATTCCAGAATATTAACTTCATCTGCAATTATCTTGGAAATATCCGGGATCCAACTGCTGTCTTTTGATATTGCAGGATTCAGAACCTCAAACATATCTTTTAAAGGATTAAAAGCTATTGTGATCTTAACTCTTTTGTAATCTTTGTTTACAATAAAATCTCCAAGAACTGATGCTTTCATGGCAATAACTCTCTGCTGTCCGTCTATAAGAATCTTTTTCCCTTCTGAAATTCTTCCATCTTTTAGTTTAATGTTTGGGTTTTTCCAGACTATCAAATACCCGATAGGATATCCTTGATATAAAGAATCCATTAGATCTCTGACTTTAGATGAATTCCAGACAAATGGTCTTTGAATTTCAGGTATTGCAATTTCTCCTGACTTTACCCATGATAGTACCGTTTCAATTAAATGTTGGTTTACTGAGTACTTTTGTGGTTTCATTTATTTCTTTAAGTTTTAAAATTGTATAATTTATTTTCCTTTAGTTAAGCGAATTGTAAAAAAAAAATACTTATTATAATTTTATATTCCTGTAACCAAATCCGCTTCTGAATTCTGATTCATATGATATCCATAATCTTAAAGCGTTATAAAAAGTATCCGCATCCAGCTCTGACATATTTATTGCATAGTTTGAATTTCCCATCAATTGAAATGCTAAAGATTTTTTTGCTTCTTCATAATTCTTAAATAAATAAACTGCTCCATTTTCACAACAATAATCCGGTAATTCCGGATAGCAGACCCAGGCATTCAGAATATTCTTATCATCTGATTTATCTATTGTGCCTTCAATTGCAAATCCAACCGGAATATCTTTATTCATCATTATATGAGTAATTTTTTCTGGGATAAATGGTGCGGTTTCTTTTTCTTCAATTATCTGTACTCCAATAAATTCATCTATGATAAAAGGAATGTATTCTTCATTCTGATTTAATTCTAATGAACCTGGTAATGCTGAAATCCCTATATAAATAGGTGAATTTTGAAAATCAAATATTTCAATTTTAGTGAAAGGTTTTAACAATGCTTTTTTTAACTGACTTTTTTTGTTTTTGTCTTCAATTGTTTTCAGAAGTTGCTTTAAACGTTTTTGATCAAAATCAAATGTTATACAATACTCTTCATCAAAAACTATCCCCTGAGTTATTGAATACAGATCATTGTCTATATATGCAATTGATCGAATTTCCAGATCATCTAAATAAAATACAACTTCATTACCAAAGTTTTCTGAATAATATTTTCCGTAATCAGGTAATATTTTTTTCATATAATTTTTTTTGATTTATTATTTCAACAAAAATGTAATTTTTTATATTTCTCTAAGTTCTTTACGAAAATTTTCAATTGTTTTAATCGATGTTAAACGATCTCCATAAAGATAAAGCCCGTCAACATCCGGAACAAGATCAACCATTTTATCACCATATTTCTGTTTAAAAATTTTTCCAATTTCCACAAACCTCCAGTAATATTCATAAGAACGAATTTCTTTCCAGATAACTTTTGTCTCATGAGTTATAATAATATAACTTTCTTTTTTTTCTTCAACTTCTTTTAAAATAAATGCTATGTTTTCATCATATAAATCCGGTAACTGACTAATATCTCTTAATTTCGAATTTTCCCATTTTTCCATGAAACTATTACTATAATTTGCAACAATCTTATCATCCTCAGTTCCTCTCTCCATCAGCTCTTTTGTGGTTGGAAAAACTATTAATCCCGGAAATCTTTCACTGCATTCAGGGCAATGTATTTCAACTCCATAATCATACATATCTCCTTGCTCTAATTCTTCACCCATTCCCTTCCATCCGCAATGACTACATTTATATTCTGAAGTTTTATATGTGAAATAATCATTATCCCTTCTATATTTTTCTTTTTTTGAATTTTCTTTTGATTCTTTCTTATTAGGAAATAGCATAACTTGATTTGAGAAACTATCCTTACTATCCTTACTTTCAAATTTTGTTTCCTTCATTCCTTTTAATCTTTCATATAAGTTTATCATTAGCTGAGCAATCTCTGCAACTGTTGCATTCTTGTGAAGAAATCCTTCAACCTGACCAACTTCTCTGCTGTTTGAAAAATCTCCAACCAGCCAAAATCCTTTTAATGGATGTTCGTTAGCAGTAAATATTACATCTTCCATTTGGCCACGCATTCCACCTAAATAACCAAAAGGCTTAAATTTTAAGGTTTCGAGATTTTTTTTGAGCTCTTCTTCCATTCAATTTAATTTAAATTCTTTTTATATAATGTTATAAGATTAAAAATCATTTCATGCTTAAATTTCTTTTGTATGAACCTTTTTAAATTTCAGTATCTTCTTCCCCGGTGGCAATTTCCTGTAATCCTCATTATTTACCATTCTTATTTTTGAATCATAATATTTAATAGCTTCATCAATAGTATTAAATTTTTTTGGAACTAGTCTAGGTAATTTTTTCCCGGTCCAGTAAAATTTACGATTGTTTGAATTTATTGGACCGTATTTAATTAATATAGCTTTTCCCTTTCTGCTTATTACATATCCTCGAGAAGTTATTCCACAAAGGTTTTTCTTTAATGGACCGATTTTAATGAATGTTGGCATAAATTAACTTTTAAGTTTAAACTAAGAATTTATATAATATAAAAAATTTAATCTTTTTCAGATTCTGTAAATTTTTTTGTGTAAATGAGTTTTTTTAAATATAAATATTTACTGATTCATTCTTCAAAAATTTTAAAATTTCTTCCTAAATTTCATTCTCAGAATATTCGACACTTTTCTTTCCATTTTTCATTTTCAATCAAAACAAAATATTTTATATTTTTTGAAATTTTAAGAATATTCTTCTGTATCTTCCATCCTATCTATTTTATATACTTTATCAATTTTTAGTGCCTTCCATCCCCATTTATTCCTTTTTTTATTATAATTCAAAATTGCTGTTCCATTTACCCAATCTTCTTCATGAATATCATGTAAATCAAGAAAAGTTCTTTCAATATACACATCATCTGCAAAACCAGCTGAACCTGCTAATTCAATGCTTCCTGAGAAAGGTCTTAAAAGTTCTTCTGCTGCTTCCAAATCTGTTTTTTGGCAGGTTAATACATTATAGTAAGAATCTCTATCTTTTTTAACTTTTTGGACTTTTAATAAAACTTTACTTCCTAACTCAGCAGGTATATTAAATTGATCAAGTTTGATTATGCCTACTATATCTTTATTCACAATAAAATGAACTATCCTTTTTTCTTCATTTATATGATCTATGATTCCAATAAATTCATTAAATGAATCCCATAAAAAACCATCTGATCTTTCTTTAAGTGAAAGGATATAATATTTTGCTTCCTTTCTCTTATATAAGGAAACATCATTGTTTTTAGATTCTGATTTAAAACATTTTACTGAAACGGCCATTCCTTCTTTTAAATCTGAATTAATTTGTAAATGTTTTTCTTTGATAATTCCTTCTTTAAACTCACTAAATTCAATAAAAGAAATTCTCCAGTATTTCTCATTATCTTTTTGATTAATATAAAAGTTCACTAAATTTCCAGTTCGCCACTTAAAAATGTCCCATTTTTCCGATGATTTTCTATCTTCAATAGAAAATACATTGAAAATATTCGATTTATTGTATTCTCCTTTTATTTTTATTGCATCCCCGTAACTATATTTATTTTTAATATCATACTTATTGTCTGATATTTTAGCTTCTATAATTTCATAATTTAACTTAATATATAGTTTCCTCCTGGGTTTATCTGGTTTATCTGGAATTACAAATGTATCCCCAATACAAGTTTCTAACCAAGGCATAGAATCTAACAAGATCTCTTCAGCCATATTTTTATTTGAATTATAAAAATCTACGTTACTTGATCTTTCAATCGAATTTCCATACCAATCCGAATTTTGCCAATCTATCAATTGCTCAGATAATTTTATCCCATCCTTTTCTTTTATCTTAACTACAGTAGAGATTTCGTGCTTTGCTTCATTCCAAAGATTTTTCTTAATCAACATTTCTGCAAGTTTTAATCGTACATTTACTGTAAATTTTTCTTCACCATTGCATAATAGAGCTTTACAATAACATGAAAAAGATTTCTCTGCATCTTTATCATTAATAATTTCAGCAAGTAAACTCCATGTCCAATATTCAGTTATTTTTTCTTTAACAACAGGGATCAAAAACCCTAAAGCTTCATCATTTCTATTTAATTGATGTAATATCTTTGCTTTATAATATGTAAGCCAAATATTTTCCGGAAATCTATCAATAGCTTCCTCAAGAAATGGTATAAAATAATCAACTTCAGTATACAGATTCTTATTTAGTATTATCTTAAAACTATGTTGAACAATTTTTTCCGCCAAGCTTGGATATGTTTTTCCTTCAAAATGATTTGGCTGAAAATCTTCTCCACGAAGATTTTTTAAATCCCATAGCTTCAAAAAAGAGATAAAATTAAAATCTTCACTGTCCTTAATTTTATTTGCATAAAATAAAAACAGTGAATGTAGTTGTGAAGGTCGTTCATTTTTTAATTTAATATATTCTGCAAACAATTTTTTTAGTTCAAATGAGTTGATTTTTTTTTCATTTGCAATGACTTTTACTTCTTTTTGAATTTCCCAGGCATATTGATTATTTAGATCAATATCATCCGGGAAAGCCTTAATTGCTAAACGAAATAGCTTTAGCGCTTCTTTATGTTCTCCTTTCTTACTTTTTTCCTTAGCATCTAAAATTATTTTTTTATTCTGATCTGCTAAAACTTTTGCATTTTTCACACAACTAATTAATATATCATCTGAAGGATCTATCTTTAAGGATTCTAGTTTAACAAGATAATTTTTTGCGTCAGAATATTTATTTTGAGAACTAGATTTTTTTATCAAATCATATAAACACCAGGCTAAAGCTTTGATATTCCAATCATCATTTGGATTTGTAGCTATTACCTCCAAAGCCATTTTGTAAGCTTCGTCAAGTGATCCTTCTCTTCGCAATTCGAAAACTTCTTGACTAGATGACATGATTTTTATTTTTTATTTTTTCAGCCACATTCTTAAACTTCTCCCAAATAACAATATCACTGTAATACTTCGCACTGATCTTACCGAAAGCACCATCTCCTTTATAGTCAACCTCAATTTCTAGTCCATTATTATTGGTATAATCAAATAATCTTATTCTGTCCTTATAATTTGTTTGAATTATTAACTCAAAGTAGATCCCGGACTCTATAAGAATTTTAGATAAATTCTCATACTCCTCTTTCCGCCATTTATCCGGAATAATTGAAAAATCAAATTCCTTAGACTTCTCTTTTAATATTTCAATTACTGAATTGCCAAATTCCTTATCCCCTTTTACAAACTTCGGTGATTTGAATTTTCCATGTCCGTCATAATAAATGGAAATGTCCGCTTTGAGATTATCCTTGCACAGAATAAATCTTTCCTGATAATTTAAATGTTCAATTTTGTCAATTACTATATGGCTTAATAATAACTTACTATCAACAAAATCTTTTAATTCTTCTAATCTATCTTTTAAATCAGTGTTATTTGAGATTAAAAATAAATCCACAGGATGAACATTATTATTATCATCTTTGATAATGGTTTTATCATAAGGTGTAATATGAGTGAAATTTACAAGATTTAATTTACCTTTAGCTCTTGTGATTCCTGTGTATAGCCATCTGAAATAATCAGCATTGGTCTTTCCTGAATTTTCATTTTGACTTACATTAAAAATAACTTCCTGCCATTTGAATGATGTAGATTTATGGACGGTCATTGCCCATCCGAATCTTATGTGTGCGGCATTTATAAGCTTATAATACTCCGATGAAGGATCTTTTCTAAAATCTGAACGAACTTTGCTAAGAAATTTTTTCTTTGCAGTACTTATTAGATTTTTAAAATTTTGTTTTTCTTCCGGAAGGTTCTTTTTCCGGCTGGTGCCTTTTATAACTTGCTCGACGAAATCATAGTCTTCTTCTGCAAATTTTTTAAAAACCTTATTCTGCGAAACAACTTTAAATTCATCGGATTCTATAAATGGACTTTTCTTTGCAGCTTTTCTGACTTCCGTATTAAGCAAAATCTTGAATAAAACCACTTCATTTTCTGATAATCCCGGATTTGGATTGGTTCTGTAATTTTCTAAACTTAAAATCTTCACAGGTTCTGTATATTCATTCAATTTTATTTCAATTTCTCTGAAGTTCAGCTTGGTCAATTCATTATCAATTATTTTTGTCTCTGTTCTTATTTCAGATGATACACTTTCTACTATTGCAAATTCTCCGTTATAAATTTTATGCGGTTCCGAAAAAGGGTCTTTTTCATTTTCTATTTTAATATTGTTATTTATCATGATCAGATCTCCTTTGGAAATATCTTTACCGGTATTTATTATTGTTTCCTTTATCAGGTAATTGACTTTCTGAGAATCCTCGTTTTTAAAGCATAAATAATGAAAATCGATATTATTACTCAACTGATCTTTTATAGATTCTAAAATATCATCATTCTTTAAAAAAACTATATTCTCATTCGGATTGATCGACAAAGAATTGAAATAATTCAATCTGATCCCATTAACGCATTTCAAAGATTCTTTGGTTATTTCAGAAAATTCCGGCTTGTCAGTAATTTGTTTGCAGATTGGATTTATGTCATAATTTTCTTTGTAAAATTCGGGATTCAAAGAAGATACATCAAACTTTCCGGAATGCAATTGAAATGGATCTCCTATAAAAATGATCTTCCTTTTTGTTTCCGATATATTTGTAAATTTCAAAAAATCTTTTAATAAATAGCCGCTTCCAAATCTCAAATCAATAGATTCATATCTGGAATTTGAAACAAGTTGTGATTCATCTACAATGTACAATGCATTCTCTGAATTTCCGGACGAACCAAGTGGAACTATATCCAAAGGAATTTCTTCCGGAATATTACCATCAATATTATCTTGTTTATTCTCATCTTCCTTTATCTCATCTTCTTTAGTTTCATCATTATTATCATTAGCTAATTCTTCATTTTCTTCTCCTTCAATATTTGTACTGTCATAAATATATGAGTATATGCTGTGAACATTTTCAAAATCACTTTGCAAAAGCAAATTATGAGCTACTTTCCCGGTAGCTGCAAATATCTCCGTTTCTTTAATACCTATATCTTCTGCGATTTCCTGAATGAAAGGAATAAGATGAGATTTTCCACTGTTTGTTGTTCCCTGTAAAATAAAGATCCTTTGTTCAGGATCCTCCAGGAAGGATTTAATTTCTGTTAATACGGATCTTTGGTCTTCTTTAAGCTCAGAAAAATCGTGATTGGTTGATTTACTCGCAATATCCTTAAGTTTGTCTTCGTATGGATTATCATCAAACTTGAATTTATCTGCCCGAAATATTTTTTTAAATGAATCAAATGATTCTTCATCTAATTTCGTCTCACTATTAGTTATATCTATGATATCCAGTATTTTCTCGATAAAATTTGACTTATCGAAAATGAAAAAGCTTAGAGAGTCTTTTGATGGAATACTTCCAACTAATTCGATCTCTTCCTGAAAACAAACGATCTTTATTAAGTGAAGCGGATTAAAAGAATTCGGATGGATTAAATTTCCCAGTATGTGTTTTTGTGCAACTTTAACAAACTTAGTTTTTTGTTTGATCAATTGCATATAAGGATTTATCGAGCTTCCTCCTTTTATCTTTTCTCCGGATTCGTTTATCCAAAATCCGTTATGAAATTTGTGTTCTTCTGGTAAATTGATCTTCCCTTTGAAATTTTTAAAATCAATAATACATACAACATCAGTTGTTATCAGAAGTGCGTCTATCTGAAGACTTTCATTATACTGACAAACCGGACTGCCAATCAATACTCCTGAAAGATTCTTTTCTTTAAATACATTATAAAGGTGTTTGGAAAATTCCCTGAAGAAAGAGTTTTCGTAGCTTCTTACATATTTACTTTTCCGGATTTCTAACATATAAATAACTTTTAAATTTTCTCAATTATCTAAACTAAATTTAATTCTATTTATCATTGGAGTAATTTTTAATTAATTCAAAAGCTTCTTTATCCCCTAATTCTGATGCTTTACTCAAGTCATTGAATCCCTTTTTTTTATTTCGAATACACAAATACGATTTCCCTCTTAAAATTAGATAAGTGCTTAAATCTATATTCTTTTTAATTAGAAAATCACAATCATTTATGCATCCGTAATAATCCTTTACTTCAAATCTGGCTTTTGATCTGTATACATATCCAGCTTCAATGAATGGATTAATTTTTATGGCATTTGAAAAGTCAACAATAGCATCTTCATATTTTTTTAGGTCATAATTTGAATAGCCTTTCCAAATGTAACCATATTCACTAGTAGGATTAAGTTCAATATTTTTTTTAAAATTGATAATTGCGTTTTCAAAATTAGATAAATTGTAGTAATATATGCCTCTCATAAAATAATAGAGTTCATTATTTGGATTAGCTATAATAGCTAAATTTATATAGTTAATTGCTTCCTTATATTTTTTAGATTCTTCTTCCTTTTTTGCTTTATTGTAAAAGAATTCAGCATAATATTTCTCAAACTTACAATTGCTATTATTATGAAAATCACTGGAATATTGATTTGAATTATATGTAGTAGGCATATTAATCATTTCCTCCGTTTTTAAATCTTCAATACTTCCTTTAAATTTTTTCATGTAATGGAATAGAAATTCAAATCTATTCTTAAGAGGGTAATAACAATCTAATGCTTTTGTAAATTCATCAGGAAAACAATAAAATAAATTTATTAAATGGTTTTTAACTATGGGCATAATATCATAAACTTCTTTGTCAATAGATTCTTCAGAGTTTTCAACATTAAAACTAAAAATTGTTTTCAACCAACAATCAAATAAATAAAATTTTACTAAATGTTTAATATTTTTTAGAATTATGACATTTAAGAATGTATAATTTATTATTGCCTTCTCATAATGTGCAGAGTACTTATTGTAATATTCCGGATTAGATTTATAATCAGGACTATATTTATTATTAATACTGTCAATGACTTGTTTGCAAATATCTGAAGACAAAATATAATTCCTTTGAATTAACATTAAGTAATCTGAAAATTGCAATAAATCGTAATATGAATTACATCCTTTGAGTATTATATCCTGTATTTCATAATTTGAAAAACTAATTACTTCCTTATAATTATTAAAATACCAATACAAATGTGTAAATGATAAGTATCCCGGAATTGCAAAAACAAATCTTCGTATTGTCTCTTCAATTTTTACTTTATTTTCAGTTCTCTTATATAATTTTATTAATTCTGTATATGTTAAACTTTCATTCGGACTCAATTCTATTTCTTTATTATAATGTGAAATTGCTAAATCATATTTCCTTAAATCAAAATGGTATATTTGACCAAGTTTTAGATTAATTAAATTAAATTCCGCATTTTTCGAATGAGCAATTTGAAAATTTATTAATGCATTTGAATAATCTTTTAACTTATAGTGAAAAGTATCTCCTAATAGATCATATGTTTCAATTGAATTATCCGGTATTAAGATTAATGATCTTTCAAGTAATTCTTGAGCTTTTAAATTATCATTATAGTTTTCTGAATAATATTTTTTATATGCCGTTTTCAAAAAATAGTTTATCAAAGAATTTTTATCCAACAAAAATAACATTAATTCGAATAGTAATTCTGCCTTTTCAGTCTGTATATTTAAACTGGAAGATATATTTTGATTAACAGATTCTAATTCATTTACTTCATAGTAATCTTTTTTTATAATATTGTAAATTAAATTTGGTAAGTCAAAATCAAAGGAGAGTTTGATTAAATCGATTATTTCATTGCTTAAATTATTCTCTTCTATGAAGGAATTAAATTTAACTTCATCAAGGAATATTTCATTCTGATCTGAAATTAGTTTCTCTAATAAAAAATAAAAATCCGGATTAAATTTATTATTTTGGGACATTACTCTGTTTCATTAGATTCTTTACTGGATATACCACTTTCTATTCCTAAATATTTTGATCTGAATTTTGCATATTTAATAGCATCCAACGCAGATTGGCCTGTAGCTATTAAGCTATAGCTAAAGAGAAATGTGAAAAATAAAAAACACCATATAGGTTGAATTTCAATCTTTAAAAAGATCCAATTTGAAGTTGCTATGTAAATTACAATTGAATACGACAAAGCAACAAATAAGGATCCTAATGTGAATTCAAATGTGAAAACAATTTCTTGGTAAAACCCTTCATTTTCCAAAAATCTTACAAAGCTATCATCACTTGAAGAAATTATAATAGCTAATGCTGCAAAATAAACAGAGAAAATAATTGATAAGACTGAAATTCCTATTCCATATATATCTTTAAGCATTTCATTATTTAGCCAACATGGAAATATAAAATAGACTAATAATGAAATAATTACTGATATTACGAAATCATAAGATTTAACTATTTTCTTTATTTTCATTTGAATCGAATCGCTTAAATATTTCTTGACTAGTGTTTTTTAAAGATTCCAAAACTTCTGTGTTACTAGAATTATCATCCGGTGCCTTATCAGTAACAGGATTGTCTTTTGTCGAAATTGTTTTTACTTCATTATTGATTTCACCAGTAACTTCTCCTTTACCATAGCCATCTTCTGCCATTGTCAACTTTGCTATTATATTTGCATCGCTCTTAATCTTTTCTCCGGATTTATCTTGCTTAATATCATATTGCTCTTGCAGTTTAGAAAGTTCTAATTCCTTCATTTTTTTATCAACGCTATCCCATAAATCTGAATTACTTGGATTCGAAGGGTGTAAGATAATATTAATCTTATAAATTTTGGAAAATTCTTTAAGTTTTTCCAATATATTAAAACGATTAGAAATTATTTGTATATCTGCATTCACAAAGAAATTATCGTATGCTTCCATAAAGATCTCAGCAAAATAATTAATAAATTGAGCATCAGTAATTTGATTTGAAATTGGATGAAAGGATATTAATCCTGATTTAATATGTAAGAAAAATCTTGACTTAGCTTTTACAGAATCATTTATTTCCTCAAGAGATAACTTATGCAACGACTGATCAACAACTTCCTCATCTTTTTTTGGATTATATTTAACTAAATATCCACAAATATATCTATTATCTTCAAAATTAATTTTCTCAACATTATAAAACCCCCATTTATAGTTTCCCTTAATAATTTCATTTCCAAATGTCAATCCCTCATAAATGAAATCTTCTTTAGTATCAGTATAATGAGCCATTAAGTTAAATCTTCCAAAATAATATTTTACTTCTCTAATTCTCATACAAATGTATATTTAATTGTTAATATTTATTTAAAAAAGATTTAAATTAGAACAATCTTTTTTTACATTCTATATTTAAACATACTATAAAGAGGATACAACTTCTCAAATTCATTCATTATTGTTTGAACAATATTTTTTTCACTAATACTATCATTATCAGGCTGGATATTCTTTCCAAAAGTAAAATAACTTTCAATTTTATCGTGCTTTGTATACTCAAATAATTCATCTGCCGTTTTAAATTCCTTTACCATTTTATTTGAATCATTGAAATCAATCCAGTAATCATCGTCCAAATTTTTTAACATTTCAAAAATTCTTTTTCTATAATCAGGATTCTGCATGAGTTCTTTGTATCTTCCTCGATCCCATCTACCTCCTTTGTTTTTTCCAAGAACCAGTGCAATTTCAAAATCATTGTTACGAAGGACTAATTGTAATCTGATGTGATAAATGAATGTTTCACTTGATTCTTCAGATTGAAACTCTTTAAAAGTCTCAAGTTCAATTTTACTTTTCCCATAGTGTAGCCAAACTGCTTTTACTTCATTTTCGAAAAATGCTTTAGCCTGTGACAATTGCCATGTTGAAGTCCAGTGATTTTGCATTGGATGATGACTGATATTCCATTTTTTTAATTGAATTTCTGGCCATAAGATTGAATCCAGATCTAATAGTCTATCTGCAACTGCCATTCGTTCGCGATCATAATCTTCATTACCTGCTTTTTCCGGATTGAAAGCTTCATAATGTTCGCGTTTAAAAAATTGATCTGTAAAATTTATTTCTTCCATGGTTTCCATGATTATGTTATTTAGATTGCTAAATTTTAAATTTACTATATTCCCTCTCACTCATCGTAAACTCCGGATCTACTATTTTAACTTCATTATAAGTCAGGTTATATAGTTTGAAAACCATTATGTCTAACTCAAATTCAATTTCTTCAATTCTTTTTACTTTTTGATTATTATCAAAGAATCTTTTATCAGAAGTTATTTTAATAATTTGATCTACAAGATGGATAAATGGTTTTTGTTGACTATTGTTTTGAAGATTTACTAATTGAAGTTTTTTTATATATACTGTTTTTACCTGAGCAAATGTTCTAGCTTCTGTTTCTTGAGATATATCTTTATAGAAATAATAAAAAAGTGATGAATTAAGAAGTGCAACTAAAAATTTTAAATCAATGCTAAGGTCATATTTTTTTGGAATTATTACATGAAGACTTTTATCACATAGTTGTCCATTATAATCTATTGCAGAAATAATTCGATTAGACGTTTGTCTATAAAATATTTTTGGAGTTGTTTCTAAAATATTTGAAGAATATCTAAAAATATCAACTTTGGGGTCAAGGAATTTCTCGAAATCATGTTTCAAATAGTGCGAAGGTTCACCTATACAATATTTTAATACATCTCTACCTTTTAAATACGGCTTGTCCAATTTGTTTTTTTTAATTCCACTATATAAAATTCTATCCCCTATTGAATTACCATCTCTTTTTTTTCCTTTACCAACTGACCAATAATTGAAACCTACATCTTTTACAAAGAATAAAGAATCCAAAGCTATTGTTTCATTTCTAAAAGTTATAGCTTGAATAATTTTGTCAATGGGCTTAAAAGGGATATCAGACCCAAAATTAATTATAAAATTTTTCGAAATTGGTTTTTCAAATACATCTCTTATCAATTTTAAATCAACTTTATATGGATATTTTATTAATTTAATTTTATAAGCTGACATAATACAAACAAAAACAGTAGGATCTTGAAAAATCTTGCTGTCTTTGAAATCATATATTTCATTAATGATAATTTTTTGAGTAAAATATCGTCTTAATTCATTGAAATAATCTCCATTCAAAAAAGTATTTGGTGTAATAAGTGACAATTGTGAATTGTAATTCATTAAAGATATAGTTTTTTCATAAAAAGCAACAAAAATATCATTATTCCTTTTAAAGGTATTATATTTCTCTTCTAGTATAGTTTTTAATATTTCATCAAAAACTATACCATACGGCGGATTTCCAATCACCACATCAAATCCACCTTTTTCATTGAATACCTCTCCAAAATTAAAATGCCAGAGGAAATACGGTTTCTTATTTGATCTGATCACTTTCCTGAGTTCACCGATCTCTGATTCTTTATTTTGCTCTTTCAGAGAAGTTTCTATGAACTTCCATTCAATGTCTTCAATTTCTTTTTTGATTTTATCTTTCCTATTTCTTTCGGATTCAATAAAAAATTCTTCCCGGAGGAGTTTTATCTTCTCAAACAATTTCTTTGATTCTAAATCAGCATCAAATAGATCTTCTTCTTTCGAAGTACTGTCAGATTTAGACAATTTATTTAACCGGTCTCGGATCTTGATCAGTTCGTCGTTAAGAAGTTTTTCCTTTGCTTTACTTAATTTATTTTTTGTTTTAAGACCTATGAATTCATTTTGTAATTTTGATTGCCTGCTCTTAAGTTCTTCCTTTAAGTTCTTTTTATCTTCACCGGATCCTTCAAGTATCCTTTCATCGATCAGCTTTATTCCTTTATACTCTTCAAGCAGACTGTTACCCTGCATTATCTTATAATCCAGATTAGGCAGTGGTTTGATACCCCAGTTTTCTTTTTTCTTATCTATTTTTTCATCCACAAGCAAAGAAATAAAGAACCGCAGCTTCGCAATCTCAATCGCTATTTGCTGAATATCGACACCGTAAATACATTTTTCTATAAGATAAAGCTTTCTGCCATAATCAGGGTTTTTATCTTCAAACTGCTCTTCTATACTGTTTTTCAGATTTTTTCTAATTATCGGATCGGAAATGTTATCGTCCAATGCCTTTATCTGTTGACTTTTCCAGAAGCTATTATCCGGATCGAGTTTTGACAGAATGAATACAAGTTTATTAAGAATTCCCATCGGAAATGCACCTGAACCAACAGCAGGATCCACTATGCGGAGCTTATCCGTAAGCTCTACAAGTTTTTTTGTGTCACTTTTAGCAAATGAATTCTCAGTATTCTCAGTAGAGAAAAGTAGATCAAGATTCTTGTCAATTTCCTTATCTTCATCCATGTTTGATTTGAAATACTCTTTCAGGGATTGCGTGACCATATAATCCACGATCTCTCTTGGTGTGTAATAGCTTCCTGTAGCTTTCCTTGCAGAAGAAGATGTTTCCGGATTAAAACTCGCAAGAAGATTCTCAAAAACTTTCCCGAGTAATTCAGGGTCGAGTGCAACTTCTGCATCGTTAGGATCATTTTCATCGATCACAAAATTATAAGAGGATAGTGTATTGATAAGTCCCTTTGCATAATATTTCTTATCCTTTGTTCCGTAATCAGAATTCAAATTGACCTTAGTTTCATCTGCAAAGAACAGATAATTCGGAACCTTCAGTCCTTTTTCTTTATCAGAAAATCCATCATATCTGTACTCTGTATTTTTACCGTTTTCCTTTATTTCCTTATCAAGACAGTCAAATAATCCTCCGTTCAGAAATGGAATATCTTTAAATAATCCAAGCATATCATTATTGTTCTTAAAGTAATCTTCATATCTGTAAACATTGTGATCCATATAACTGCTGTTTTTCCATCCTTTAATATTAAAACGGAATTTCCTGTCTTTGATCTTTGTGTTGAGAGTTGCGAAGAATAGATTCTGAAGAATTGCTTTATAGTAAGTGGATTCTTTATAGGAAAAGTTTTTGAGCATTTTTGACATTTTCTCTTCACTGAAAAGATCAGGTTTTATCAAACCTCTTTCTTTCATGAACCAGATGAAAATTATTCTTGTGATCATACGGATCACAGCCATGTTTCTCCCGTTATCTTCTTCCTCAGCATCCTTGGGAAATTTCACTTCTTTTACTGCCCAAAAATACCAGTAAGCTATATCCCTGTAAAAGTCTTTGGTAACTTTTTCTACACTAAAAGCTTCCAGCAATTTATCAAACGAAGAAAAATCTCCGTCACCTATTCGGCTTAGAAATGTCTTATTTGTAAATTCTTTACTTACAAAATATGTGAACCTTTTAAAAGTGCTCCAGTCACGTTTTTTACCCTGATAGTTTGCATAGATCAAACTGAACCGGAAGTTACCGTCATCATCATAAAATATGAATATCCCGGAATCAGACTGAGTATCCTTCAATATTTTCTTACCCTTTTCATATTGATACTTCTTTCCAGTTCTCTCCGAAAGTGACCTGCCAGTTTTTAAGGAACAAATTAATAGGTTCATTCCTTCTGTGAAATTTATTTCTCCTAACTTCGTGCATTTATAGAAATTATCATCATCATAAGATTTAAGATCTACTGTTCGCGGCAAAAATGAATTGTTCTTTTCCCGGAAAAAACGAATAAAGCTTTCAGGTTCAAACTCTTCAATGATACTTCTTAAAATTTCTTTGCTCATTTTTTTTGATTCTCCACTGCTATTATAATTTCTTTTGAAATCTCTTTTAATTTTGATTTTTCCTTTTGAAGATAATCCAGTCCAAGCTCAGAGATTAATGCTTCAAGTTCTACAATAGTTTTCTTTTGCTTTGCCTCAATTCCGGAATCCAGATTTCCTATTCTCCTTAAAGTAAAATCAGAAAGAGTCCCGAAATCTGTAATGTCTTCTTTTAATGTTCGTATGAAATCCATATGAGGAATCAGATCTTCCCAGGGAGATTTCAACAATGAATTCACATTATTTAGAGCTTTCTGTTCAAGACTTTGCTCGCTTGGAGGTATGCTTCTGTTTTCTTTAAAATTTTTAACTTCTAAATAGGATTTCCAGAATGTGTAGCTAAGCTTTAAAGATTTTTCATTTTTTTCACATTCTATCTTATCGAATACTTCATTAAAAGTAGCCTGATAAACCGGAGCATTTTTATCATCATAGTTTAAACATTGAATATA
>Ga0138256_10003029_pt1 | contig 17949 bp, 11 predicted proteins | sample KNB2016incub_MG_FD_105486 | JGI IMG/M metagenome (GOLD analysis project Ga0138256, IMG submission 105486) | Active sludge microbial communities from wastewater in Klosterneuburg, Austria - KNB2014incub_MG | ecosystem: Engineered > WWTP > Activated sludge > Unclassified | place: Austria... | reverse complement strand
ATTTCAACAGGGCCAATACCTATACTAAACTGTTGGATCCCAAAAAAGCCTGTCAGGATATTAAGGAATGTATCAAATTAGGGTATGATCCTGCCCGTGCTCATGTAAATAACCTTTGTAACTAACATTTATCTGTATAGCGTTACATCACCATTGATATTCATTTGATTGTAGGATGAGTCATAGGTAAGTCTATACTTTATTTGCCACACATATACTCCTGAAATACATTGTTTTGCACCTGAAAATCCATCCCAGGGTACTTTGGGATCATCAGTTTCAAAAACCAATTCGCCCCAGCGTGAATAAATTTTTAAGTTAAAATCTGAAAAGTAGCAGCGTTTTGGGAAAATAATAAATGTATCATTAACCCCATCTCCGTTTGGTGAAAAAATGTTATTAGTAAATATTTCACAACATTCATCTGTAGGAAACTGTGAACTAGCAAAAACTTTTCCACAGGTATTGCTTGCAGTCACCGCATATGTTCCTCCTTTATTTATGATAATGCTATTTTCATAGCTGTTTGTTGACCAGAATATGGTGTCAGCATTTTTGGAATTAGCCGTCAGCAACAAAGGTAAAGAACCACAAAAATCATCCATTAATTTGTATTCAATATCAATTTCAGGTGTTGACTCGGGAGTTACAATAAACGTTTCTACTGTTGTAAAACAAGCTTTGGTAATGCTAACCCTATATTCACCCGGTTCAGTTATTATGATGCGGTCAGAACTTTCTGAAGTTGACCAAAGGTATTGATTACCGCTACAATTCGGTATTAATATCAGATTTTTATTTTCACAAATTTTTACTTCGGTCGTATCTTTTTCTAATTGGTTTAATAAGTTGTCAAACCAGAAGTCTGCAATATTACTCATACTGGTGTAAGTACCACTCAATACTCCATCGCTTTGAGACAAGATATCAAATCGAACGATTGGTGTTTCACTATCCGGACATTCAATGACAGAAATTTCAGGTTTATTATAGTCATCAAGAAAATTATTGGAATTAAAATAAATATTTCCATCTGGAGCAGTTTGCATATGACGAACAGATGTAAATTCAATTGATTCTATAATATCAAATTGGCCATCAATATCAACAGAATGTAAATTATATCTTATTATAGATCTTTGATTTCGGCTTGCAATGTATAGAAATTTACTTTTTGGTGAAAAATTAAAACCATATTCTGTACCATTAGTGATATTTGTTAACCATGTCAGCTTTCCAGTGGAAGGATCAAACCGGTATAGCGCAGACCCATCAAAAAGAAACTGACCATCAGAGGATAATTTAATTGCCAAAGGATTAGTTTTTATCAGCCTGTTGGATCGCACTGGAAATAGAATCCCCGAATGTGTAACCTGAATACTAATAAACTCTCTTGTATTAAAATCCACAGTTAAAATCCAAAAATCTGTATTGTTGCTGTGTTTTCCTGCTGTTATACATTCTGCTGCAGGCCCAAAGAGATGAGATGCTCTTTGAGTAACTCCCCCCAATCCATTATTGAGACTCATGTCGATTTCAAAATATGAAATTCCTCTATGAGGTCTATTAACACCCCCAATACTTTCCAGTTCGTCTACTGTAAATAGGAAGTAACTATTTTTTATATTGGGCTTTGGAATAATGATACCTCCTTGAGCAGAACTAGCACCTCCTCCTTCTGCCAGATTTAAATCATACATTAGTTCATGATTTCGATTCCAAATACCTCCGCTGAATGAGAAATTGTTTCTGTTTAACCCGCCACAATTGCTATAAAACAGAAGTTGGCCCTTTTCATCACATAGGCCACTTGCTCCTTCTAAAGAAATCAATTTACTTCCACTGATTCTTTTGGGTTTACCACAATCAAAGCTTAGGCCTTCCATATTTCCAAAATGCCAAACATTAGCACGACATTGAGGTTGAGCTTGAATATCATTATGCCAATTGGAATAGAAAATAATAAGTATTAAAATACCATATTGCATGCCAAAGTTGAAATTATTGAAATCTGATATAAAGATAATCTCTTTGTAAAATTAAAAAGACATATTAAGGCTATTTATTTTACAATTGATTATTTTTCCAGTAAATCAAAATTATTACCAAGGCTCAGTCAAGATATAAAGTTAAATTATCATGACCGTTATTTTTTTTAAAGATCAAGGCAAAAAACATAGTCGAGCCGGTGGTTCGGCGAGGCTTATTAAGGATGAGATTTGGATAAAGAACAACATTTAATCAAGTTCTTGATCTGGACAGAGCAGTATGAGCATTGTCTAAAACTTTAAATACAACATACCTAATCTGACTGTACTTTAGGCTAATATGAATTTAGTTTGGTACAATAAAAATTAATCTATCACTTTACAATTTCCTATTAATAAAGTGTTTGCGCCACTTGTATTCATTATAGTAGCTGTAGCGGACCCCGGCCATTTGTGCATGATGACATCATCCAAAATAAGTTTACCTGTATTTTGTATAGCACCAATTCCCTGATTGGACGAGTGAATGTGTACTCCTTTGATTTTTAACCCATTTCCGGATGTTGATGTTGTACAGACCAATGTGGCAGATGCTGCGCTACTCATTATATGAATGTTTCTGTTGATATCACATTCTATAAAAATGCTTTTATTTATGACAAGATTTTGGATGCCAAGGAAAAAAGTATCGTTCTGAATATTGGAAGCAAATCTTATCGTATCTCCTGGCAAAGCACAATTGATGGCTTCCACAAGGCTTCCTGCACCTGATGCCCGTGTATGATCGACGGTGAGTCTGCAAAAATTATTTACGAAGTTTTTTATTTCCCATGCTACAAGTACACCATCGGATGATCCACCTTGATTTTGAATGCCTAATTTCCAGCTTCCTTTCATCTGATAGCCATCCAGTGTGGAAAGCGGAGATGACGGTATATATGTGAGCCCATTTGTAGGCGGACACGGCCAGGAACTGTTGGCTGCTTCATCATCAAATTTTATGTCAAAATCCGGAAAAATGTCTCTGCCATCACAAGGCATATTCCAGAATAAATCTGAAATATTGGACGGATTAAACAAAGAAAATTTAAGGTCTGAAACATCCAATATAGTACCTCTTAAATCTGTAATATTAAGATCTGTGATGTCACCTCTGTCAGGAATGGTCAGATAAGAATATACGGATTGTCCGCCAGTAGCACTTATATTTAAAGGAGTATCAGTAGGCTTGTAATAAAAACACGATTCGGTGGTAAATGACCTTTCTGTTGACCAGGGTGATATCCCACAATTGTCTGTCATTCGGACCCTCCAATAGAAAGTCGTAGCCCCATACAATGGCGTTACTGGTTGGTAGCTGTTATTATTTATATTGGTAGAAATGACCATATCCTGAAAAGATACATCATATGCCACCTGTAGATCATAAGAGATAGCATTTACACCGGCAGTCCAACTCAAAACCGGAGTTACAGATACGACTGTAGCTCCATTCAAAGGTAAGCTTAAAGAAGGAGCCGGCGTTTGGTTGGCCACACTTAGGGTTACATTGACGGTTTTATTTTGCGCACCACTTACCCCATTTACTACAATATTATAATTACCCAGTGTATTTATACCTGTGATGGTAAAATTTGATGTCGAGCCTGGATTGACTGGATTGCTGCTGAAAGTTGCTATGGCACCCATGGGAAGACCGCTGACAGATAAGGTGCCGGGGATGAAAATCCTCCGCTGCCCGTGACTCCGATGACTGTATTGAGTGGATTGCCAAGACAAGCACTTGCAGTGGATGGTGTAGCACTGAGTTCAAAGGTACCTCCGCCACCGGATCCGGAGATGGTGATGTTGGCATTGTTGATGTCCAGAAAGACATTGCCAACCGCTTTTACCATAATTCTTCCTGTTGTGGTGGTATTTGCCGGTACAATAATATCCTGATTTCCATCATTAGGCGTAGATGCGGCAAGAGTAATAGGATATGTTAATCCACCATCAGTGGATAGTAAAATACTTACATTAGCACAAGACACAGGTGAAGCGGTTGTATTGGCAACATTCCAGGTAATGTTTTTTGTATCTCCTACATTCCAGGTACTTGCTGAATTGAAATTGCTGATATTGAATGGACCTGCGGTAGCCACTGTGGTAACAGTTATATTTTGTACTGCAAAACAACCAAATACTCCTGTAAAATCTTGAGCCACACCTCTGAATGAAAGACTTCGTGCAACGGAAGGAATTACTTCCCATGTATTTGCTGTATTTCCTGATAAAATGGTAGCTAGACCTGGAAAATATCTTGTTGGACTAGTGGATTCATTGATACTTCTAAATACAGGCCCAAATAAATTGGTCGAAAGTGGAGGCATAGATTGCATAGCTTCGTTTGTATTTTTACCATTCATTTGATCCCACCTGTATTTGATAGGATGACCATCAGGATCGCTAGCTGTCAATGTCAAAGCAAATGGGGTAGATATTGGCACACTATAATTTGGTTGTGCAGTGATGGTAGGTGCATTATTACTTGACCCAATTTCAACATCACAATTATTTCCACTTTCAGTCATTACAAACTGTGTCATCTCTTGAAGACTTACCGCATGAAAATATGCTTCACTGTTACTTTGCACATTTGTTGACCCACAAATACCGGCATATGCTTGAATTGTGGTACCACTTCCAGGCTCAAATGCTGTTGAATTACTTTGATTTCCAGAACATGATCCAACGGCACTATAAAAAGTGTGATTACCGTTAAACTGATGTCCCATTTCATGAGCCACATAATCGATAGTAAATGAATCTCCAACAGGTGCATTATTTCCTGTCACTCCTTTTGCCTTATTTGCACTACTACATACACAACCAAGTTGAGCTACTCCTCCTCCACCTGTACTGAAAACGTGTCCGATGTCATAATTTGCCGTTCCTATTATTGCATCGCATTTTGTTTGGTTTTGGGTTAACATTGAACCGCCATTACCATTAGTATATCCATCATCACCATTATTAAGGTAAAAGAAAAGATTATTGGTATTGGCTACCAAAATTAGTCTAACAGCTACTTCAGATTCATACACTTCATTAACTCTGTTTATCGCTGTAGTCACAGCAGACATTACTAAGGCAGATTGTGAGCTGCTTGTAGCTCCAAAAAACTGACAATATTCAATATTTGCTGCCAATGCCAATCTATATGTTTTTAATGTACAATTTCCTGTTCGGCTTCCTCCATTTACTCCCTTATCATTATTGCCATGTTCATCATTTACAAAATCACATCCCCATTTTGGACCTTTGTTTGTTAAATCTTTTCGATAATACACGATCCTATGATTTAAATCACTTCTTTGGTAATGATCTATATACATCCTTCCTTCGCCCATCGAATTTATAACTGCCCTGAATCCTTGGGATGTGTAATCTATTCTGATGCTTTTTAATGGATTATTAACAGAAATACCATAAAAAGTGCCGATCTCAGGAAATTTTGCAGCTAGTTCAGGTTCCATCATATCATACCGCACTACCCTGAATAATTCTTTGGTGGCATCCGGCATGGCTACGCTGATAGTGGTATTTGATTTTGACACATCAATATCTGATTCCGAAGGCGCGCTCCAGAGCAATGATCTCATGGTTTCGTCATCCATGTTGTACAAAATGTATTTGTCCGGCTGGATATCTTTTATACCTTTATCAACAATAATGTTCGGATTGACTATGTTCCATTGTTGAGATTTGACTTGAAAAGCAGTGATCAAAATAAAAAACAAAATACCCCTGAATCGCATAAAAATATATTTTTTGTAAATGCCGCAAATGTAAATATTTTTCTATAAAATTACAATTGCAAAAAATTCAATTTAACTTTAATATTCGGGGACGACATTATTTTTTTTACTAGCCAATAATTCAAGAATAAGATTCCACAAATAGTCATAAGGAATGATCTCGACCTGTGTACTCTTTTCATCAGTAATCAGACTTGAGTTTTCAAGTTTTTTTCTAAGATCTTCGGTATAGGTATTGGTTCTTATGGGATGAAAATCTGCTTTTGTCATGAGTACCAGCATTTTTATAAAACAGTTGGACCTGAAGGTTTCATCTTTTCTCAGGTATCTGTAAGTATACTGATTTAATGCATCTATACGATCTATGATCTGGCCGTATTTATGATCAGTAAGCAGGAATAGAATTTGGAGTACAATGATGGTAATATTTTGTCCTGATTTATCTTTGGAGTGAAACGGGAGACTGTTCATAAATTTTGACAGCGAGAATGGTTTTAATACTTTTTTATCTTCTTTATCAATATTTATTTTGCCCACCCGAATCAAAAAATGTAAATATGCTTCTCTGATTTTCCACTGCTCTTCAAAATAAGGGAACTTAACCAGGTTTTTATTATTTAGTACTTCGGTGGACAGTTTAAAAATATCGTTGTATGACCGGATTGAAATTAGATTAAGGTAATACAGACTGGTTGCAAAAAACCAGTTTCTGGTGCCGGGAGTGAGCATTGCAATTACTTCTTTATACCAGGCTGATGCATCTTCAAATTTTCTGAGATAAAACAGGGATAAAGCAATATTTCTTTTACTTTGATAAATACCGAGCAAATCATCATTATTTAAATGAATATTTTCAGCTAATCCTTTTTTTGCAGCTTCCAGTCCTTTGTTATAATCTCCTATAGACTGATAATAGAAATAGGTAAGGTCATTCACAAAAACCACTATGGTATTTGATTTAAATTCATCTTTCAGTTCATTCATTTTTGATACCATTATTCTTACCTCTTCCAATTGAGATTCACTAAATCCACCTACATTTCTCAGGTACATATTTGAAATGATCACGTTACATTCTCTTACATAATTTTCGGCGTTAAGGATGTTTAGGTAATGTTTGTTATTATCCAGATAATAGTTCATTTTTTTTTCATTGGTTTCGATATAGCCGTAGTGCATAGCTAAAATCTGACCTAAATTTAAAGCCTGAGCGGAAAAGCTAAATTTTTCAGCCAGTTTATAAGATTTTTCAAAGATTAGTATAGCTTCTTTTCTGAAAAACTTTTTTTGTAATGCTTGTCCGGTAATAATTAGTTTGTCGAGAACAATTCCTGCATTTACCCTGGTTTTTAAATTTTCTTCATCTGAACACAATTGCAACAGATCATTCATTAGCTTTTCTTCGACCCTATATTTTAGTGATCTGTAAGTAATCGTAACATGGTTGTTTCCATATAATAGTTTACAGGCATCTTGATCGGTCAGATTTGAATTAGTATCCAGTACTTCTTCAAATTCAGCTATTTTTTTACTGAAAATGTCATCCCGACGTTTATTTATTAAAGTTTTTTTTAATTTATAAAGTGCGTTTATTAATTCCATGACTTAGTTCTTAAATTATAATAAGTTTAAAATCAACTATATATATAAATACAAATGTAAATATTATATAAATATACATACATTTTTAGACATAATTTAGTTAATAGATGTTATTTTTTATGGACATACATTTGTGATGTTGTTTAAGTTGAACACATTACTAAATAAGGTATTATAACTAATAGGGTTTAAAAAAAAATAAAGTTTAAAAGGTGTTTTAGAGTTAATATGTAGGCTATATTTTTCAGGAAATAAATAAATTTTATACAAATTTAGAAAATTTGGAGATTAAAAAGCATAAAAATTATATGCTTTTTGACTTTTGAGTATAATTTTATGTTTATTAAAATGTTGATATACAAATATTTATATTACAAAAATAGTGCAAAAGTGCAATTATTACCTACATAAAACAGTCATCAAGTGTTAATATTCCTGTTGAAATCTGGCTATATTTTTGCATTAGATTTCAATAAGGTATAACTAAAATATTAACATCATGGATAGCTTACTTAGTTTAATATTAATCGCGTTAGGAATAATAGAAGATGATTCAGATGGGATTTAAAATCCTGATAAAAATATAATTTATTCTCAACAACGGGTGCGTATGGAGGACGGATAGAATTCCGCCCGGAATTTTGTCCCCTCCGTGCTTCTTAAGGTAAAAGTACTTTATTTTACCCATCATTTCTCAAATTTTTAGGTGCATACGAGGGCTTTTCAGTTTTTTGAAGGGCCCTCGTTTTATTTTAACTATATCAGAAATTACCCATTTCCAATCTTATCTTCCGTAAATAATAGCAGACTACACTGATTTTCAATAATTAATCCATAAAATGTACGGTTACAGTAAGACTTTTATTACTTTTGCGCCACTTTTGCAGATTTATAGCAACTTATGTCATCACTGATTAAAGATATTGACCTCAATAAACTTCCTGCGCATATTGCCATCATCATGGACGGCAATGGCAGGTGGGCAAAAACACATGGCAAACCAAGGGTATTTGGTCATAAAAATGGTGTACTTGCGGTAAGAGAAGTGACAGAAGCCGCTGCAGAATTGGGCATCAAATATCTCACCCTTTATGCATTTTCTACTGAAAACTGGTCCAGACCTTCTTTTGAAGTCAATGCACTGATGGCATTGCTGGTAGAAACGGTAAAACGTGAACTCAGTACGCTAAATAAAAATAACATCCGTCTTCAGGCAATAGGGGATCTGTCAAAATTGCCCGATATGACCAGGAAGACATTATTGGAAGGCATAGAACAAACAAAAAATAACACCAGAATGACCCTGATTCTTGCTCTGAATTATTCTTCCAGGTGGGAAATTGTAGAAGCGGTCAAAAAAATAGCCACTCAGGTAAATGATGGTTTATTGTCTGTAGATAATATTACGTCTGATGTATTTTCTGAATATCTTACTACTAAAGATATACCGGATCCTGAATTGATGATACGTACCAGTGGGGAGCATAGGATCAGTAACTACCTTTTGTGGCAGGCCGCATATGCTGAGTTGTATTTTACTTCAGTTTTATGGCCTGATTTCAGAAGGGAACACTTTTATCAGGCTTTACTGGATTTTCAGGGGAGAGAGAGACGTTTTGGGAAAATTAGCGAGCAATTGATTGAAGTTCAATGATTTTAATTAAGAAAATGTTAAAAGAAATAAAAAAAACAGCAGTAAAGGAATACCAATCGTTTGTGACTGCATAATCATTCATGCTAAGTAATATGAAAATCAATATTTTGAAAGTTTTATTTTTTGTCTTGTCATTTTTTGTTCTGGGTCAGCACATCGACGCTCAGGAAATATCTCCTGTAATTGACTATAAGGAAAAAAAATCTTATGAAATAGGAGGAATTACCATCACTGGTGCAGAGACAAGAGATAGAAATGCCATCAAATCTATTGCTGGTCTGAAGGAAGGCGGGAAAGTACAGATTCCCGGTCCTGCTATACCTGCAGCCATTAAAGCTTTGTTGAAGTTGCGTTTATTTGATGATGTTCAGATTTATCAGGAAAAAACAGAAGGAGAAATCGTATTTTTAAAGATTGTACTTATAGAAAGACCCATTTTGTCTAGATGGTCATACAAAGGAGTAAAAAATTCGCAGCATGAAGATCTTAATGAACTGATCAAAAATATACTTACCAAAGGAGGAATTGTAACAGATGACCAAAAAGAACTGGCGAAAGTTAAACTACGTCAATTCTACGTAGAAAAAGGAAAACTTAATGCCACAGTTCTTGTCAATGAATTTCCGGATGAAGGCAAAAATAATAGCATCAGATTGGAGTTTGTTATTGATCCCAAGGATAGAGTGAAAGTTGAAGATATCGTATTTGAAGGAAACAAGACCTTTTCTGACAGAAAGCTCAGAAAAAAAATGGGTAAGACCAAAAGAAAAGGCACATTGCTTAGAAAATCAAAATTTATAGAAAAAGAATATCAGGAAGACATTAAATCATTGACAAAATTCTATCAAACAGAGGGATTTAAAAATATGTCTATCGTTAGTGATACTACCTATAAAAATAAGGACGGGAATATCATGGTGAAACTTGAGATAGAAGAAGGCAATCGCCATTTTTTCAGAAATATCAAGTGGAAAGGCAATTCTTTGTATTCAGACGATCAGCTATATGCTATTCTTGGCCTTTCAAAAGGAGATGTTTATAATCCTGAGTTGATGCAAAACCGACTTAAATTCAGTTTGGACGGTAGAGATATATCATCATTGTATCTGGATGACGGATATCTTGCATTTGATATCACTCCCGTGGAAGTAGCTATAGAGAGAGACTCGGTGGATATAGAAATGCGTATTTTTGAAGGTCCGCAGTTTACGGTGGAGAATGTTGTAATCAAGGGCAATGACAGAACCAACGAACATATAGTAAGGAGGGAGATAAGGACTATGCCGGGACAAAAATTCAGCAGGTCACATATTATCAGGTCACAGAGAGAAATTATAAATCTTGGATACTTTAATCCGGAAAGCCTGGGTATAAATACACCTGTCAATCAATCCAGGGGAACAGTTAATATAGAATATCAACTGGAAGAAAAGCCGTCAGACCAGCTTGAATTGTCTGCCGGATATGGAGGGTTTAGTGGCCTTATCGGTACATTGGGTGTGGTATTTAATAATTTTTCAATTGCCAACGTAAAAGACAGGTCTACCTGGAGTCCATTGCCGCAAGGAGATGGTCAGAAACTTTCAGTCAGACTACAGTCCAATAGTAGATTTTTCAAATCATACAACTTTTCATTTACAGAGCCTTGGCTCGGTGGTAAGAAGCCGAGATCATTTACGATAGGGGCTGTACAAACTGCTTTTGACTATTCTCTCTCCGATGCCGGTAAGCTTAAGATTACCAGAGGTTTTGTGGGCATAGGTTCACAACTGAAATGGCCGGATGATTTCTTTTCTTCCAATACAACCCTCAATATAGAACAAATAAATCTGGATAATTTCCGATCAGGTGGATTTGCCATCACCAAGGGAACCTTTAATAACTTCAGTTTAAAACAAACCTTTACCAGAAGTAGCATTAGCGACCCGTTGTTTCCACGTAGAGGCTCTAAAGTATCTCTGGCAATACAGGTTACAGCACCATACTCTTTATTTAGAAAACAAAAATTCTTTGAAATCACCGAAGAAGAAGAAGCAGAGATACGCAGAGAGTTATCTTTTGAAAATGGACCCGCAAGACCGGTTACAGAAGCAGATGTAGAAGCAAAAAAAGATGAACTCAGGGAAGCAAATAAATTCAAATGGCTGGAGTATCATAAGTGGAAGGTAACTTCAGAGTGGTATTACAATATTTTTGATAAACTTGTGGTAGCTACTACAGCCAAATTCGGTATTTTAGGTTCCTATAATAAAGATATTGGTATTTCACCATTTGAGAGATTTGAATTAGGAGGTGATGGTATCAACAATCAGAATGCAGGTCTTCAAGGTAAGGAGATACTTGCTCTAAGGGGCTACGATACCAGAGATATCAGTGGTAATGGTGAGCAAACTACCACAGGAGGATTTGAAGGAGCACCGATATTCAACAAGTTTACGGTAGAGTTGAGATATCCATTGTCACTAAACCCCAATTCTACTATATATGTAACCAGTTGGATTCAGGGTGGAAATGCATACCGTAATTTTAGCGAATATAATCCTTTTGACCTTAAACGTTCGGCAGGGTTTGGAGCCAGAGTTTTCCTTCCTATGTTTGGATTACTTGGGTTTAATTACGGTTGGGGATTTGACAAAGTGGTTACAGACGGGAAATTCGGTACATTTAATATAGTTTTAGGATTTGAACCTGAATAATCTTAAATTTTGGTTAATATAGTCCATAAAGAAATTAATTTTTAATTCATATAGTTTTTACACTTATTAAACAAATCAATCAAAAAATGAAACACACTTTTTTTACTATCTTATTTATGTCAATAGTCGTATTAAACAGTAATGCGCAAAAATTTGGATACATCAATACTCAGGAATTATTGAGCAGTATGTCAGAAATGAAACTGGCAGATAATCAGGTACAAGCGTTACAAAACGAGTTATTGGCTAAAGGCGAGGAAATGGTCATCAAGTTTGAAGCTGATTACAAAGCGTATATGAATGAGGCCAACGGTGGAACCTTATCAAAAGTCCAGATGCAACAAAAAGAAGAAGTCCTGGTTGCGAAACAGGATGAAATCAAAAAATATGAAGCAGAAATACAGCAAAAAGTGGGATTGAAAAGAGAAGAACTGTATAAACCTATCCTTGATAAGGTAAAAGCAGAAATTGAAAAATTGGGCAAAGAAGGTGGTTATACCATGATATTTGACTCAAGTGCAGGAATGATCCTTCATGCAGCTGATTCAGAAAATCTGATGACATTACTGAAGTCTAAACTAGGCGTAAACTAAAAGGTCCGGTAAATAAAAAAAGGGTGAATATTCCAGAAGGAGTACTCACCCTTTTTAATTTTATTTTAATTGTATTACTTACAACATTTTTTATCACCGCAGTTGGTACAGTTCATTTCCAACCTTACAGTAACACCGGCATAAGGACTACTCATATTAACCTTCTCTTTAAATGCAAGGGAACCGGCCATTCTCCATTCAGTAGGTACATTCGATATGTATCCACCATTAAAAACAATGCTCAATCGGTTATTGTCAATGGCAAAACCAAACCCCAAATCTAATCCGACATCACCGGACAAGACAAAATTGTCAAGAAAATAATTTTCTACTTCAGAACCCAGGACACTTGAAATAGTATTGGAAGTAATGCCTTTAGCAATATTCATCCTGTAATATCCGCCACCTAATTCAAAATATGGGGCAAGTACAAAATTAGAACTTTTTATGATGTTAAATCTTATATCTTCCTTTAGTCCAAAACCTGTAACCGAGACATAATTGGTATTAGCAAGTGTTCCCAACTGTTGATAATAAAAAACTTTGGGCAAATTATACAGCCTTACCTGATACTCAAATGCTTCCTGATCCATAAGAAATCCATTTTGTGAAAGTGTCGTTCTGGTGTTTTTTAGGGTATTAAAATAGTATTTGCCTCCCACGGAAATTATATTGGAATAGCAATCAGTACAACATGATTTTGTACTATCCGTTTTCACCATCATATCTTTTTTCACCATCATAGAGTCCTGAGCATTCATTGTCAACAATGAAAAGATCGATAGCGTACATGTAAAAATTAAATGTTTCATAATTTTAATAAATAATTTAGTTATAAAATAATATCAAATGTTTCATGAATCGATACATCCTTTAAGCATAGCCAAAGTGATTTGGTAAGTCGGTTTTACTCCATCCAGCCCAAGACTTCCAGAAGCCAGCGTACTGCCAGTCTCCAAAGGATTGTCTGAAGCATAATAAGCGTATCTCAGTTGTACATCAGGCTTTATACTTTTTCTTATACTTTTGGCAGCTTGTATTGCCTTCTGATAGTGCGCACCTTCCATTTCCAAGCCTATCGCCTTCCAGGAAGATTTCAGAAAATATGTTAAAATGTCTTTATTTTGTAATGAAGTGCCCAATACGGTAATCATTGTACCTTCATAAACACCTAAACCACAATTTTTAAAATCAGATAAAGTCAACGCATTTTTGAATGGATAATTATCTGCAGTACCTTCAAAAACATGTGCTGTCGGAATCATGATGTCCCCTTTACCACCTTCAAGGATACCCGCTTTACCCATAATGTTAATGGATTTTACATTCAGATTCATCCTTTTATTATCTATCATAAATGGTTTAAGCAATTCATCCATCGTTTCATACGCCTGTTCGCCAAATGCATAGTCCATGACAATAATTACCGGCGAATTTTCAGGTTCTTTGGGCTTAAACTGCAGTTCTTCAGGCAAATTTTTTGATTCAAATTTTGACGTATCAAAAATCTGCACACCGATATTGGTGCCACTGGTATCAGAAAGTTGAATCATACCGTTCTGAAGGGCATATTTTAAAACCATTTGCCGAAGATCAGCACTATTATCCTGACTTAATATTTCTGCAAACTGTTCAAGATTTTGATATTTCACTTTTTTAGCAAGCGCTGATTTGGCATAAAAGCAGTTCATAACACTATGCAAATTTGCACTTATTATATGGATTGGTCTGGCAAATATATTATTGTCCCAAAGTGTATTTTTAATATTATTGGCCCAGGCCTCTCCGTATATGTGATGTCCAAGGCTCTCGCGTAACGCTGGTGAAAAGGTAATCTCCCGATCTATCTGAGACAAAAATTCATCCATACTGAGTTTTCCCAACCAATAGGTAATCTCAAAAAGACTATTTACTTCCGATGACTTTTCAAACCGGTCGTACGTCCTTGCAATTTCATCATAGGTCCTACCCAAAATGGTATTCAGGTAAGTAAATCCAACTTCTACATTGATATCTTTTCCAGCGTAAATATCCTGTACCAATGATTCGAGCATCATCCAGGTGCGGTTTTTCCTTCCACGGGTATCCAGACTATTGCGTCTTATTTTTTCGGCTTCGATATACATGAAGGTGAGGTGAGTAAGGATATCATAAATATCACTGCCACCTCTCGTCATTTCTATAAACATCTGCTCTTCGTCCACCCGGTAACAGTCTCTTTTCCGGCGAGGCGGAACATGTTTTTCGAAGTGTGAATTGTCATATCCTTCGCGGGAAATAAGCTTGATGTACCTGCACTGTTCGATCCCTTTGGGCAATCTCTGGAAAATATATAAGAGCCCATCCAGTTCCACCTTTTCTTCATCTGCTATAGTCCCGTATATTTCAGGTTTTAATGACAACATGGCTTCAATCATGGATTCACCGGAGACACCGAGAGGCTTATAAGATCCCCTTAGGAATAAATGCCTCATGGAAACATATAAACGCTGTATAGCAGCTCTGGATATTTGTGCCTGAGTTCGGGGAGTATGATGGATTGAAGTCATAAAGGGATAAATTTACTTTCTTATGGCAAAGATTGCACCAAAAAGTCAATTCTATCAATTATTTGTCATATTTAAGGAAAATCTAATCAGACTTTCTGTTTCATAAATGAGATAGCTATTGTTTTGCCAGTAAGACGATATCAAAATTTGAGTCAATTTTGACTTTATCTTGAGTAACCCTGACTTTTTGACCTGAATAATGGTCAGTTAAAACATCTCCTTCTGCAAAATATCCGGAAATAGTTATTTCTTTTGGTCCTGGTTTTTGACCTAAAGCGCATATCACCACATCATTTAAGTTTGAAGACGTATAAGTTCTTGCAAACTGACTCTGATTTATTTGATGATGTCTGCCTGCGCCTATGGCCGGGTGATTTTTTCTGAATTGTCCCAACTTTTGCCAATGCAACAATAATTTTGCTTTTTCAGGATCTGATTGCTCTTCCCAGTTCATAAAAGACCTCAAGGTTGCGTCTCCGCTTGCAGTTACATTCAGGCTTCTGGCAGATTCATCACCATAATATATCTGGGCTATACCGGGAGTAAGTAAAAGACGGGTAGCTGAATCGTATGTATTTTTTCTTTCTTTGTCAAAAGGGCTTCCGTCATCATGTGAACTGATATAATTCATCACACTTTTACCAGCCAAAGGGCCATGAAGCAATTCATCATATTTTTTAAATACTTCATGGTATGGTTTTTTTGCATCGTATTTAAAATCAAAGTTAATCAAAGAGTGAAATCCATTGCTGTAATAATCAACTTTTCTGTCTCCAAAATCAAAATTACGTCCGGCACCTATATAATAGTTGTACACTTCACCTACCATAAAAAAGTCATTACCATCGATGGCTTCAGTCGGGTGATGTTTTTTCCATTCATCAAAAGCAAAAAGTGATTCTTCGTGCAATATTTTCCAAACTTCCTCTTCAGTATGTTTTACCGTATCTACCCTGAATCCATCGATTCCAAACTTTCTGATCAGATCCGTAAGCCATTTTACAATATAATAATATGGCCTTCTGGGATATCCTGTTCGTTTAAAAAATGCGTCCAACTCTGCGATTTCTTTTTCGTATCGGCCCTCTGCTTTCCATTTAGCCATGAGGTGAGGAGGAAGGCCAACGTCCTGTGTACTTTCTGTTTTGATATCCGGAAGATTATCGACCAGTGTACAGGTGATGGTCGATTCATATCCTTTGTAGGTACATCTGGGACCAGTTCTGACCCATTCGTCAGGCCATTTTACATCTGAAGGTGTCACAGGTCCGGTATGGTTAATGACAGCATCCATAAGTATTCTGATGCCTTTTTTATGAGCCGCCGCCACCATGTCTTTTATATCCTGTTCGGTACCCAGTCGGGCATCAATCTTTGTCCAGTCTTTGGTCCAATACCCATGAAACCCATAAGAGAGCCCTGATCCTTCGTCTACACCGACAGAAATATTTTCGACCAGCGGAGTCATCCAAATGGCATCCACTCCCAGCTTATCAAAATATCCTTCATTTATTTTTAAGGTGATTCCTTTTATATCTCCTCCCATGTACCCTCGATATGGAGCAGGTGGCGAAGGGTGTACAAAATCATTTTTTTTCTCACCATTAAGGAATCTGTCTGTAAGTAAAAAATACACTGTTGCATTTTCCCATACAAAGTGTTTGCTCCCGTTTGAATGAGGTACAGTCTTTTTTGACCCGCAACCGAGCACAAAAACCATCAAAATGATTGAAAAGTATCTGGTCATATATAACATGAATTTAGAGCTGCAATATAAGGCAAAGTAAATATCTATGTGGGGAATAATCATTGCATTATTCAGGAAACATAAAATAAAAAATAAAAATAACTGTTTTTCTTTTTGAAATGTTAAAAATCGCGTTAATTTTGCGTCGCTTTTTAAAACAGCGGGGTACCTTAGCTCAGTTGGTAGAGCAATGGACTGAAAATCCATGTGTCCCCAGTTCAAATCTGGGAGGTACCACAGTAAAGGGGATAATTTTCATTGAAAATTATCCCCTTTTTTATACACTACAAATATATTTTAGCGTTTCTTTCTTATACACGATCTATGCACATACATTCTATATCGAAAGTATTAGGACTCCCGATAGTACTCCTGACCATCGGTATATTATATTATACATGGAGCTCAAATACCCAGCTTTCTCCATATTTAGTGGTTCCTGCCATCTTGCTGGTTTTTTTATATGTATTTCATGGTCCTTTGGATCATTGGTGGTTGGTCAGATTTCCTGTGCCTTTTGAACCGAAATTAAAAGATTGGCTGGAAAAGTATTTTCTGCCCTACCAAAAACTTGACACCGACCATAAAAGAAAGTTTGAATACAGATCTTCGTTATACCTTGATGCCAGATTGTTTAAATCTGTAGGTTCAGAATTGAGAGATGTTCCCGAAGATATAAAACTAATGGTGGCTGCGCATGGTGTGTTTATGTGTCTTGCCCTTGATGACTACCTAATAGGCGACATGGACAGGATATTTTTGTACAAACACCCCTTTCCTACTCCTGAGTACCCGCGCTTACATACCGTCGAGACCAATATTGAAGATGGTGTAATTATTCTTTCACTTGAGCAGCTTACCAATGCTGTACTTTATCCGGATGACTATTATAATATAGGATTTCATGCTTATGCAGAGGCATTTGTCGGAGTAAATGACAAGATATTATTTCCTGATTGTACTTATACCTGGGAAAAAATCGAAGAGATAAGCGGATGGAATAAAGATACTTTACTTGCGCAGACAGGTTTGGAAGAATTATCATTATTGCCGGTACATATCACATTATTTTTTACTAAAACCATTCAATATCAAAAAGTATTACCAGGGCACTATGAAAGGTTTTGTATCATCTTTAACCAGCGTCCGTAAATATTTAAAATAACCTAAGCAGAAGGCAATTATATGAAGATCAGTGATTTAATTCAATATTTACATACTGTAGCACCAGCTCATTTACAGGAAGATTATGATAATGCAGGACTTATCGTGGGAAATCCGTTTACAGAGATAAAGGGTGTATTAATTTGTCTGGATGCT
>Ga0138256_10003028_pt1 | contig 17951 bp, 4 predicted proteins | sample KNB2016incub_MG_FD_105486 | JGI IMG/M metagenome (GOLD analysis project Ga0138256, IMG submission 105486) | Active sludge microbial communities from wastewater in Klosterneuburg, Austria - KNB2014incub_MG | ecosystem: Engineered > WWTP > Activated sludge > Unclassified | place: Austria... | reverse complement strand
TAGCAATGAAAAAAGTAACACGAACGCTCAACGCATAGTGCGTAACGAACCCCAATTCACTACATTGAAATATATTCCGACGGTGACTTACCGGTATATGCCTTAAAGTATTTATTGAATGTGGATTTTGAATTGAATCCACAATCGAAGGCCAGGGCCAGGAAAGAATAATGCTTTTTGTCCGGGTTGGAAGATGCATCAATAAATGCCTGCACCCTCAGAGTATTTATATAATTATAGAAATTTTTCTGTTCGCGCTCGTTGATCACCTGGGAGAGATAGTTGGGGTGAGTGTCGAGCAGCGCCGCGAGATCGGCAAGGGTGATATCGTTACGTTTGTAAAGGGCTTTCTCTTGCATCATGCGGGTCAGTCTTTGATATAGATCTGTTGCATCAGGTTCCTTGAGGCCGGACTTGGCATAGCGGACGACATCAGCATCTACCTTTTCTTCCGGTGCCACAAACTCATCAAAAGATGGTGGAACAGTGTTTTTTGTAGTTTCCAGAATGTCACGGTGCGAATAAAAGACAGGAAGTTGAGTGATGCCAAAAATGCCGATAAAAATAACCAACAAAACTACGCCTGAAAAAACAATTGCATCATCAAAGAAGAAAACGAGCAACCAAATCACCCCTAAACTGATGGACAGATATTCGAGCCAGCGCAGTGTCATCCTGTCTGTATTGGAAAACCATTGGGTGATTTTAGTCCGATGGCGGTGTATCCTGATCAACGACCATATACAATATGCCAAACCTAAAATAACAATTGAAGCCTCCTGTATCTGGCTGTACCACTCATACCCTGCCCCTTCGTTATTAAAAATTTCGATTTTTTGTGCTGCCGTCAGCATGAAAAAAGGAATGGCAAGTATGTAAAGTGTCAGAAACGGGATAAAATGTGGCAGTATCTCTATCCATCGAAGTGGCTTCTCCCGGGTCATTGCAAGGACATACAGAAAAAGGAAGGGGCCATGGAGCAATGGCCAGGGAAGTGCTAGCCCTAATAAATGAGGATACTTTATGGCTACTCCACTATACGCCAGGTAGGATATTATCTGGTGCACGGCTATCAAGGCCATCCAGATGGTCAGGATCCTGTCGGCATGGGACTTATTCCTCTTTAAAAGGAGTAGTGCAAACAGAAAGGTTGATAGTATGATGCCGATGAGGAAAAACATTTTGCAAAGCTAATAACTTGAAGTTGGCAGAAGGCAGAGAGCAAATGGCAAGGAGCAAGGGGCAAGGGGACAGTCTGGAAACAGATTCAACATATTATCAATAAGGAATAGCCAATAACCAATTGCCAAGTAAAAAGGAAAAAATTGTTGTTGGAAAAATGTAGGGTATCCACAATAGAATATCATTGCCTCGTAGACGCTGTACTGAGCGGGCGAACACGGTTGGTGAGCTGTAGCACATGGTTGCGTTAAAGCAGGTCGAACCAAGGAGGTGCGAAAGGCAGTCGAAGTAGGCTATAGGTTGGTAGCATTGAACAATGAAAATCAACATAGCTCCATCGGAGCGACATGTCTGTAGCATTGATAAAGAAAAAACAATTTTAGCTCCATCGGAGCGACATTTTGCTGAACGTATAAAACAAAAGGGGTTGTCTGCAACCAGATAGGTTAATTCAATCCTGAACAACTTCCTGAATCGAAATAGAATCTTCTACAACTTAACAATCTCCCTTATTACTGATTTGCCGGTTAATTTGCTCTTAATAAATACAGAATAAATTCCTGAAGGGAACCGGCCCATATTGATTTCGTTAATTCCTGAAAGGAGGTCTATATGCTCAACAACTGTTCCATTTGGGCTGATTATTGCAACCATAAGTTTTGCAGGATTATCTTGAGTTTGGATCTTTAAAATATCTGAAACAGGATTTGGATAAATTAGAATTTTAACATCCTCAAGATCAATTACTGATACAATCAGGTCCTCCCCATCACAATCTTCATCTATCCCATTGTTGGCGATTTCAATCGCATCTGGGTGAATGGTGGAATCCTGATCATTACAGTCCACACTTACAAGGTATCCATCCATATCAACATCCAAAACAACAAGGTCCTCTCCATCACAATCTTCATCTATCCCGTTGTTGGCGATTTCAACCGCATTTGGATGAACGGTGGAATCCTGATCATTACAGTCAACATTTTCGAGGTATCCATCCATATCAGTATCCAGAATAACGAGATCCTCCCCAGTGCAATCTTCATCTATCCCGTTGTTAATGATTTCAACTGAGCCCGGATGGATAGTTGAATCCTGATCTGCACAATCAACGTCAGTGAAATATCCATCCAGGTCTTCATCAACATAAATCTCACTCACCAGGATACTCGATGTTGTATTGGTGACTATCGGAGGATTGCTATCGAAATATATGGATGCAGTATTCAGGACTTCCGAATATTCGTCAAGACCGGGTACACTCCGCAGTGAAAAAGTGACATATCCCATACTTGCATCCCGGGACGTTGTGCTATCCGGCAAGTTTATACTATTAAAACTGAAAATGAGAATGGAATCTTCCACGATATCCCATTGCATCAATTCGAGGTGACTACTGCCTAGTATCCTTATGGTACTCAAATCAATTGCTGAACTCAGCGTATCCACAACCTTTACATCATAAGCTACATCATTTCCGGTGTTCTGAAATCGAATGGTATAATAGATTTCTTCATCGAAGAGTGTAAAATTACCTGGACGTAAAGGACTCACCAGCTTGTCATTTGGATCAAAGGAACATCTTATCGGGGTAGCATATGAATAAGTTTTACTTATGATATTTCCTCCCATATCCTTCAACTCATAATTCATATTGAATTCAAATAAGTCACCGGGCTGAATTCCACCAATGATACCCGGGATGTGCACATAAATAATTTTACTAAACGAATGACCTGGTGACCAATTTGTAACTCTCCACCCTACCAACCTTTGATTCACAATTGTATCGGGGTACTCCACCCAATCCTGATCGTTGATCTTTTGATCAATATGGAGGTATACAAAGCCATTGAACACAGTAGTGCCGGTATTGAGCATGTCTAAAAAAACAGGAATGCGTTCATTACACCTTGCTGTTGCACTGGTAATATTCCCTCGCGCTTCCGGATACAATGTATCAGGATACAAGCCAAAATAGACTGTGTCTATTCGATCGTCCTGGGAGATTTCAGCATCGACATTTTCTTCAGAAGTCAGCTTCCACTCAGGGGCATAATTTGATTGATACGAAATGGTATACTCTCCCAAGGGTGGAAAAAAGCGTATACCCGTACCGTTATGAATCCGCTTTGATGGCACATCCGGGGAGATCTTCAACATGACGTCTGGATAAACATGTTCGTTTACGTCCTTGATTCCATTTTGATTAAGATCGTAAAAAGGAAGACTCAGGATTTGTGGATCATTCAGGGTATTGATATAAATCGACAGTCCAGGAAACTCTTTCCTCACGGCATCCAGGTCTCCGTCTGAATCCATATCTACCGTCTCAAGTTTTCCATTATATGTTGCCGGATCATTTGGAATGTAGTGCATATCAAATCTAAAGTTCCCCAGATTTTCATACCAGGCCATATCCTTACTGGCAAATAATATATCCGGATCACCATCCATATCATAATCTGCAGTGTTCAATTTTGTTCTCTGCCACTCAAAAAATCCACCATCCTCCCTTAGGAGATAACTTTTATAGGTTCCATTTCCCTTGTTTTCTGAAACCCCCATTTGATGCCCAAGTGTAGCACTAAATCCAGCGATATCAAGATCACCGTCTCCATCAAAATCAGCAAATACGGAGCTGCCTCCGCGGATAGTAGGAATTAACTTCCTAGTGAAATGTCCAGTCCCATCATTTATAAAAAAATCGCGCAGGTCGTCATATATGTCCATATCTCCGTCGAGATCGAAATCGCCAACATTGATATAGGTGAGGTAAAAATCTTCAATAATGTATTCCTGGACAAACACATTGTTACCCTCATTTCGAAACAAGGAAATATTTTCATCGTTTACGCCTACGATTGAACTTCGTGATGAAGCCGTGATGATGTCAAGGTCTTGATCCCCATCCATATCCTCAACATATAATGCCACAATATCTGCCAGCAAATCATCCGGAATCTCATACATGGTAATACTGTCATGATCCACTGTTTCGAAATAAAAAAGCGAACCAAGTGAAGCACAAACTACTTCTTCTACCCCGTCATTATCAATATCGGCGGCCTTCATAAATTCAGCTATAGATACCTGGGGACGTATCAGATTCGTACTATGATACCGCTCATTATTAATAACCTCATACCGTTCATAAAATGGATATCCCGGAGAATTAGAAAAGAGAAAATCCTTATGCTCATCATGGTTTGCATTCGTCACAGCAAACTGCCTCATGGATGTCACAGGATTTGTTACAGGCCAGAAATGCAAGGCGTCCTGTTCTTTAAGATTGAATATTTCTATTTGACTGTCAGTGAAAATGCCAATAAGTTCTTCCATTTGATCGCCATTCCAATCAGCTAGCATAAGCCTTGTAGCAAATTTCCAGCTACCAAAGGTGATAGTCACTACATATTCGCTTCCTTGCTTTTCGTACATTCTGGTCTCTGCATACCGTTCTGACTCAGGACCATAATAATCAGAAGTTGACAAGGCCACATCCCATTTTCCATCATTGTTATAATCAGCTATGGCCATATCTTTCAGGTCATCAATTTCATCGATAATCTGGTTTTTGGCTGAGAAGACACCATTGCCCAGATTTATAAATGTATTGACATCATTGACAGCACTCATGCTACCTGAGTTGAAGTACCGACGATTCAGCACAATGTCAGCTAATTGATCCCCATTGATGTCAGCCGTAAGGATAGGTCCCAGGGAAAGTGAATCTTTGAGCAGGATCTGCTGCTCTACCGTTCCATCGGTCAGTCTCGTGACACGTCTCATTTCACCCCTTGTGGTAAGAAAAAGTATATCCGTTAATGCGTCCGCATCGATATCAACAACCGTAAAGCCTTTTTCAGGAATTGGCCCTACTCCGGATAAAGTTGAAGTCTGAAGCTTAGTGAAAAGTCCATTACCTGTATTGGCCATCCAATAGAAATCCATGCGCCCCGATACTCTGTTCACGAATACAATATCCATGTCCAAATCCTGGTCAAAGTCATAGGTGACAAGGTAAGGATCAAGGAAGGGTGTATTTAACCCTGTAATAGTAACGGCTGTTCTTGTAAAACCGGTCTTATCATTCCTGAATATATAAACCATCTTGTCTGTGATGGAAAAACATACAAAATCCTTGTCACCATCCTGGTCAAAATCTTCAGCATGAAGTTGCTTGATTTCAGTTTGTCCTTCTGTCACCAGGTGTTGCCTGTAAATACTATCCGGCAGCATTTCATAATAGGCAATCATGTCATATTCATATGAAATGGCCCCAAAATCAGGATCGCCATCCATATCTATATCACTCATGATCAGCTCTTGCGGATTCTTCAGCAATGGTAAATCATACCCAGCCCTGTAGAAAAGTTGAGCGTAAGTAATGCTAGTCAGAAAAGTGAGGATAAGCGTCAGCGCAAACTTCATTGGTTATTTGGTTGTAGAAGCATAAAAGTAAATAAATGTTTTGTTCAATAAGGAAGAACCAATAGCCAATATCCAAGGAAGAAGGAAAAGTTTGTCAGGAGACAGATCCTCTACTTTTGAATAAGGAATAACGAACACGGAATAACGAATAAGGAAGTATTTGTCAGGAAACAGACTTCATTTTATCAATTAGGGATAACCAATACTTCGACTCCGCTCAGTTCAAGTACCCAATATCCAAGTAAAAAGGAAATGTCTATTATTAAAAATCATTTCGAATAGGAACAATCATGTCGCTCAAAATTGTTTGAACTGAACTGCTGATCTGTTTCATGTATTGACAAGACTCTTCAGGTAACAACAAATGGAAGAAACAGAAAATGAAACCAGAAAAAGCGAGAAAGCAAACCAGGACACCAAAAGAAAGACAGGACCAGTAAGTGAGTTTTTTGAGCGACTAGATTTTTTGGTTACTTTTTTAGCAATGAAAAAAGTAACAAATCGCTCCTCGTGCAACGAGTCAAGCCCTACCGTATCAACGTAACATCCCCCGCCAATTTCTGCGTACTTCCATCCACTAATTCAACCTCACAAATCCAGGCCATCACACCCGGCTGCATTGGCTGGCCGCGGAATAAACCATCCCAACCATAACTCCCATCTGCAAGAAAATCTACGCCTTGCCATACAGCATCACCCCACCGGTCATAGATCAACAACCGTCTTACCAATTTCACCTCACGATTACCATACGCCGTAAAGATGTCGTTGTTGCCATCCCCATTCGGTGAAAACACATTTGGAATGTAAATATGGACATCACGCCTGACCTCAATACTGATCACTGCCTTCGTTACACAACCATCAATGGACCATGCCGTTAATTCATAGTCAGTGGATTGCTCAGGGCTTGCCCATGGCTGCATACAATCTATGCAACTCAATCCCTCTGCGGGTGACCAATGAATGGAATCCACTACAAATTCAAACTGAGGCACCAACAACACACTATCTCCATACTGCAATGTGAATGATGATGGAAGATCCACATCCGACAAATGAATAAGCGCGACATTCACTGTCAAATCAAAACTATCACATCCACTAATACTATTTTGCCAGGCGTACATATAGGTATCGTCAGTTGATGGCGTCACAGTTTCACCCCATGGAAGTAATAGTGAGTTACCCGCGCATATAACTTCATCCACAACAGCATGCAAAGGTTCAGGCTCCAATTCTATTACAACAGGTACAAGATTACTTTCACAATTAGCTACTGCAGGATCAAAAGCCATTACATACAAGGTGACATCTTGCGTGACATCAGGTAATACAAATGTTGATCCTGTACCAAGTAAGTTTTGTCCCAGGGCATCACCAAACCATTGATATGAACCGGAAGAGCCAGTAGCCGTAAGCAGCACATCATTTCCCGGACATAGGAAGGCAGGTAACGCAACTAATGGAGCAGCAAGTTGCCCAAAGGTGACCGTGAAAGATTCTTCTGCAATAATACAGCCATCAATATCACTTACATTTACAGTGTAGGTTCCTTCAGCAGCTACGAGAATGGAATCAGTTGTAGATACATTGTCCCACAGATACGAAGCACCAGTTGTCGCAGGGTGCAAGGAAACTGAAGCACCTTCGCAACCACTCACCACATGATCCACCTGCGCTTTGGATTTAACCGTCAGAAACAGTGTTACTATACTGTCACAACCATTCATAGTGAAAAGCATATTCTCATACGTACCGGACTGAGTCAGATTCTGATTTCCGAAAGTATAACTTTCACCTGCACAAATAGTTTCCGTCAATTGTGTATTACCAGCCGGATAAAATTGCAGACTTACGTTTAGCAGACTATCACAACCACTTGGATGTGCACCTGAGACAACAACGGTTCCATCCGGATTCGATTTGTTAAAAACTTCACCGCGCACCACTAAACTATCTTCCTCACAAATGGTAGCCGTAATCATTCGGATAGCATTAACCGCCACAACCGCAGCTGTATCACGCTTTTCGCAACCATCTTTGTTGATAATCACCCAATAGCTTCCGGCAACAGAAATAACCCGCGTAGGCAAGGTGGATCCGTTATCCCATTCATACGTTGCTCCTGCTAATGAGGCATCCAATATTACATTACCAGATTGATTGCAGAGGATGGTGTCCGCAAGCGGAACAAAACCGCTAAATGGATCTGAGAAATCAACGGTTAACGTTTTTACAGTAGAGGAATCAGTAATCACGTTAGTAACAGTGAGTGTGATGGTATAGGTACCTGGACCTGGCGGCACCCACTGTGGTTCAGTATCTGTACTCGTTCCATTTGGAAATTCCCACAAGTACGTGATATCAGTTCCTGTTGTAGAAAGATTATGAAATGATACCGTATCACATCCGGAATCGATTGCAAAATCAGCAAGCAACTGTAGTGGATCAAAAGGATCAGTGCAGATCAATGGGTCAGCAGGTGCAGCCGTTATCGTCAGCATCAACGTGCCTTTAAGTTCAGGACTATTGCCCGCACCGGTCCTTTCCGGCATTGAAACCTGAACGTAGTACTCCCCTGGTGCAAGACAATTGAGCGTAATGACATTAGTCCCCGAAGCACTGCATACTATCGGTGTCATTGCACCACAATTACCCGAAAGTATCCGGTAAGAAAGATCGTTTAGATTGACAGCACTCCCCTGAAAATTTTCAGACAACTGGAAATTGAGATCCACCATAGGGCCCGCATTGACGATAGCCTGAAACCATGTTGTTTTTCTGCCTATAATGCTAAAGCATGAATTTCCTTCAGACTGGAATTCACCAACATCCGTACCGATGGTGTGACAATCAATCAATGTTGATCCAGTAACAGGATTACTGTTGAGTACATTTATTTGAATAGCATTAGTGCAAAAATCTCCGGGAGAATCTGTCAGGCGAATAACCGGGCGATAAGGCTGAATAGTATCAATCCGTAAACAATGTCGAACCAATAGATAATATACACCCCGATCAATACATCCATCAATCCATTCATGTCCGTTTGTAAAAATAGAATCCATGGTGACCTGCTCCAATGGTCCTCCAGGCGATAGTTCCTTCCAAAGCGTCAGGTCCTCCACATTTGCAAACCATCCATTGGGAATACCTAATTCTTCAAGTGCGCCATAAAAATGACCTGTGGTAGAGGATTCGAATTTAAACCACGCTGATTTACCCGTCTTCATAATATCACAACCCGGCGGATCGGTCGCATTTTGAGTATAACACAACAATGAAAAATCGACACCTGTAAATGTATCACCCGGTGCAAGCTTTATGGTTGAGTACGGAGGTGCTGTTTCTGAAAGTCCGTTGATGACATTTGCGGTTATACGCTCATCATACGCTGCCGGAAAGGTGGGCCTTGGGTCATATTTAATAGAAAGCGACATGGCCTGGTTAGGTAGAATCGTTGGATTGCCACCGTATCTTGTATCAAGGCTTGCCACTACATAGTATCGGACATTGTCCCGAATACACCCACTCTTCTTAAAAATAAGATCGACAGTAAATGCATCACATCCCGGCGTAATATGGCGTTGGACCAGTTGCAGTCCGGGTATGATAGTATTAGCCGGATCCATCAAATCGATTTGCAAATCACTCCATAGAATAGTACCATCTTCAGTACTTTCATACACAGCTATCAGAGGCCGGTATGGAGAACCCATCAGTACTTCAGTACGCAACGTGCAAATTCCTGAACCGGACAATTTAAACGTATACCATAGATTTCTCCACGGCTGAAGTGCAGGAGGTAGAGGATCATCTTGCAAAAAAATTGGCTTGGGTATACCCGGAGGTTGAGCATAGATGAGATTATTCAACTGCCCTTCGCATTGTGTCTCAGTTGGATCAATAACTGTTGCACCGGTCGTGCAATAAAATATGTCGCGACTTGGAGCCTGTCCCGGAAGCGTTGGATGTGTATCTAATGTTTTCCCATTAACGAACGTATTCGTACGGGGAACAAAATCAAAATCGTATGCATTCCATGCATGATCAAAACGTGATTGAGCGGCTTCTTCTACATATATCGCCGGGGCAATCACACTCCCTTTATGCGTATCATTGGCAAAAATCGCAATGGTATATTTACCCGGAGGTAAGTCACAGAGTTGACGATTGTTTCCAGGAAGACTTACGCATGGATAGACAGGAGGCACGGTGAGTAGTAATCCGGGAGATGCATTGACATCAAAAGGATACACTGCTGTATAATACGATTGCGCAAGATTCCGAATCTGCACAAACGATGGTTTGGTGATCTCGAAGACATACATCGATATCCTGTTATAGCCCGTAGAACATGGTGCAACACCGTCAGGAATGAAAGGGAAATCCGGGTCACAAAAAGTATCGTTTGGAAACTGGTGAATCACACGTGTAAGCGCATTGACATTTGCAGGAGGAGGTGTAAACCAATCTGTTATACCTGCCTGGTAAGCCTTTTCGGGTAAATTGTAATTAGGTGTTACCACTTCAATCAATTGTATAGTGATGCGCGATGTTCTGCCTACATGACCCGGACTACCTATCTGATTGAGCACCTTTGTCGTCGTGTAGTTGGGTCCGCTTCCATACGATACCACTGTATACCAACCTGCTTCGAGGGGTGTACAATAATCATAAAATAAATTAGTAAAAAAACAATCTGTATGAATGGTAAGCGTAGCAGATAAATCTGAAGCTCTTCCTGTAAACAACGTTATTAAATTTCCCGCTGAACCTGTTTCAGAAATAATGGCAACGGCAGGTTCGGCCAAATAAAATTCACGGTATATCAATTTCTGAGCTCCGAAGCAAGGAGGCATCGTACCGAGATTGTCTTTGCACGAGAATACATCTTCACTGCTGGAATACCCGCCAGGTGCCGGGCCAAGGATGATCTCTTCGGCATTTGGCCGGCTGTCATGTATTGTATTGTATACATTAAATTTGAATAAAGGCGCATCGCCTTTGCTCACATTATCCACATCTCCATAACTGGCCAATGTATACGTGCCTGCAGTTACACATGCACAAAAATTTGGAAGGCCCAACAATGTGAGGGTATCATCATCCTGGTTAATGCAAAATCCTGCATAATCAATAAGTCCTGGAATGACCTCACCGGCTGCATGCGTTCCTGCCGCAGTGGCTAGCTGATCAGCATCGCCTTTGAGTAGTGAATAATGAATGGGCGGTGCCGCTTTGACATCGACACGCAGATTAGTCATGCATAGTAAACCATCATCCGGCATGCCATCACCATCTGCATCACCAATATTGATTTCACGATAAATAGCTTTTTCCCTATCCATACAAGGATATACATCCGGTAACACAGTATTCTCACAGATAAACACCGTAGGTGTTGCGTTATATGTGACATTATCCTGTAAAGGATTAAAACCATTGATATTGTCCACCTCTCCTGGCGCATCCAGTCTGAACATTCCGACATCAGGAAGCGATACTACGGTGAATGATAATGTGAAGGGTGTACCCAGTGTTGCGTTTTCCCAAGCATTATCATAATACGCATGTGCGGGAAAAGCATACTGTGATCCTGATAAGATCTGGATAGAATAATCCCCGGCCGGCATACATTTCTCAAGGTGATGAATGGAAGGAAATTCGAGATACAGGTCGCCGGGAAGACTTAGTGATGGACATGCATTGGATAAAGTCTTCCTGAAAACCCTTGTATGATACGTGCCTCCGGAATGATACGCCGTAAATCTGAAATCTACATTGGAATCATCATTGAGTGTAAACGTTGCCCATGTGGACATATCAAACGTGGTGGTGTTGGGACCAGTGCCTATCACGACGATGCCACTCGAAGGATTTGCAGGTGGACAAACATTATCGATGATAAATGAATTGCAATTAAACCTATCCGTCCATGAAGTGAGAAGTCCGGGTGCTGGCGAAGCAGCCAATGCGCCTAATTGATTGGATGGTGAATTCGGAGGAAGAAGAGGTCTCGGCCAACCGCTGTTGGTTTCTGCGCGTTGCCTTACATTGATGATGATATTGCTTTTGGAATAATCGCGATGAAACACAATGGCCAGGCTATAGGTTGTATTTGGTTTGAGAATGCACGGAAATTCAATGTACCTGTCACTGAATCTTGTTCTTGTGGTACCACAATCAATTTGTGCCAACGTCGTTGGCGTTGAATTTCGAACATTACCTTCCAACAGCCTGTAGCCTGCGGCTTCTCCATTGGGGCCCATGTTAAAATAACAGTCCATGAAATCAACAGCGCTTCCGGTGGTGAATACATACCATGCGCTCTTCACATACTGATTCCTGTTTGCAAAAGGCAGGCAATTGTATTCGGTCGCATCTTCTACGCTTTGACATTCAATATTATGAGGATCGGATGCGGCGCTTTGTCCAATGGGCAATCCTCCATTAAAGACATACGCTTCTGTTGGGCAATCATACTTTGAATCGATAGGATGATCGGGACAACCAAGGTTGACTTTCAAAAATATCGATGCATTCAGTGCGGCACTCCCTGTGACCTGAATCAGGTAAGTACCTGGCTCGAGACAAGGATTGCTTATAAAACCAGAACTGATGAATGCTCCCAGTTTGTTTGCGTTTCCGGGCACACATGTTGGAGACAGATAGACGGTGACACCGGCATCGCCAGGGCTAGTGATGACACTTCCGGCGGCGACCGCCATTTCGATGGTGGCACTTCGTCTGGTGGGTATACTGAAGGTGAACCAGGCAGATTTGTTATGCCCCGGAGCGAACTGAAAAAACTCTCCTGCCTGGGCAGTTGCTGTGGTCATGTCTGATGTGGAGGAGGTATAGTCTCCATAATCAAATCCGCCTCCGGTGATATTGATTACCGTGGCGCTGCTGCAGGCATCGTTAGATGGAGGAGGCGGACCTGGCGTCCTGAATGAGACCAGGAAGCCGGAACCGGCAATGAGTAAGTATACTAGAATCTGGTTTTTCAATAGGGTACTTATTGAGTCTTGTTGTTAGGGCAAGCCAGAGGGTGACCTGATGTTAGCATACTAAGGTAATACGGCTTGGGGAGAAAATGGTATTTCGGTTGGTGGAAGGCAAGGAATTGACGTCGGGATTACAGTGGGCAGAGGGCATAGAGGCATATCGGAGCGCAGCGGAGATCCCGCCAAATAATGCGGAGCATTTGTTGCGGGAGAGCATAGGGACTGTCCGGATACAGATTCTGCTTCTATTCAATAAGGAATAGCCAATAACCAATAACCAATTTCGAAGTAAAACGGAAATTAAGCTATTATTATAGCTCCGTAGGAGCGACATGTCTGTAGCAAAAAATAATGAAAAACACCTCAAGCTCCGTAGGCGATGTATTGAGCGGAGTCGAAATAAGCGGCACAGATTTTGAATATCTGTGTCCATTTTGCGCGAGGGGTAGTGTGGCACACCTGTGCTTCAGGATGTGAGTAGCAGGTGTGCCACACTTGCAGCTTTGCTCTGTACCTAATGAAAAACAATTGACATTTTGCGCCGGGAGTGTGGCAAACCTGCCGATTAGGATGAGACGAGCAAGGTGTGCCACACTTGCAGCGCCGCTCCGTGGAATGGCAGCATTATCGAGAGCTCATTATCTTCGCCTCATGCGCGGGTTATCAATATGCATTATATTTCTATCAATGGTGTTCTCCATTCCTTTGTCTGCTCAAAAACTTATCACCTGGGAGACACTTGGAGATGTGAAGTTTCAAAAGAGTTTTTCTGCCGAATTGGGCATCGATCTTTTGACAGCAACGTTTGGTCCATCTGTTAAAGCATTAGATCAACAAGAGGTGATTATCAAAGGCTTTATGATCCCACTCGATCCGTTGGGTACGCAATATGTATTGTCGCGTTTTCCGATGGCGAATTGTTTTTTCTGTGGCGGTGCGGGACCGGAGACCGTCGTTGAATTGCGCCTGCATCCAAATTCCATCCGTCGCTATAAAATGGACGAGGTGCATATGTTTAAAGGCACGCTTTTACTCAATGTGGATAATGCAGAGTCGCTGAATTATATCATTTCGGGGGCGGAGCGGATGTAATGGCAGAGGGCATAGAGCAGAGGGCAGAGGGACTGTCAGGATACAGATCATACTTCTTTTGAATTACGAATCCGGAACAAGGAACACCGAATAAGGAAGTTTTTGTCTGGATACAGATATTACTTCTCTTCAATAAGGAATAGCCAATACCCAACTTCAAAGCAAAAAGGAAATTAAACTTATTACAGCTCCGTAGGAGCGACATGTCTGTAGCAATGAGAAAGAAAAATCAATTTTAGCTCCATAGGAGCGACACTGATTATGAAGAGCTGTGTCCATTTTACGTTTGGGCGAGTGCGCCGCTCTCAAACGCGCCTCACGCGTATGTAAGGGTTATGTTTATCTTTAATCAACCCAATGCCCGTATGACTTTCACAATGCATTTTCCCGGATGGCTTAGAAATGTTACCACAGGAATTCTGGTACTGGTGATGCACTGCGTAGTGCTTTCCCAAAATGATAGTTGGAAAATCAAGCATATCAGCACCGAATCCGGACTGTCCAACCGCTTTGTAAATGATATCATGCAGGACAGCCGGGGATATACATGGATCTCCACCAATTTCGGACTCAATCGGTATGACGGACAGCACGTGGATATCCTGACCCGTGAAACGCACCATCTCAGCACCAATACGATTTATGCCCTTTACCTGGATATCAATCAGAATCTCTGGGTGATCCACGGGGATGTAGCCAAGTCGCCTGTCACTGCCATTGATATCATTGATCCGATCAGCTTTCAAGTACAGTCCCTTGAGCAATATGTCCATGGAGAACTCCCTTTTTCGCTAAGTGACATCCAGACCATAACTACAGATTCATTGCATCAACTCTGCCTGACGGTGAAGAATACCGATGTCTTTCGGTTTGATGGGCAAACTATAAAACACATCATCCATCTGCCGGATTCGAAAGAATCAATTACGCTGGGCCTTTCCAGGAAATACATATATACAATTGCCGTTCATGATGATTCCATGGATGTTTGGACCATAGACGGAAAATGGCTATCCCGTCATGCTACTCCAAAATTGGTTGATGCCAGTGGTAACCAACTTGATTGGTTACCGATAGGTGCCCTCAATGATACACAACAAATATTTACAGGGTTTTCATTATCAGGTAGTGCTTATTATGCCATCGCCGGTCCTGATGGATTCTCTTCCATCAAACCCTATCCCATTCAAGGTTACAACGCCGATCTAAACGTAATCCCCTATCAAAAACGAATTTGGTTATCCAATGAAAATTCGCAGATAAGTTTGGATGTCACCAATGGCAAATTGGATCCTCCAATTTTGATTCCACAGTACGGTTTAAAAACTATGTATAGTGATAAACTCGGTTATGTCTGGTTCGGTACGGATGAGGGAATTAAACTGGCTTCTAAAGGGCCCAAATATTTCAAGTCCTTCCTGACCGATCAACCCGTGCCGGTTTCCTGCAGAGGAATAACAGAAGATCATCAGGGCAATTTGTATGTTTTTACTCTCGCAGGTGAATTTATTTTTTCTCACGGTAACATAGATTCGAACGAAAAGACAAAACCAAGAAAAGGGTATGCGATAGGCGCCATCACTGCCGCTGATGGCCATATTTGGCTTTCTCAAGAAGGCGCAAGTTGCATCAGGTATAATCCCATCACTGGAGAATCGAAAACCTATGATTTTGGAATTGGTCTCGTTCCCTATTTTGCCGGTTGGTCGATCAAGCAAATCCGATCCGGGCAAATCCTGATAGGTTCAACAAAAGGTCTTTGGATAAAAAATCCTCAAGACGAGGTTAACCCTGTACCTTTTGACAAACTGAATGGTTTCGATGTGCTCGATCAAAGCACGATCTATAATATCCTGGAGACCAAAGAAGGAATTTGGCTGAGCACGGACAATGGGCTTTTCCTGGTCGATATGGATAAAGGCGTGTTGGAGCACATCAATGAAAAGGACGCACACCTTCCCAATAATAATATTCTCTTTCTGCATAAAGATGCAGATGGTATTTATTGGATCGCTTCCCGCGGAGGGGGATTGATCCGTTGGAACCGCACCACCAATACATTCAGGACCTATACCGTCAATGAAGGACTTTCACACAATGTGATTTATGCCATTTATGAAGATGATTTTGGATTTCTATGGATGCCCAGTGATTTTGGATTGATGCGTTTTGAAAAATCAACAGGCATCTGTCGCACTTTTCTAAAACCGGAAGGCATACCGCATGAAGAGTTCAACCGTGCATCTTATTTTAAAGACAGCAAAGGCAATTTATATTTCGGCGGCCTCAACGGATTCATTGCTTTCCATCCTAAAGATTTAAGGCAAGTCAATGCCCTCACGCTGCCTGTACAACTCACAAAATTTGAAGCGATCAATGAACAAACCGGCAAAATAGAAGACCTCACCTACGAGGCTACGCTATCAAAAGAAATACACCTGGGTTCACAGATCTCTTCCTTCATTCTGCATTACGCCATCCTGGATTTTGATGATCCTCAACTCAAGCGCTACGCGTATCGCATTGATGGTCTTAATTCAAACTGGACATATCTTAAAGAAAATTTTATCCGTATCAATGGCCTGAAGGGAGGTGAATATACAATTCGAATTAAAGGGCAAAGCTCTACCGGACAGTGGTCCGAAAATGAGTTGATCATTCCGGTCGAGATCCTAAAGCCTTTTATTGCAAGGTGGTACACGCAAGCTGCAATGCTGATGCTATTGCTCTTTTTGTTTTATTACATCCTCCGAAAAAGATCTGCTCAACACAAAGCGAAGCTTCAACGTGATCAAGAGGTTATCCAACAATTGCGGCAGGTGGACAAATTAAAAGACCAGTTTCTGGCCAATACATCCCATGAATTGCGCACACCACTCAATGGCATTGTTGGTCTTTCCGAATCATTGTTGGAAAAAATTCACACTGATGCGGAAGTCGAAGACCTCGAATTGATCATTGCTTCCGGTCGGCGGTTATCCAATCTCGTCAATGACATTCTTGATTTTTCGAGACTTAAGGAACATGACCTTGAACTCAAAAAAGGTCCTGTCGACATACGCGCGATTGCGGATTTGTGTCTGCGGATGAATCGCCAGCTTCTCACCGGTAAAAATGTAGTGTTACAAAATAACATTCCTGAAAACATACCCTTCTGTCTGGGTGATGAAAACAGATTGCAGCAGATCCTGCAAAACCTGGTGGCTAATGCCATAAAGTTTACAAAAGAAGGACAGGTCAGTATTGAGGCCATGGAAGTGGAAGGTATGCTCGTTGTGAGTGTTAGGGATACCGGTATTGGCATTGAAAAAGAGAAACAGGAACTCATCTTCAAGGATTTTGAACAGGGGGATGGTTCTATCGCAAGAGAATATGGTGGGACTGGTCTTGGCCTGAGCATTACTAAATACCTGGTCGAGCTACACGGTGGCAGTATTGGGGTTGTGTCTGAGCCGGAGAAAGGATCTGTTTTTTCATTTACTATTCCGGTGGCTACTGAAACTTTGCCTCAATTTGCCCCTATGCTTCGACCGGCTGACGCTCAACCTCGTGCTACAGCTCAGCAACCATCCCCTATGCTTCGACCTGCTCAACCGCAACCAAATGCGACAGCTCAGCAACCAGGGGACTTCATTCCAATACCTGTTTCTCAAAATACAAATGGAAATGAAAAGAGACACATCCTCGTGGTTGATGATGAGCCCGTCAATCTAAAGGTGTTAAAAAATCACCTGGAGCGTGAAGGCTATTTGGTTACACTGGCGCATGACGGACAGGAGGCCTTGCAACTTTTGGAGAATGGAATGCATTTTCATCTGGTATTGCTGGATGTCATGATGCCGCGTATCCCCGGATATGAAGTGTGCCAGAAAATACGAGAGCGCTATTTAATGACGGAGTTACCGGTGATCATGGTGACTGCAAAAAACCAGGTCAATGATTTGGTCGAGGGTCTTGGCATCGGTGCAAATGACTATATCGTCAAGCCGTTTTCAAAAGATGAATTGCTTGCCAGGGTAAAGACACAATTGGACAATTATGATATTCACGTTGCAACCAATCGTTTTGTTCCGCATGAGTTTATTCATTCATTAGGCCGCAAGAGTATTATGGATTTGCATCGTGGTGATATGGTGGAACAACATACCCACGTGATGTTTAGCGATATCAGGGACTACACTACCCTTGCGGAAGATATGAGCCCGCGCGAAAACTTCCAGTTTGTCAATG
>Ga0138256_10003024_pt1 | contig 17959 bp, 13 predicted proteins | sample KNB2016incub_MG_FD_105486 | JGI IMG/M metagenome (GOLD analysis project Ga0138256, IMG submission 105486) | Active sludge microbial communities from wastewater in Klosterneuburg, Austria - KNB2014incub_MG | ecosystem: Engineered > WWTP > Activated sludge > Unclassified | place: Austria... | reverse complement strand
CCACACGAGCACCTGCGCCGCCGGCCGCCACAGGCTCCAGGCGCGGAACAGGCCGAGCGGGAAGCGCGTCTCGACGACGAGCGGCGGCATGTCGTGGCGGCCGCGCGCCGCCGGCACGAAGCTCACGCGCGCCGCGGCCTGCGCGCCCGCCGGCACGTCGATCCAGCTCGTCGCGGCGCGCTCGTCGTCGCTCGCCTCGAGGCGCAGTCCGACGCCGTGACGCGCGCGCGCGTCGGCCGTCAGCACGACGTCGAGCAGCGCGGCGTCGCCGGCATGCACCGGCTGCGGCGCGCGCAGGTGCAGCGTCAGGCCGCGCAGCGTGCCGTGCATCAGGTGCATCGACACCGTGCCGCTGCCGGCGAGCAGGAAGGTGAGCACGTAGCCCAGGCTCAACTGGTAGTTGATCGACGCCAGCAGCAGCACGACGAGCGTGGCGGCGAACAGCAGCCCGGCGCGCGTCGGCAGGATGTAGACGTTGCGCTGCGTCAGCAGCTGCGTGTCGCTGCGCGGCAGGCGCGCCTGCCACCAGCGGCGCCAGCGCCGCCGCACGCCGGCGCTCGCCCAGGCCCAGGGACGCAGCGGCAGCGCGGTCATCGCCGGATCGGGGATCAGGGAACAGGGATGGATTCGAGCATCGCGCGCACCTGCTCGGCGCGGCCGCGGCCGCTGCCGGGCGCCGGCACGAGGCGGTGCGCGATCGTCTGCACGAGGACGGCCTGCACGTCGTCGGGCGCCACGTAGTCGCGCTCGTCGAGCAGTGCGTGGGCGCGCGCCGCGCGCAGCACGGCGATGCCGGCGCGCGGCGACAGGCCGTCGACGAACCAGCGGCCCGAGCGCGTCGCGGCGATCAGCGCCTGCAGGTAGTCGAGCAGCGCGTCGGACGCGTGCACGGCCAGCACGTCGCGCTGCGCGGCGAGCAGCTCGTCGGGCGTCATCACGGGCGCCAGCGACGCGATCGCCTCGCGCCGGTCCTGCCCGGCGAGCAGGGCGCGCTCCGACGCGCGGTCGGGGTAGCCGAGCGTCAGGCACATCAGGAAGCGGTCGAGCTGCGACTCGGGCAGCGGATAGGTGCCGAGCTGGTCGCTCGGGTTCTGCGTCGCGATGACGAAGAAGGGCCGCGGCAGCGCGCGCGTCTCGCCCTCGACGCTGACCTGCTGCTCCTCCATCGCCTCGAGCAGCGCGCTCTGCGTCTTGGGGCCGGCGCGGTTGATCTCGTCGGCCAGCAGCACCTGCGCGAACACCGGCCCGGGGTGGAACACGAAGGCCTCGCGCGCGCGCTCGTAGACGCCGACGCCGATGAGGTCCGACGGCATCAGGTCGGCGGTGAACTGCACGCGCGAGAAGCGCAGCCCCAGCGACACCGCCAGCGCATGCGCCAGCGTCGTCTTGCCGACGCCGGGCACGTCCTCGATGAGCAGGTGGCCGCCGGCCAGCATGCAGGCGACGCAGTCGGCGATCTGCGGCCGTTTGCCGACGATGATCGTGCTAATCTGATCGACGAGTCGGGTGAGTTGTTGTGTCAACGGCCTGCGCATGGCCGAGAACTTACCCGAAAAGCGCCGAGACAACGCGATGACGACCGTCTACTTCCAGCCGCCCGAGTGCCGTGCCCACGACATGGGCCGGGGCCACCCCGAATGCCCGCAGCGCCTCGACGCGATCGGCGACCATCTGCTGGCCAGCGGCCTCGACGCCGCGCTCCAGCACCGCGACGCGCCGCCGGTGGCGCGCAGCGACATCGAGCTGGCGCACACGGCGGGCTACGTCGCCGAGCTGCTCGACTTCCTCGAGCAGGTGCGCCTCGGCGGCGAGATGCGCGCGCTCGACCCCGACACCGTCGCCTGCGCCAGCACCTGGGACGCCGTGCAGCGCGCCGCCGGCGCCGCCGTCGCGGCGACCGACGCCGTGATCGACGGCGAGGCGAGCAACGCCTTCTGCGCGATCCGCCCACCCGGCCACCATGCGACGCGCGAAGCGGCGATGGGCTTCTGCTTCCTCAACAACATCGCCATCGCGGCGCGCCACGCGCTCGACGTGCGCGGCATCGAGCGCGTCGCCGTCGTCGACTTCGACGTGCACCACGGCAACGGCACCGAGGACATCCTCGCCGGCGACGAGCGCGTGCTGATGTGCGGCATCTTCCAGCATCCGTTCTATCCGTACAGCGGCGGCGTGCCGATGGGCACCAACATGGTCAACCTGCCGGTGCCGGCCTACACGCGCGGCCCGGCGATCCGCGAGCTGATCGAGCAGCACTGGCTGCCGCGGCTCGAGGAGTTCGAGCCGCAGATGATCTTCATCAGTGCCGGCTTCGACGCGCACCGCGAGGACGATCTCGGCCAGCTCGGCCTCGTCGAGGCCGACTACGCCTGGATCACGCAGCGCCTGATGGACGTGGCGCGCCGCCATGCCAACGGGCGCATCGTGTCGTGCCTCGAGGGCGGCTACAACCTGAGCGCGCTGGCGCGCAGCGTCGGGGCGCACCTGCGCGTGCTCGCCGGTCTCGCCTGAGCGGGCCGTGGCGCGCGCGCTGACCTCCGACGAGTTGTTCGCGCTCGGCGCCTCGCTGCTGCGGCGCGACGCGCTGGTCGAGGCGGCGGTGCTCGTCGCGTGCCTGGGCATCGCCTGGCTCGTCGTGCGCCTGCTGCGCGGCGCGCCGCGAGCCGACTCGATCTGGTTCGGCAAGCGCGTCGTCGACGGCGCGCTGTTCCCGGTGCTCGCGCTGCTGCTCGCCTTCGCGGCGCGCCACTACTGGCCGGCCGGCGCGCCGACCAGCGTGTTCCGCATCGTGCTGCCGATCCTCGTCTCGCTCGTCGTGATCCGCCTGACGGTGCGCGTGCTGCGCCGCGCCTTCCCCGAGTCGCGCGTGATGCGCAACGTCGAGCGCAGCGTGTCGTGGATCGCGTGGCTTGCCGTCGTGCTGTGGATCACGGGGGTGCTGCCGCTCGTGCTCGACGAGATGGAGGGCATCCGCTGGAGGGTCGGCGCGACGCGGCTGTCGCTGCTCGGCCTGCTGCAGGGCGCGCTGTCGGCCGTCGCGGTGCTCGTCGTCGCGCTGTGGATCGCGGCGGCGATCGAGGCGCGGCTGCTGAAGGCGGCCGAGGGGCAGGATCTGTCGGTGCGCAAGATCGCGGCCAACGCGCTGCGCGCCGTGCTGCTGTTCATCGCGCTGCTGATCGCGCTGTCGGCCGCCGGCATCGACCTGACGGCGCTCGGCGTGCTCGGCGGCGCGGTCGGCGTGGGCATCGGCTTCGGGCTGCAGAAGCTGGCGAGCAACTACGTCAGCGGCTTCGTCGTGCTGGCCGAGCGCGGCGTGCGCATCGGCGACATGATCAAGGTCGACAACTTCGAAGGCCGCATCACCGACATCAAGACGCGCTACACCGTTGTGCGCGCGCTCAACGGCCGCGAGTCGATCGTGCCCAACGAGATGTTCATAACGCAGCGCGTCGAGAACTCGTCGGGCGCCGACACCAAGACGGGGCTGGCCAGCGTCGTCGTCGTGCCCTACGGCACCGACCTCGACGCGCTCGGCCCCAAGCTGCTCGCCGCCGTGCGCGACGTGCCGAGGGTGCTCGCCGAGCCGGCGCCCGAGGTGCAGCTGCAATCGTTCGCGCCGCAGGGGCTCGAGTTGGCCGTGGCGTTCACGATCGACGATCCGCTCAAGGGCACGGCCAACGTGCGCTCGGCGGTCAACTACGCGATCCTGCGCACGCTGGCGGCTGCCGGCATCGAGATCCCGTACCCGCAGCAGGTCGTGCGCCAGCTCGCGCCCTAGGGGGTCAGCTCGCGCCCGAAAAGTATCGGCGCTGGCGGCTGCGCTCGGTGTCGCCGAAGTAGCCGCGCCACCAGCGGTCGCTGGTGTCGAGGTGTCTGAACTTCGCGTCCGACGGATGCGGCTGCGCCGCGGCCCATTCGCGGAACGCGTAGTGGTTCCACAGCCGCATGTACTCGCCGACGTAGAGGTCGGCGACGCGCGTGTCGCCGCGGATCACGAGCATGTTCTCGTCGTTGGCCGTCGTCGACGCCTCGCTGAAGTTGGCCGATCCGGTGACGACGAGCGGATCGCGGCCGAGCGGGTCGACGAGCATGAACTTGGTGTGGATGTAGCGCACGTGGCTGTTCAGGCCCGTCAGCGTCTCGCGCACCCAGCGGTCGAAGCGGTTCGTCGCGAGCAGGTTGCCGACGGCGAAGCGGTTCTGCGGCAGCGCGCGCAGCGCCCGCATCTCGGCCTCGGCGGCGGGGCGCTGCTCGCGGCGCACGCCCGACGCGAGCAGCTTGTCGAGCAGCGCATAGCGCAGCGGCGCGCGGCCGTCGCGGTAGACCTGCTTGAACTCGTCGTTCATGCCGAAGGCGAAGGTCATGAACAGGGCGCGCGGCGCCTCGCGAGCGCGCTCGGCGTACCAGCGCAACGCGTCGAGCGAGCGACGCGGGCTCAGCAGCACGCTGGTGCCGGGCGATGGCAGGCCGGCGGGGACGGGGTGTCGTGCCTCGAACCCGTCGCGCAGCTCGCCGTGCGGCGGGTTGCGCGCGATCTTGTTCCAGCAGTCGAGGTAGGCCTGCGCGACAGCAGGATCGTCGACGCAGTGCACGACGTTGGACTGACCGAACACGCCGCCCAGCGAAAAGTTGGTCGATCCCGTCAGAACGGCCTCGGCGCGGCCGTCCTTCGTCAACACGATGAACTTGTGATGCGAGATCGGCGGTTGCTTCACATCGGCGCGCGTCACGCGCTCGCGCGTCAGCCCCTTGATGCGCGCCTCGGCGACGACGGCGCGGTTCTCGTCGCGCGGAAACACGGCACCGTCGTCGCCGGGCGGGTTGGCGTTGCCGTCGTGGAGGATCTTCACGTCGGCGCCGCGCAGGTGCGCCTTGCGCAGCTCGTGCGCGAAGGCCGGCAGGCGGAACTCGTAGGCCGCGACGCGCAGGCCCCAGCCGCGGCCGGCGGCGCGGCCGGTGAAGGCGACGATTGCCTCCATCACATGGCGCGACAGCCAGGCCCAGCGCGGATCGAGCGGGTTCTTCGGGTCGGGCGGAATGCCTTCGAAGCGGCGCTGGTACTCCTGCGACGCAGCGGCGCCGCGGTTGAAGAAGACGTCGTGGTTGCCGCCGAACTCGGACTCGGTGCGCACCTCGACCTCGACTTCCTTGTACGCCTCGAGCGCCGCTGGCGTGCCGCGCAGCGCCTGCACGCGGTAGGTGTAGCGGTGGTCGGGCTTGGCGCTGAAGTCCGACCAGGTGAAGCCCTGGATCGGATGGCGGTCCGTCGTGTAGCGCGCCTCGGGGCCGAGGCCCGGGTCGGTGGCCTCGAAGGTCTTCATGCCGCAGAGCCAGCCGGCATTGCCTTCGGTGTGGTCGGTGCGGTGTATCGCGAATCCGAGAAGGCCGGCGCAGTCGGCGGCCGTCATGTCCATGCCGAGCAGCACGACGTTGATGCCGGCCACGGCCTGCAGCGCGAGGCCGCGGCGGGTCTTGCGGATGCGCATCGGTGGTCCTCCTCGCGTCGCCGCCCGACCCGACGCCGGTGGCGTCAGGCCGCCGCGACGGGGATCGTCTTCGCCGCGCCCGACGCGATGCGCGCCTGCCAGTCGAGCGGGCCGGTCTGGTGCACGCTGGTGCCGGCGGCGTCGACCGCGACCGTGACGGGCATGTCCTTCACGTCGAACTCGTAGATCGCTTCCATGCCGAGGTCGGCGAAGCCGACGACCTTCGCCGCCTTGATCGCCTTTGCGACGAGGTAGGCGGCGCCGCCGACCGCCATCAGGTAGGCGCTGCCGTGCTTGCGGATCGCGTCGATCGCGACCGGCCCGCGCTCGGCCTTGCCGACCATCGAAATCAGGCCGGTCTGCGCCAACATCATCTCGGTGAACTTGTCCATGCGCGTCGCCGTCGTCGGGCCGGCCGGGCCGACCACTTCGTCGCGCACCGGATCGACCGGGCCGACGTAGTAGATGACGCGGTTGGTGAAGTCCACCGGCAACTTCTCGCCGCGCGCCAGCATCTCCTGGATGCGCTGGTGCGCAGCGTCGCGGCCCGTCAGCATCTTGCCGCTGAGCAGCAGCGTGTCGCCCGGCTTCCAGCTTGCGACCTCCTGCTTCGTCAGCGTGTTCAGGTCGACTTTCTTCGACTTGTTGTAGTCGGGCGCCCATTGCACGTCGGGCCACAGGTCGAGGCTCGGCGGCTCGAGGTAGGCCGGGCCCGATCCATCGAGCACGAAGTGGGCGTGGCGCGTTGCCGCGCAGTTGGGAATCATCGCGACCGGCTTGCTGGCGGCGTGCGTCGGGCAGGTCGCGATCTTGACGTCGAGCACCGTCGTCAGGCCGCCCAGGCCCTGCGCGCCGATGCCCAGCGCATTGACCTTCTCGTAGAGCTCGATGCGCAGTTCTTCCAGCTTGTCCTTCGGGCCGCGCTCGAGCAGCTCGTGCATGTCGATGTCTTCCATCAGCGACTGCTTGGCCATCAGCATCGCCTTCTCGGCCGTGCCGCCGATGCCGATGCCCAGCATGCCGGGCGGACACCAGCCGGCACCCATCGTCGGCACCGTCTTGAGCACCCAGTCCACGAGCGAGTCGCTCGGGTTCATCATGATCATCTTGCTCTTGTTCTCGGAGCCGCCGCCCTTGGCGGCGACCGTCACGTCGATCGTCGCGCCGGGCACCAGCTCCATCTCGACGACGGCGGGCGTGTTGTCCTGGGTGTTCCTGCGCTCGAAGAGCGGATCGGCGAGCACCGAGCTGCGCAGCGTGTTCGACGGATCGAGGTAGGCGCGGCGCACGCCTTCGTTCACCGCGTCGGCGACCGAGCCGGGGAAGCCGTCGAAGCGGCATTCCATGCCGATCTTGAGGAACACGTTGACGATGCCCGTGTCCTGACAGATCGGGCGGTGGCCCTCGGCGCACATCTTCGAGTTGGTGAGGATCTGCGCGATCGCGTCCTTGGCCGCCGGGCTTTGCTCGCGCTCGTAGGCGCGCGCCAGGTTGGCAATGAAGTCGGCGGGGTGGTAGTAGCTGATGTACTGCAGCGCGGCGGCGATGCTGTCGACGAAGTCGGCGTGACGGATCGAAGTGGCCATGGCGGACGGACGGGCGGGAAAGAGACTGCGACGGCCCAAGTGTAGCCAGCGCGGCGCGGTGGCCATGGCGAAGTGCCCGGCGGCGATACTTGCCTGCGCACGTCCCGACACGCCTTGCCCGTGATCCCCGCCAGCACCCACGCCCCGCCCCCCGATGCCGAGCCATCGGCGCCGTGGCACGCGATGGCGGTCGACGCCGCGCTGCACGCTGCCGGCAGCGACCCGTGCGGCGGGCTCGGCGCGGCGTCGGTGCGCGAGCGCCAGGCGCGCCACGGCCCCAATGCGCTGCCCGAGGCGCCGCCGCGCCCGGCGTGGCTCGGCTTCGCGCGCCAGTTCAAGAGCCCGCTGATCTACATCCTGCTGGTGGCGGCCGTGCTCGCCGTCGCGCTCGGCGAGCGTGGCGACGCCATGGTGATCCTCGCCGTCGTCGTCGCCAACGCGCTGATCGGCGCGGCGCAGGAGGGCCGTGCCGAGCGTTCGATGGCGACACTGCGGCGTCTGGCCGCGCTACGCGTGCGCGTCCTGCGTGACGGCGCCGAATGCGAGATCGAGGCGCGCGAGTTGGTGCCCGGCGATCTGCTCGTGATCGCGGCGGGCGACGCCATCGGCGCCGACGCGCGCCTGCTCGACGCGCAGCAGCTGCACGTGGCCGAGGCCGCGCTGACCGGAGAATCGGTGCCGGTGGCCAAGCACGTGCAGCCGCTGCCCGAGGCCACCGGCCTCGCCGACCGCCACAACATGGTCTATTCGGGCACGCATGCGACGGCAGGACGCGCGCGCGCCGTCGTCGTGGCGACCGGCGTGCACACCGAGATCGGGCGCATCGCCGGCCTGACGGCGGGCGCCGCCGAGCCGCGCACGCCGCTCGAGCAGCGCATCGAGCGCTTCGGCCGCTGGCTGGCCGCGGCGGCGCTGGTGCTGTTCGCCCTCGTCGTCGCGCTCGGCCTGTGGCGCGAGATGCCGCTGGGCGACGTGCTGATGGTCGCGATCAGCCAGATGGTCTCCGTCGTGCCCGAGGGCCTGCCGGTGGCGATGACGATCGCGCTGGCCGTCGGCATGCAGCGCATGGCGGCGCGCGGCGCCATCATCCGCCGGCTCGCGGCGGTCGAGACGCTGGGCTCGACGACGGTGATCTGCAGCGACAAGACGGGCACGCTGACGCGCAACGAGATGACGGCCACCGCGCTGTGGCTGCGCGACGGCCGCGCCGTCGCCGTCACGGGCAGCGGCTATGCGCCCGACGGCGAGCTGCGCATCGGCGAACGGCGGGTCGACGTAGCCTTCGAGCCGGCGCTCGCGGCGCTGCTCGGGGCCGCAGCTCTGTGCAACGACGCCGAGTTGCGCGCACCCGAGGCCGGCGTGCGCGACGGGTGGACCGTGCTCGGCGATCCGACGGAAGGCGCGCTGCGCGTGCTCGCCGCCAAGGGCGGTATCGACCTCGTTGCGTTGGCGCGCGCCGAGCCGCGCGACGGAGAACTGCCGTTCGACTCCGACCGCCAGCTGATGGCGACGCGCCACGCGCCGCCGGACGCGCCGCGCCACGTCGTCGTCAAGGGCGCGCCCGAGGCCGTGCTGCGGCTGTGCGCTGGCGACGATGCTGCAATGCTGCACGCCGCGCGCGCGGCGGCCGAAGCGATGGCGACGCACGCGCTGCGCGTGCTGGCCTTCGCGCGCGTCGACGATGCCGATGCGCTCGACGCCGGCTTCGACGCGCTCGCCGGCCGCGCGCGGCTGCTCGGCCTGGCCGGCGAGATCGACCCGCCGCGCGACGAAGCGCGTGTCGCCGTCGCCGCCTGCCGCGACGCCGGCATGCGGCCGGTGATGGTGACGGGCGACCACAAGCTCACCGGCCTGGCGATCGCGCGCGAACTCGGCATCGCGCGCGACGGCGACCGCGCCGTCGACGGCGCCGAACTCGAGCGCATGGGCGAGGCCGACCTGCGCGACGAGCTGCCGCGCATCGCCGTCTTCGCGCGCGTGCAGCCGGCGCAGAAGCTGCGCATCGTCGAGGCGCTGCAGGCGCGCGGCGACGTCGTCGCGATGACGGGCGACGGCGTCAACGACGCGCCGGCGCTGGCACGCGCCGACGTCGGCGTGGCGATGGGCGTCACGGGCACCGAGGTCGCCAAGAGCGCGGCCAAGATCGTCGTCACCGACGACAACTTCGCCACCATCGTCGGCGCCGTAGAGCAGGGGCGCGTCGTCTACGGCAACCTGAAGAAAGTCATCCTGTACCTGTTCGCGACGTCGATCGACGAGGTTGTCGTGCTGCTGCTAGCGCTGCTCGGTGGCTTCCCGCTGCCGCTGGTCGCCGTGCAGATCCTGTGGATCAACATCGTCACCGAGGGCACGCTGACGCTCAACCTCGTGATGGACCCGCCCGACGGGGACGAGATGCGCCGTGCGCCGGTGCCGCGCGACGATGCGCTGATCGATCGCTCGATGCTCGGCCGCCTCGTCGTGATGGTGACGGCAGCCGTCGTCGTCACCTTCGGCTGGTTCGCCTGGCGCATCGGCCAGGGCGCCGAGCTCGCGCTGGTGCGCACCGAGACCTTCACGCTCATGGTGCTGTGCCAGTGGTTCAACGTGCTCAACTGCCGCTCGCCGCTGCGCTCGGCGATCGGCTGGGGTGCGCCGAGCAACCGCTGGCTGGCCGGCGGGCTGGCCCTGAGCGTCGTGCTGCAGGCGGCGGTGCTCTATCTGCCCGCGATGAACGCGCTGTTCCACACCGCGCCGCTGCCGCTCGGCGGCCTGCTGCCGCTGGTCGCGCTCGCCAGCGTCGTGCTGTGGGCCGAGGAGACGCGCAAGGCGCTGGCGCGGCGCCGTCAGAGGTAGGGCGAAAGCAGGCGCGCCAGCCCGTTGCGCAGCCTCACGACCAGCGGCAGCGCATGCAGCGCGGCGGCTTCGAGCCGCTCGGCGATCGCGATGCGCGCGTCGACCAGCGCGTCGAGGCGGCGCACCAGCGCTTCGTCGTAGCACTCGAGGTTGTATTCGAAGTTCAGGCGCAGGCTGCGCGCGTCCCAGTTGCTCGAGCCGATCAGCGACCAGCGGTCGTCGACGACGAAGATCTTGGTGTGGTCGAATGGCGGCCGCGTCAGCCAGATGCGGCAGCCGGCGTCGGCCAGTTCGACGAACTGCGGCCGCGTCGCCCAGTCCATCACGCGAATGTTGCTGCGCGCCGGCAGCACGATGTCGACGGCGACGTCGCGCAGCGCCGTCACCTTCAGCGCGGCGACGAGCACTTCGTCGGGCAGGAAGTAGGGCGTGACGATGCGCACGCGCGAGCGCGCGACGGCCAGCGCGCCCAGCAGCACCTGGCGGATGTGGTCGATGTCGGCATCGGGGCCGTCGCGCAGGCCTCGCGCCAGCACGGGCCCGGCGTCCTCGGCCGGCGGCGGCGCGAACCAGCGTTCGCCGCGCAGCGCCTCGCCGCCGGCGAACGCCCAGTCGATCGCGAAAGTGCGCTGCAGGTCGGCGACGATCGGGCCGCGCACCTCGAAGTGCAGGCAGCGCACCGGATGCGCCGGCCGCTGCGCCACGCAGTGGCCGGCGCGGATGTTCATGCCGCCGGTGTAGCCGATCGTGCCGTCGACGACCATGATCTTGCGGTGGTTGCGCAGGTTGGCATAGCGCGACAGCAGCGGGTTGCGCGTCGGCAGGAACGCCGCCACCGGCACGCCGGCGCGGCGCAGCCGCCCGATCATGTCGGGCCGGCTGTAGCGCGCGCCCAGGCCGTCGATGAGCACGCGCACCTCGACGCCGCGCTCGCGGGCGCGCTGCAGCGCTTCGGCGAAGGCGCGGCCGGCGCTGTCGTGGTCGAAGATGTAGCTGGCCAGCGTGACGGAACGCGTGGCGCCGTCGATCGCCGCGAGCATCGCGGGGTAGGCGGCGTCGCCGTCCTCGAGCGGCTCGATGCGGTTGCCGGCGACGAGCGGGCTGCCGGTCACCAGCGTCGACAGCCGGTCGAGCCCGGCGAAGCGCGTGTCGCGCAATGCGACGGCGCCGCCGCCGGCACGGACGTCCGGCGCCTCGCTCTCCCATGCCTGGCGCAGGCCGAGCGCGACGGCGCTGCGCTGGATGCGGTTGATGCCCAGCAGCAGGTACAGCAGCGAGCCGACGATCGGCGCCAGCCACGCCAGCCCGACCCAGCCGATCACGGCGCTGACGTGGCGCTTGCGCAGCACGGCGTCGACCGTGACGGCCACTGCGCCGCCGACGTGCGCCGCCGCCGACGCGACGGCCCACACCTCGGTCAGGACTTCCTTCATCGCGGCGCCGATTGTGACGCCGCGGCCGGGCGGGCTGTCAGTGGTGGGCGGGCGCTGCCGGCGCCATCAGCCGGTCGGTCATCGCGATCGCCAGCGCCGACATCAGGAAGGTGATGTGGATCAGCGTCTGCCACAGCAGCACCTTGTCGGTGTAGTTGGCGGCGTTGATGAAGGTCTTGAGCAGGTGGATCGAGCTGATGCCGATGATCGCGGTGGCCAGCTTGACCTTGAGCACCGAGGCGTTGACGTGGCTCAGCCATTCGGGCTGGTCGGGGTGGCCTTCGAGGTTGAGGCGAGAGACAAAGGTTTCGTAGCCGCCGACGATCACCATGATCAGCAGGTTGGAGATCATCACGACGTCGATCAGCGCCAGCACGACGAGCATGATGATCGTCTCGTTGAGCGCCGTGACGGGCGCGTCGCTGCGGTAGCCGATGCTCGTGATGAGCTGCTCCAGCGCCGCCTTGTTGCCGAACGCGGCCTCGATCAGATGGACCAGCTCGACCCAGAAGTGGTAGACGTAGACCGCCTGCGCCAGGATCAGCCCGAGGTACAGCGGCAGCTGCAGCCAGCGGCTGGCGAAGATCATGTTCGGCAGCGGGCGCATGCGCACGGCGGCGGGGTCGCGAAGGTCGGGCATGGGGCAGGGGCGTCGGCGGCTGGGGTGGGCGGATTCTAGGGGCGCCGGGTAGAGTAAGGCACCCGTCAGCCGGCGGCTCCACAGTACCGGCTCTTCGAAGGCAAGGAGACAAGGCATGAGCGACGAGACCAAGCTGTACACCCCGTCCGACGCCATCGTGCGCAACGCGCACGTGTCGGGCATGGCTGCCTACGACAAGCTGGTGGCCGAGGCCGACGCCGACTACGAAGGCTACTGGGCGCGGCTGGCGCGCGAGTTCGTCGCGTGGAAGAAGCCGTTCACCAAGGTGCTCGACAGCTCGAACGCGCCGTTCTTCAAGTGGTTCGAGGACGGTACGCTCAACGTCTCGTACAACTGCCTGGACCGCCAGGTGGAGGCCGGGCTCGGCGACAAGGTCGCCATCGTGTTCGAGGCCGACGACGGCAGCGTGACCCGCGTTACCTACAAGGAGCTGCTCGCGCGCACCTGCCGCATGTCCAATGCGCTGCGCTCGCTGGGCGTCGCCAAGGGCGACCGCGTCGTCATCTACATGCCGATGTCGGTCGAGGGCGTCGTCGCGATGCAGGCCTGCGCGCGCATCGGCGCGACGCACTCGGTCGTGTTCGGCGGCTTCTCGGCGCAGTCGCTGCGCGACCGCATCGAAGACGCCGGTGCCGTCGCCGTCATCACGGCCGACGAACAGGCGCGCGGCGGCAAGCAGCTGCCGCTCAAGGCCATCGTCGACGAGGCGCTCGGCCTGGGCGGCTGCGACAGCATCAGGAACGTGATCGTCTACCGCCGCACCGGCGGCAACGTCGCCTGGGACGCCAGGCGCGACAAATGGATGCACGAGCTGACGGCGTCGCAGCCCGAGACCTGCGAGCCCGAGTGGGTCGGTGCCGAGCACCCGCTGTTCCTGCTCTACACCTCGGGCTCGACCGGCAAGCCCAAGGGCGTGCAGCACTCGACCGGCGGCTACCTGCTGCATGCGGCGCTGACGACGAAGTGGACCTTCGACCTCAAGCCCGACGACATCTTCTGGTGCACCGCCGACATCGGCTGGGTCACCGGCCACACCTACATCACCTACGGCCCGCTGGCGCTCGGCGCGACGGAGATCGTGTTCGAAGGCGTGCCGACCTATCCCGACGCCGGCCGCTTCTGGAAGATGATCGAGAAGCACAAGGTTACGATCTTCTACACGGCGCCGACGGCGATCCGCTCGCTGATCAAGGCCGCCGAGGGCAACGCCGCGGCACACCCGCGCAACTACGACCTGACGAGCCTGCGCATCCTCGGCACGGTCGGCGAGCCGATCAACCCGGCGGCCTGGGAGTGGTACCACCAGCACATCGGCGGCGGCCGCTGCCCGGTCGTCGACACCTTCTGGCAGACCGAGACGGGCGGCCACATGATCACGCCGCTGCCGGGCGCGACGCCGCTGGTGCCGGGCTCGTGCACGCTGCCGTTCCCCGGCATCGTCGCCGCCGTCGTCGACGAGACGGGCAAGGACGTGCCCAACGGGCAGGGCGGCATCCTCGTCGTCAAGAAGCCGTGGCCGTCGATGATCCGCACGATCTATGGCGACCCAGAGCGCTTCAAGAAGAGCTACTACCCGGCCGATTTCCAGGGCAGGTACTACCTGGCGGGCGACGGCGCGATCCGCGACCCGAAGACGGGCTACTTCACGATCACGGGGCGCATCGACGACGTGCTCAACGTCAGCGGCCATCGCATGGGCACGATGGAGATCGAGTCGGCGCTGGTGTCGTGCACCGAGCTCGTCGCCGAGGCCGCGGTCGTCGGACGCCCGGACGAGACGACGGGCGAGGCGATCTGCGCCTTCGTCGTGCTCAAGCGCCCGCACCCGACCGGCGAGGAGGCCAAGAAGATCGCCAACGAGCTGCGCAACTGGGTCGGCAAGGAGATCGGCCCGATCGCCAAGCCCAAGGACATCCGCTTCGGCGACAACCTGCCCAAGACGCGCAGCGGCAAGATCATGCGCCGCCTGCTGCGCTCGCTCGCCAAGGGCGAGACGATCACGCAGGACACCTCGACGCTGGAGAACCCGGCGATCCTCGATCAGCTCGGCCAGACCAACTGAGCGCGCCGCGCCGACGAAAAAGGCCCCGCTCGCGGGGCCTTTGTTCATTGTGGCGTGCGGCTCACTTCAGGCCGAGCACCCACTGCACGAGTTGCTTGGCCTCGGCTTCGCTGACCTGCGGGTTGGCGGGCATCGGCACCGCGCCCCAGACGCCCGAGCCGCCCTTCATCACCTTCACCGCGAGCTTGTCGACGGCGTCCTTCTGGCCGGCGTACTTCTTGGCGACATCCTTGTACGACGGACCGACCAGCTTCTTGTCGGTGGCGTGGCAGGCCATGCAGTTCTTCTTCTTGGCCAGGTCCTCGCTGGCGAAGGCCGGCAGCGACGTAGCGGCGGCGAGTACGGCGGCGGTCAGGGTGAGCGAAAGCTTCATGATTTCCTTCCGGGTGAAACGGGGCGGGTGGGTTTACAGTGGAGAACAACGGATTTTACGAGCCCCGGTTGACCGCCCCGGCAAAGACCACAGGAGAACCGCCATGTACTTCGTCGTGCTCGGCGCATTGTTGCTGACGATGAAACTGGCCGAACTCGGCCCGGTCGCCGAATGGGGCTGGCTGGCCGTGCTGTGGCCGTTCGGCCTGGCGCTGCTGTGGTGGGCCTATTCCGACAAGGTCGGCCTGACGCAGAAGCGCGCGATGGACCGCATGGAGGAGCGCAAGAACGAGCGCCGGCGCAAGCACCTCGTCGCGCTGGGCATCGACCCGCGCGATCGCGAGCGCTCCGATCGCGTCAGGAAGGCGCGCCGTGCCGAGGTCGAGCGGGTCGAGGCCAAGCGCGAGGAGTCGCGCAAGCACAACAAGGACGTCGTCGCGCGCAGCAGCCAGTTCGACAGCTCGCAGCTGTCGGCACACGACAGCAAGCACTGAACGCGGCGCCGCCGGGCGCCACGCCTCGCGTCACTCCACCTCGTAGCGGTCGAGCACCGCACCGCTGCTCGCGCTCGACGCGTTGAATGCGAACTTGGCGAGCACGCCGCGGGTATAGCGCGGCGCCGGGCGCTTCCATTCGGCGCCGCGCCGCGCCAGTTCGGCGTCGGGCACATCGAGCTGCAGCAGCAGGCGGCGTGCATCGATCGTGACCCGGTCGCCTTCCTTGACCAGCGCGATCGTTCCGCCCTCGTAGGCCTCGGGGGCGACGTGGCCGACGACCATGCCCCAGGTGCCACCGGAAAAGCGGCCGTCGGTGATCAGTCCGACGCTCTCGCCCAGGCCCTGGCCGATCAGCGCGCCGGTGGGGGCGAGCATCTCGGGCATGCCGGGGCCGCCCTTGGGGCCGAGATAGCGCAGCACCATCACGTCGCCGGCCTCGATGCGCCCTGCCATGATGGCTTCGAGCGCCGACTGCTCGTCGTCGAAGACGCGCGCCGGCCCGGTGATGACAGGGTTCTTCAGGCCCGTGATCTTGGCGACGCAGCCCTCGGGGCTCAGGTTGCCCTTGAGGATGGCGAGGTGGCCTTCGGCATACATCGGGTCGGCGATCGGGCGGATCACCTCTTGCCCCGGCCCGGGCAGCGGCACGTCGGCCAGCGTCTCGGCGATCGTCTGGCCGGTGATCGTCATGCAGTGGCCGTGCAGCAGCCCGGCCTGCAGCAGCAGCTTCATCACCGCCGGAATGCCGCCGGCGCGGTGCAGGTCGACGGCGAGGTGCTGGCCGCTGGGCTTGAGGTCGCACAGCACCGGCACCTTCTTGCGCACGCGCTCGAAGTCGTCGATCGTCCACTCGACCTCGGCGGCGTGCGCGATGGCCAGGAAGTGCAGCACGGCGTTGGTCGAGCCGCCGATCGCCATGATGACGGCGACGGCGTTCTCGATCGACTCGCGCGTCACGATGTCGCGCGGCTTCAGGTCGCGCTGCACCGCCTCGACCAGCACGCGCGCCGCCTCGCGCGTGCTCTCGACCTTCTCATTGTCGACGTTGGCCTGCGTCGACGAATACGGCAGGCTCATGCCCAGCGCCTCGAACGCCGAGCTCATCGTGTTGGCCGTGTACATGCCACCGCACGAACCGTTGCCGGGGATGGCGCACTTCTCGATGTTGCTGAAGTCCTCTTCCGACATCCTGCCGGCGCTGAACTGGCCCACCGCCTCGAACACGCTGACGATGTTGAGCGCCTGGCCCTTGTAGAAGCCGGGCAGGATGGTGCCGCCGTAGACGTAGATCGCTGGCACGTTGGCGCGCAGCATGCCCATCATGCCGCCGGGCATGTTCTTGTCGCAGCCGCCGATGACGAGCACACCGTCCATCCACTGGCCGCCGACGCAGGTCTCGACGCAATCGGCGATCACCTCGCGGGACACCAGGCTGTACTTCATGCCCTCGGTGCCCATCGCCATGCCGTCGCTGATCGTCGGCGTGCCGAACAGCTGAGCGTTGGCGCCGGCGGCCTCGAGGCCCGCGACGGCCGCGTCGGCCAGCCGCTGCAGGCCGGCGTTGCACGGCGTGATCGTCGAATGACCGTTGGCGACGCCGATCATCGGCTTCTCGAAGTCGGTCTCGGTGTAGCCCATGCCGTAGTACATCGAGCGGTTGGGCGCACGGGCGACGCCCTCCGTGATGTGGGCGGAACGGCGGTTGATCTTCATCGGCGGGGTGTCGGCCATCGAAGCTCTCCCGGAAGTGACGAGACTGTCACCGCACGATTCTAGTGACGCGGCTGCTAGCATCTCGCCCCATGCTGACGCACCCGCAATTCGATCCCGTCGCGCTGCAGCTCGGCCCGGTGGCGATCCACTGGTACGGATTGACGTACCTGGCGGCGTTCGGACTGTTCCTGTGGCTGGCGTCGCTGCGCGTGCGGCGCGCGCCGTATGCGCAGGCGGGCTGGACGCGCCGCGATGTCGAGGACCTGCTGTTCTGGGGCGTGCTCGGCGTCGTGATCGGCGGGCGGCTGGGCTACGTGCTGTTCTACAAGCCGGATTACTACCTCGCGCATCCGCTCGAGGCGTTCGCCGTCTGGAAGGGCGGCATGTCGTTCCACGGCGGTCTGCTGGGCGTGCTCGCGGCGATGGCGATCTGGGGCCGCATGCGCGGCCGGCGCTTCCTCGAAGTGACCGACCTGATCGCGCCCTGCATCCCGACGGGGCTGGCGGCGGGGCGCGTCGGCAACTTCATCAACGGCGAGTTGTGGGGCCGCGCCGCCGACCCGGGCCTGCCGTGGGCGATGGTGTTCCCGCAGTCGGGTTCGGCGCTGCCGCGTCATCCGTCGCAGGTCTATCAGTTCCTGCTCGAAGGGCTGCTGCTCTTCGTGCTGCTGTGGCTGTATGCGCGCAAGCCGCGCCGCACCGGCCAGGTGTCGGGTGCCTTCCTCGTCGGCTACGGCATGCTGCGCTTCGTCGCCGAATGGTTCCGCGAGCCCGATGCCTTCCTGGGTTTGCTCGCGCTGAACATGAGCATGGGTCAGTGGCTGTGCGTGCCGATGATCGCGGCCGGCGCGGCGCTGTGGTGGTGGGCCGGCACGACGCAACGACAAGGGGCCTGACGGGCATGCGACAGATCTTCCTCGACACCGAGACGACGGGCCTGAGCCCCGAGTCGGGCGACCGCATCATCGAGATCGGCTGCATCGAGATGGTGAACCGGCGCCTGAGCGGCACGCACCGGCACTTCTACCTCAACCCCGAGCGCCGCAACAGCGAGGACGCCGTGCGCATCCACGGCCTGACCGACGAGTTCCTCGCCGACAAGCCGCGCTTCGCGCAGGTGTGCGACGAACTGCTCGCCTTCCTCGCCGGCGCCGAGATCGTGATCCACAACGCCGGCTTCGACGTCGGGTTTCTCAACGAGGAACTGCGCCGCCTGGGCAAGCCGCCGATCACCGACTGCGTCGGCCGCATCACCGACAGCCTGACGATGGCGCGCGAGATGTACCCCGGCAAGGCGAACTCGCTCGACGCGCT
>Ga0138256_10003023_pt1 | contig 17959 bp, 18 predicted proteins | sample KNB2016incub_MG_FD_105486 | JGI IMG/M metagenome (GOLD analysis project Ga0138256, IMG submission 105486) | Active sludge microbial communities from wastewater in Klosterneuburg, Austria - KNB2014incub_MG | ecosystem: Engineered > WWTP > Activated sludge > Unclassified | place: Austria... | reverse complement strand
CGCGGCTGGCGCCCGCGCGCGGCGCGCGGGCAAAGGCCTGCTCGATCCGCCCGAGCAGATCCAGGTTGGTGCGGTGCTCCTCGTCGAGCGCGTGGCTGACCTGGCGCTGGAAGCTCATGTTCGCTCCAATGATGGTATTAAGGTACTAGAATACCAAAAGAGAGCCGGGTCTCGCCATTGATGCGGGTCAAGCAACCGGGGCATCGCGAACCGCCCGCCTTGCGGGAGGCTGGCGCATCCGCACCAACAGGATAACGAAAAATACCCCGAATGCGGCGGCGCCGACCATGCCGGCGAGGGCGGCCAGTTGCGCGAGCCACGCGCGATCGAAGACGACCGCCAGCGCGAGCAGCGCGAGGGCTGCCAGGTGGCACCAGAAGTGGATCGCCAGCGGGCGGTCGTCGGTCAGCGAGGACGGCGTGCGCGGCGGGCCCTTGCCCGGCGGCTTGTGCATCGACGCCAGGAACGGCACGATGCGCTGCAGGATGCCGAGCAGGAAGGTGAGCAGCCAGCCGCCCACCAGCAGCAGGCCGAACAGCGTGGGCGCGCCGTCGACCGGGACGTCGAGGGCGACGGCCAGCGCCGCGGCGAGGCTCAGGCCCAGCATCGCCCACGACACGCGCACCAGCCTGAACGAGCGCCCGAGTTCGCGGCGCATGCCGGAGGCGAGCGCGACCTGCATCGAGCGCAGGTGCAGCGCAACGGCCACCGCGGCCGCCAGGACCGCGACGACGCGCAGCGGCGCGGGCGCGACGCCGAATGCCGCCGCGGCGGCAAGCACCAGCGCCAGCGCCGCCAGCGCGCAAGACAGCAGCGCGCGTCGCTCGTTCGGAGCCGCCGACAGCGCGAACATCGGCACCAGGATGTAGGACAGGCCGAGCGCGAGCATTCCCATGAAGCCGTAGGCGGCGAACGCGACGTGCAGCGCGAGGCCGGTGCCCCGATCGACGAGCGGCAGGCCGACATAGGTGAACGCGAGCGAGAACGCGGTCGCCAGCGCAACGGCGAGCGACGCCAGGGAGGTCCAGCCGTGTGCGACGACCACCGGCATGCCGCGCGCGCCGGCGAGGTTGGCCGCGAGCAGCACGGCGTACACCGCGAGCGCGACGACGACCGCCGTCGCGCCGATCGCCAGCAGCACCGCATTGCCGATTCCCATGCCGAGCGCAACGGCGGCGACGCAAGGCGTGTACAGCCACCACACCAGCAGCGGCCAGCGCATCGAGCGCACCGGTTGCCGGGTCGCGACCGGCAGCAGCTGCAGGCTCGCGCCGATCGCGGTCATGGCGAGCACCCCCAGCGTCACCAGGTGCAGCGCGGCCAGCGTCCAGCCCAGGCCGCCGGCGAAGCGCGGCAGCGTGCCGCTGCCGGCGAGCAGTGCGATCCAGGCGAGCAGGTGGTTGGCGATCGCGGCGCCGAAGAAGCGCAGCGGAATCGACGCGGGCAACAGGCGGCTCGTGGCACCGGCCAGGAAGGTGCCGGCAGCGAGCTTCACGGGCTTGCGCGCGGTCACGGCGGTGGCGCGGTCAAGGCGGTGGCGCAGTCACGGCGGTGGTCCGGTCACGATGCACGCACCAGCCGAAGTCGCACCTCGCCGGGGTCGCCGTCGATCGGCTCGGCACTCCAGCCGAGTTCGGCGAGTTCGGGGTAGAGCATGCGCGGATCGCGATCGTGATGGACGATGACCGTTCCGTCGTCGTGCATCGAGCCGACCAGTTCGAGGATCGCGACCAGCGGCTCGGGCGCTGGCAAGCCGCGCACGTCGATGTGGACGCCGTCGTCCTCGGTCCAGCGCCGGCCGGGTGTCGCGCTCATCGCGAGGTACCCGTTCAGCCGGGCGCCGGCGCGCTTGCCGGCTCCGCCAGCGCCTTCAGCAGCCGTTGCGCGAGCACCGCCGCGACCTGTCGACGGTAGTTCGACTGCGTCACCGTGGTGCGCATCGGGCTGACCTGCTTCTGGACCAGCTTGCCGACGGTGCCGAGCAAGGCCTCGTCGATGCGCCGGCCGAGCAGGGCGTCGGTGCCCGCCAGCACGATCGGTTGCGAGTTGGTGCCCGTGAGCGCGATGCGCAGCGCGCGCAGCGTGCCATCTTCGGCGAGCGTCATCGCGCAGGCCACGCCGGCCAGCGGGAAGTCCATTGCGGCGCGCGCTCGCGCCTTGCGGTATCCCGATGCACGGCCGCTCGCGTGCGCCGGAACCAGGACGCGGGTCAACACCTCGTCGCGCTCGATCGTGAGGTGTGCCGCACCGTCGTCGCGATACAGGCCGGCCAGCGCGATGCGCCGCGTGCCGCGAGTCGCCACCAGCTCGATCTCCGCGTCCAGCGCGAGCAGCGCGGGCGCGAGGTCTCCCGAGAACGCCGCGTGGCAGCGCGCGCCTTGCGGCGCGACGTGGCAGGTGTCGCCGCCCCGCTTCAGGCAATAGTTGTTCGACGCGCGCCACCACTCGCTCTGGTTGTAGAACACGCAGCGCGTGTCCAGGCACAGGTTGCCGCCGACGGTGGCCACGCTGCGGTGACCGGGACCGGCGATCGCACCGGCGGCTTGCGCAACGGCAGGCCAGGCCTGGGCGATCGCCGGATCGGCGGCGAGTCGCGACAGGCTGACGCCGGCGCCGATCCAGGTGCCTTCCGGCGCCGTGGCGATGGCGTCGAGCCCCGCGACGGCGCCGAGGTCGACCAGCACCGGCGGGCGCTCGATGCCGCGGCGAAGGTTCGGCACGAGATCGGTCCCGCCCGCCAGCAGGCGGGCCTGCGGGTCGGCGGCGAGCAGCGCCGCCGCCTCGGCGACGCTGCCCGGGCGCTTGAGTTCGAATGCGGCCATGCTGTCCATGTCAACCCCTCTCGCCGGTTGCCGGCGTGGCCGCCGGCCTGGCGGCGCGCAGGCGCTCCTCGCGCCGGCGTGCCTGGATCGCTTCGAGCACGCGATCCGGCGTGATCGGGAGTTCGTCCAGGCGGATGCCGATCGCGTCGTGGATCGCATTGGCAAGGGCCGGCGGGAAGCCGTGCAACGCGCCCTCGCTGGCCTCCTTGGCGCCGAAAGGCCCGAGCGGATCGTTGGTTTCGACCAGGTGGACCTCGATCGGCGGCGAATCGGCGATCGTCGGGATCCGGTAGTCGAGCATGTTCGGGCGCATCGGCAGCCCCTCGTGGTACTGGTTCTCTTCCGACATCGCCTGCCCCATCCCCATCCAGACCGCGCCCTGCACCTGGCCCTCGACCGCCAGAGGGTTGATGGCGCGTCCGCAATCGTGCGCGACCCAGACGCGCTCGACGCGGACCACGCCGGTCTCCTCGTCGACCGACACCTCGACCACCTGCGCCGCGTAAGAGAAGCCGGCCGACGAGCCGACCGCGGCGCCGCGGAACTTGCCGCCCTGCGTCTCGGGCGGCGTCGACCACGCACCCTTCACGGTCATCGTGCCGCTTTCGGCGAGAGCCGCCTCGACGATCTGTTCGAAGTTGAGCGCGCGATCGGTGCCGGCCACCCGGCAGTGCTCGCCTTCCCATTCGATGTCGTCGACGCTGACCTCGAGCCGCTTCGCGGCCGCCTCCAGCAGGGTGCGCTTCATGGCCTGGGCCGCCCTGAGCGCCGCGTTGCCGACCATGAACGACACGCGCGACGAGTACGAGCCGTTGTCCTTGGGCGTCAGCGCGCTGTCGGTCGCGATGACGCGAATGCGTGCCAGCGGCAGTGCCAGCACCTCGGCGACGATCTGCGTGAGCAGCGTGGACGACCCCTGTCCGATGTCGGAGGCGCCGGTGAGGATCGTGATTCCGCCGTCGAAGTCGAGCTTCAGGTTGATCACCGCGTGCGGTTCTCCGCTCCAGTGCACCGGCTTGGCGGAGCCCGAAACGTAGTGCGAGCACGCCATGCCGAGGCCGCGTCCGCGCGGCAGCTTGCCGTGTCGCGCCTTCCAGCCCGACGCCTGCTCGACCCAGTCGAGGCACTGCGGGATGCCGTACGAGTTGACCTGCAGGTCGTTGAGCGTGCGATACGGTGGCGTGATCAGGTTGGCCCGGCGCACCCGGAACGGATCGAGCCCCAGTTCTTCGGCCATCGAATCGAGCAGGGTCTCGAACGCGTGCCGCGCGTCCACCGCGCCGTGGCCGCGCATCGCGCCGCACGGCGGCGTGTTGGTGTAGATGCGAAAGCCGCGGTACCTGGCGGCGCCCATCCTGTAGATCGCGTGCAGCAGTGCCCCGGCGTAGAGGATCGTGACCAGGCCGTAGCCGCCGTACGCGCCGCCGCGCTGGACGATCTCGCAGTCGACGGCGGTGATCTCGCCGTTCTTCTTCATCCCGATCTTCAGCCGGATGTCGGTCTCGGGCCGGCCGCGATGCGTGAGAAAGCTGTCTTCGCGCGACTGGTCGATGCGCACGGTGCCGCCGGCGGCGCGCGCCAGCGCCGCCGTCACCATCTCGAAGTTCAGCGGCTCGACGCGGTGCCCGAAGCCGCCGCCGACGAACGGCTTGACGACGCGGATGCGCGAGCTGTCCATGCCGAGGCACTGCGCGAGCGTCAGGTGCAGGTAGTAGGGCACCTGCGTGACGGAGTGCGTGGTCAGGCGCTCGCGCTCGGGTTCGTACGAGGCGACGGCGGCGTTGAGCTCGATCTGGCCGTGCGAGACCTCGGCGTAGTGGAACTGGTGTTCGCGCACCAGGTCGGCCGCGGCGAAGCCGGCATCGACGTCGCCGAAGGTGTGGTCGACGTCGCGCTCGACGTTGCCGGCCTTCCTGTCGTGCAGCAGCGCCGCGCCCGGCGCCCGCGCGTCGGCGGCCGTGAAGTAGGCCGGCAACGGCTCGATGTCGACGACGATCGCGGCCAGCGCCGCCTCCGCGGTCGCCTCGTCGATCGCGGCGACCGCCGCCACGGGTTCGCCGCGATAGCGCACCTTGCCGCGTGCCAGCGGCCACTCGTTCTGCGCGATCGGGATCACCCCATACGGCGCCGAGAAGTCCTCGCCGGTGACGACCGCGCGCACGCCGGGCAGCGCGCGCGCCTTCGACGCGTCGATGCCGCGGATCGCGCCGTGGGCGATCGGGCTCCGGAGGATCTTGCCGACGAGGGTCTCGCCGAAGGGCAGGTCGGCGGTGTAGCGTGCGCGACCGGTGACTTTCTCGATGCCGTCGATCAGCGGAGTGCGCTGGCCGACGGCGTGCTCGCGCGGCGTCGCGCCGCGGGGATCCGTCGGCGAGGTGCCTGCGTCCACGGTTGTGGTCGGATTCATGGTTTCACTCCCCGGCTGCCGCCTGAACCGATTCGATGATCTTGACGTAGCCGGTGCAACGGCACAGATTGCCCGACAGGGCGTCGCGGATTTCGCCTTCGGCGGGATTCGGGTTGCGCCGCAGCAGCGCTTCCGAGGCCATGATCATTCCCGGCGTGCAGAAGCCGCACTGGGTGCCGAGCTTTTCGTGGAACGCCTGCTGCAGCCGACTCATCCGGCCACCTGCCGAGAGGCTCTCGATCGTCTCGATCTTCCTGCCTGCGCAACTCGCGGCCAGCGTGATGCAGGCCAGCCTCGGCTCGCCGTCGACCAGCACCGTGCAGGCGCCGCACTCGCCGCCGTCGCAACCCTGCTTGGTGCCGGTCAGCCCGACCGTCTCGCGCAGGTAGTCGATCAGCAGGGCGTGGTCGGCGATCGCGTCCTCGCGGCCGCGGCCGTTCACCGTCAGGGACAGTATTCTCTTGGCCATGGTCTCAGGCTCCTTTGGGGCGCAGGTCGCGCACGCGCACTGCCTTGCCCTGCGAACGGGGAATCTCGCCCGGGCGCTTGACGATCACGTCGGTGGTGATGCCGAGCAGCGACTTGATCTGGTGGGTCACCTGCTTCGCGATGGCGTCGTAGGTGGCCGGATCGACGCCGGGCTGGGCCTCGGTTTCGACGGTCACGTGGTCCAGCCGGCCCTGCCGCTCGACGACGAGCTGGTAGTGCGGCGCGATGTCCTGCAGTCCGACCAGCACCGCCTCGACCTGCGACGGGTAGACGTTGACGCCGCGGATGATCAGCATGTCGTCGTTGCGACCGGTGACGCGCAGGATGCGAAGGTGCGTGCGCCCGCACTCGCACGGGGCGGTCGTGACCTTCGTGATGTCGCGCGTGCGATAGCGCAGCATCGGCAGCGCTTCCTTGACGAGCGTCGTGATCACCAGTTCGCCCGGCTCGCCTTCGGGAACCTGGCGGCCGGTGTCCGGATCGATCACCTCGAACAGGAAGTGGTCCTCCCAGCCGTGCAGGCCGCTCTGGTGTTCGCACTCGCAGGCCACGCCCGGGCCCATGATCTCGGACAGGCCGTAGATGTCGACGGCGCGGATGCCGAGCCGGGCCTGGATCTCACGGCGCATCGCGTCGCTCCAGGGCTCTGCGCCGAACATGCCGACCTCGAGCGCCGAGTCGTTGGCGAGGTCGACGCCCTGCTGCTCGGCGAGTTCGGCGATCGCCAGCGCGTACGACGGCGTCGCGCACAGCACGCGCGCGCGGAAGTCCATGATCAGCGAGACCTGCCGCTCGGTCGAGCCGCCGGACATCGGCACCACCACTCCGCCGAGACGTTCGGCACCGTAGTGCGCGCCCAGTCCGCCGGTGAACAGGCCGTAGCCGTACGCGTTGTGGACCACGTCGCCGCGGCGCGCGCCGCCGGAATACAGCGAGCGCGCCATCAGATCGGCCCAGTTGTCGATGTCGCCGCGGGTGTAGCCGACCACGGTCGGCTTGCCGGTGGTCCCCGACGAGGCGTGCAGCCGGGCAAGCTCGCCGTGCGGGCGCGCGAACATGCCGAACGGGTAGTGGTCGCGCAGGTCGGCCTTGAGCGTGAACGGCAGGCGCTGCACGTCGTCGAGCGACCGGACGTCGGCGGGCTTCACGCCGGCCGCGTCGAGCCGCGAGCGATGCAGTGGCACGTTGTCGTACGCGTTCTTCACGGTGGCGCGCAGGCGTTCCAGCTGCAGCGCGGCGAGCTGCTCGCGAGGCATCGTCTCCTGCTCGGGGTGCAGGTAAGCGGCGCTGCGAGCCTTTGCGCCCTGGCCGGAGCCGGTCGAAACGGTCGTTGACATGTCTTCTCCTCGAGTATCCGTAGCGATTGCCGCTAGAGGCGCGCGCCGCGCACCGGCAGGTGGGCGAGCGCGAAGCCCTGGTTGTAGGCGGCGCGTGTGATCAGCGTGTACTTGAGCCACGCGCCGGTGACCGCGGCGGCCAGTCCGGCCAGCGCGGCGAGCAGGCCCGCGACGCTGCCGCCGACGAGCCCGATGCCCGCGGGCGCGACCAGCGCGAAGGCGAGGTAGGTGCCGAACGTCTGCAGCACGGCGCCGGCGCGATCGAGTTGGGCCAGGGCGCGCGGCGCGGCGCCGGTCGCGAGGCGGCGCCGATACGACAGCCAGGCGAGCCAGCGGACCATCAGCGCGGCGGCAAAGGCCGCCATCATCGCCTGCGTGCCCAGTCCGTGCAGCGGATGCGTCAACAGGAACAGGCCGCCGCCCTCGGCCAGGCCGGTGGCGACGATCAGCGGAACGATCGCCGGTTCGCGCCACGCCGGGATGCCGCGCGAGGCCTTCAGGATCCGGCCCTGGCAATACACGAAGGCGAGCGCCAGCAGCGCCGTGACCCACGTCGCCCAGGTCACCCACGTGACCCACGCGAGGCCGCCGGCGCCGGCCGCGGCCGCCAGGCCGGCCGCGAACAGCAGCAGCGCGACGAAGCCCTCGCGCGTCATCCACGACGTGCGCGGGTTGAAGAACACGTGCAGCGCACGCAATGGCCGCCCGATCTCGAGCCAGACGCACAGCAGGCCGAGGCCGACCAGCGAGAGTCCGCCCAGCAGCAGCAGCATCGCAGCGGGCCCCCGGGCGCCCGACAGCGCGGTGAACGCCAGCAAGCCGCTGCCGGCGCCGCCGCAGACGAAGTTGCCGGCCGCGCGCCAGTCCCAGTGGGCCTGTTGCCAGGGGTTCGGACCATAGCTCATGCCGCGTCCCTCATTGCGGCTCCCTGTCCCACAGGTAGTAGAACCCCGGGCCGGTGCCCAGTTCCTCGTGCATGCGGAAGTGCTGGTTGCCGGCCAGCAACTGCGAGACATTGCTCGCCGGGTCGTCGACGTCGCCGAAGGCGAGTGCCGAGGCGATGCAGGCGTTCACGCACGCCGGCGTGGCCTCGGGGTCGACGCCCGGTGTCTGGCCCCTGGCGAGGCCGGCGTCGATGCGCTCGACGCAGAACGTGCACTTGGTCGCGACGCCGAGGCGCGCGTCGTCGTGCCGCGCGGCTTCGCTGGCCGTCGGCGTGCCGTAGGCGAAGGTCGCGCGCTCGGTCTTGTAGCGGGCCTGGTACGGGCACGCGACCGCGCAATACGCGCAGCCGATGCACAGGTCGTAGTCGATCGTGACGATGCCGTCGAGCCGCTTCTTCGTCGCGGTGGTCGGGCAGACGTCCATGCACGGCGGATCGTCGCAGTGCTGGCAGCCGGTCGGCACGAACGCGCGCTGCACGTTCGGGTACTCGCCGAATTCCATGTCGAGCACGCGGCGCCACTGCACGCCCGGCGGGGTGGCGTTGGCGTGCTTGCACGACGCCGTGCAGGTCTGGCAGCCGACGCAGCGTCGCAGGTCGGCGATCATGGCCCAGCGCGTCATGCTGCAGCCCTCGCGATGCGCACCCGCACGATGTCGGCGCCCGAGCCGGTGGCGTCGGTGAGGTCCATCGACATGCTGGCCAGCGCGTTCAGGCTCGGCACGCCGAAGTCCTTCGCGAACGGCGTGGCCCAGTGGTCGAACTGGCCGATCAGCAGCAGCGTGTCCGGGCGGATGCCCTGCCGCAACACCGCTCGCCCGCGCACGCTGCGCTTTGGCGTCGCGATCTCGATCGCGTCGCCGTCCTCGATGCCGAGCTTCGCGGCCGACTGCGGATTGACGATCACGCCGCGATGTCCGGCGATGTTCTCGGCGACCTCGCGGATCATCTGCACGCCGACGTTGCCGCCCCACGCGTACTGCATGCTGCGCGACGTCAGCAGCCAGAACGGGTAGTCGTCGGCGCGCGCGCCGTCGGCGGTGACGATGGCTTCCCACAGGCCGGGGAAGTCCTTCCACGGCGGCAGGGCCTGGTACTCGCTCATCTGCTTGTCCCACCAGCGCATGTCGTGCTCGTGCAGGCGCCGTCCGAGCTCGGCGCCGACCCGCATCAGGCGTTCCTGGTAGGGCAGCTCGAAGCGCAGCCCGCGATCGACCATCGTCGGATACAGGTACCACTCGATGCGCGGGAAGGGCTTCGTCGCGAGCCCGTGCTCCTTCCACCAGTCGAGCCCGTCCGAGCGTTCGCCCTCGCTCAGCTCGGCGCTGGCGGCGCGGCAGGCCGCATCCCAGATCTCCTCGCGCGTGTAGGCGCGATCGGCCGCGAGCGAGAAGTCGCCGTGCTCGCCCTTCAGCGGCATCCCGCACGAGCCCTTGTTGATCGAGGCGTTGTACCGGTCGAGGATGCCGCTGCGCCGGGCCAGCTCGGTGGCGATGTCGGTGAAATCGCGCGCGTCGCCGCGCATGTCCACGGCCGGTTGTCGCAGCGCGAATCCCTCGTGGTCCCAGAACTGCTCGACGTACTTGGTCGCGCCGATCCGGATCAGCTGCAGGCCCTCGAGGTCGGTGGCGTCGGGCAGCAGGATGTCGGCGAAGTGGTTCGTCTCGTCGCGGGTGTAGGCCATGGCGACGACGAACGGGAAGCGGGCGATCTTGTCGGCGACCGAGAGCGTGTCCCAGAACGAGATCGCAGGGTTGGTGCGATAGACGAACCAGACGTCGGGATACGTGACCTTGGGCAGGCCCTTCGGCGTTTCGTCGAGAAACATCCACGAGAAGTGCGTCGGCCCGAGCGCCTGGCTCCACGCGCCGTTGCCGACCAGCGGCACCATCGTCTTGTAGGCGTTGCGGATGTTGGGCCGCGGCGACCAACCCGCCTTGTCGGTCGGGTTCATCGGATAGTTCATGAACCCGTCGGGCCCGGGCTGCACGCTCGCGTGCCGCTCCGACATCGGCCGCACCAGTCGCACCGTCGTGCCCAGCGTGCCGCCCGGCACTTCGAGCGCGCCGACCAGGCACGCGAGCAGCGTGCGCGCCCAGCAGCATTCGTAGCCGCCCCAGCCGTTGTTGACCGTCTTGCCGAGCGTGACGGCGACGGGGCGGTAAGGCAGTGTCTTGCCGTCGATCTCGATCGTCTGGCCGACGCAGGCGTGCTCGACGTACTCGTGCGCGATCTTGCGCATCGTCTCGGCCGGCACGTCGCACACGCCCTGTGCCCATTCGGGCGAATAGGCGCGCACATGCTCGACGAGGCGGTCGAAGCCCGTCGTGCCGACGAGCATGCCGTCGGAGACGATCTCGTCGTCGGCGCCGACCTCGATCGCGTCGACTTCGACGCGCCCTTCCAGCGCCTCGGCGATGCCCGGGGTGTCGTGCGGCACGGCGCGACCCGAGAGGGTGTCCCACACCAGCGGCTTTCTCGTCTCGCGGTCGCGCAGGTACCAGCCGTTGGGGCCGACGAGATACGGTGACGCCGTGCGCTGCGTCAGGTACGGCAGGTCGAGCCGCTCGCGCGGCATCTCGTGCAGCATGACGTGGATCAGCGCATAGAGGAACGCCGGATCCGTCTTCGGCTTGATCGGCACCCATTGCGCCGAGCACGCGCCGGTGACCGACAGGCGCGGCTCGACCTGCACGCGCTTCATGCCGCGCACGCGCGCCTTGGCATGGCGCCACACGCCGACCACGCCGCCCGAGGCTTCGATGTTCGATCCGCACGAGATCAGGTAGCGCGTCGTCGGCGTGTCGGCCGCGACGATGAAGGCGCGGTGCCAGAACTCGCCGTACAGGTGCTCGGAGTGGTCGCACTTGACGCCCTGTCCCGAGCCGAACCCCATGTCGACCGCGCCCCAGGCCGCCAAGAATGCGGGGAACGTGCCCATGTAGAACTGCGGCGTGCCGCCGCCGCCGAAGCTCGCCGCGAGGCGCGGGTAGCCCGACGCGTCGGTCAGGCCCTCGGCGCGGATGCGGTTGAGCCGCTCGGCGATCGTGTCGAACGCCTCTTCCCACGAGATCGGAACGAAGCCCGGATCCTCGTTGCGCCCCTTCTTCGGGTTGGTGCGCTTCATCGGCGTGCGCACCCGGTTCGGGTTGTAGGTCTTCTGCACCAGGCCGTAGGCCTTGACGCACACCCTGCCGCCGCCCGGGTGAACCTTGGCAGCGCAGAAGTTGGGTTCGACCTCAGTGGCGACGCCGTCCTCGACCTTGACGGTCAGCAGGTCGGGGCCCGCGACGCACTGGTAGCAGTACGTCGGAACGCGGCGCGCGGTGGTGGCAGCAGTCATCGCCCTGCTCGCTGCTTTCAGCCGCCGGCCGCGGCAACCCGGCACGCCACGGCGGCGCGCCGCGCCCCGGCCGTCTTCGACACGACCGCGAGCCCCGGCTGCTGTGCGACCTTCATTGCGGGCTCCCGAGGGGTGGCACAGGGGTGGTTCATGCGGTCTCCTGCTCGTCGAATTTGTTCGTGCCGCGATGTTTTGCAGCAACGCCGGGCGGGCCGCCGTGTCGGGTTGCCGCCCCGCACGGTCTTAGAATCAGGCTTGCAAGGCTATTCTGGTACTGGAATACGGTTTTTACCTTGATCTGGTTCAAGCTCTGATGGGGGCGAGTTGAAAGCGAAGACAACCGCGGCACCGCGCCGCACCGTGCCCGCGGCGCGCAGCACCACCGGCGTGCGCGTGCGCACGGTGCGCCAGGGCGACCTGCCCGAGGTGATCGCGCTCGACGCGTCGGTGACCGGGCTGCACAAGTCGGACTACTGGCAACGCGTGTTCCGCCGCTACGGCGTCAGCGGCCAGGGGCTGCGGCACTTCCTAGTCGCCGTCGAAGGCGAGCGCGTACTCGGCTTCGTGATCGGCGAGGTGCGCGACTGGGAGTTCGGCTCGCCGCCCTGCGGTTGGGTGTTCGCGATCGACGTCGACCCGCAGGGCCGCCAGGTGGGCGTCGGCTCGCAGCTGCTGGCCGCGATCCGCGAGCGCTTCGAGCGCGTGGGTGTGCGCACGCTGCGCACGCTGCTGTCGCGCGACAACACGCTGATCATGTCGTTCTTCCGCAGCCAGGGCATGACGCTGAGTCGGCTGATCCCGCTCGAAGTCGAGATCGGGCCGCCGGCATGAAGCTGCAGAAGAACACCCGGCTGGCCCTCTACAGCGTGCTCGAATTCGCGCGCCGCCCCGGCGAGCACGTGCCGGCGTCGGAAGTCGCCGAACGCTACGGCGAGTCGGCGCATCACCTCGCCAAAGTGCTGTCGGAACTGGCGCGCGCCGGCATCGTCGACTCGGTACGCGGCGTCGGCGGCGGCTACCGCTTCGCCGCCAACGCGAAACGGCTGACGCTGCTCGACGTGATCCGGCTGTTCGAACTGCTCGGCGACGATACGCCCACCGAGGGCACGACGCCGGTGGACCGCGCGCTCAGCAGCGTGCTCGCCGAAATCAACCAGACGGCGCTGGCGACCTTCGGCTCGATCACGGTGGCGACGATGCTCAAGCTGGTGGAGCAGCGCGCGCAGGCCTGAAGCTCAACGCCACAGCGGCCCGATCGCGTCGAGCGTGTTCTTGAGCATCAGGCCGTATTCGGTGTCGCCCTCCATCACGAGGGCGCGGTCGAAGAACAGGCGGTCGGCATCCTCCTGGCCACGCAGCAGCTTGACGAGAGCGCCGGCCTGCGCTCGCACCACGAGCACAGGCGTGTCGCCCGCCGGCGCGACTTCGAAGCCGCGCGCGCCCAGCCGCAAGCGCACGCGCAGCCCGGCCTCGACGACTTCGACCTCGACGCAGCGCTCGGCGAGCAGCCGGCGCTGCTCGGCGTCCAGGCGCGGCCACAGCAGCCGGTCGAGCAGCCGCGCGGCGACGAACGAAGGCGGCTGCACCGGCAGGCGGCGAACGATGCCGCGCAGGCGTTCGGCCGCGGCGGCCAGCGGCGCCGGCAGCGCGGCGGAAACGGGCGTCTCGCGGGCGGGTGTCATGTCGTCAAGGCCTCCATGCCGGGCCGGCGGTGCGCATAGCCGTCGACCAGTTCGCCGGGCAGCTGCAGCGCCGCCATCTCGGCCAGCGCGTCACGCGCCGCCATGCCGCCGTTGAACACGGCGTCGTACAGCGCGATCACACGCAGGAAGTCGCCGCTGCACGGCGACAGGCGCAGGCGCCGGATGCCCGCGGCCGCGATCTCGTCGCGGTCACCGAGCGCGCAATGCAGCGCCGCCGACTGCGTCTGGATGCCGTTGAGCACGAGAAACGGCCGGCCGTCGCCGGTGGAGAGCAGCAGGCCGTCGGCGTCGTCGGCGCAACGGAAGTCGCACTCGTCCTTCTTGAGCCGATGGTGGCGCGCCGTGAAGCAGCGCGCCGAAAAGGCCAGCGGCATGCGTCCGAAGGCGAACAGCTCCGTCGCCACCGGCCCGGCCGGCCCGCGCACCGGGTCGTCGGCCGGATTGATGCGCGCCGCAGCGTCGATCGACAGCTCGAGCGGCGGCACCCAGACCGCGGCGCCGAGCGGCGCCAGCTCGGCCAGCGCGGCGCGGCTGTAGACGTTGACGTGCGGCCCTATCGTGAACGCAGGGCGCGTCGCATCGGCGGCATGCAGCCGCGCCAGCACGGCGAGCGCCGACGCGTCGCCGGCCTCGACGGCGAACTCGCCCTGCTCGCAGACGCGGCGCAGCGTGCGCAGCTCGGCCTCGCTCATCACGAGCGCCTGCGTCGCCAGCACGACGCGCTTGCCGGCAGCGGCGAGGTCGCGGGCCAATGCGAGCCAGTCCTCCGTCTTGAACTCGTGGCGGCGCGAGCAGACCAGCTCGCCGAGCACGACGCTCTCGGCCACGCTATCGGCGACGTCGGCATAGAACGCCATCGTGCGCGGGCGCGGCCACCAGTACTGCAGCGGCCCGACCGTCAGGCCGAACGCAGCGTCGCGCGGAGTCGTCGTCACGTCATTCATCGCCACGGCCGGTCGTAGGCGCCCAGCGTGTGCTGCTGGCCTTCGGCCCAGCGCGCGAGACTCGCGTTCCACGCCGGCTGCACGCTGTAGCGCTGGCCCGAGGCGGCGTGGTCGATCGCCTGGCGCCAGACGCGCGTGACCTCGGCAACATAGCTCGGGCTGCGCTGGCGGCCCTCGATCTTGATCGCGCGCACGCCGGCCTCGATCAGCTGCGGCAGCAGCGTGAGCGTGTTCAGGCTGGTCGGCTCCTCGATCGCGTAGTCGCGTTCGCCGTCGACGTCGAAGCGGCCCTTGCACAGCGTCGGGTAGCCGCGCGGCTCGTCGGGCGCGTAGCGGTCGATCAGCACACCCGACAGCCGCGCCTCGACGCCCGCGGGCGTCTCCTCCCAGCGCACTGCCGACGGCGGCGAGCACGCGCCCACCGTGTTCGGCGACTGGCCGGTCGCATACGACGACAGTGCGCAGCGGCCCTCGACCATCACGCACAGGCTGCCGAAGCCGAACACCTCGATCTGCGCCTGCGTGTGGCGCGCCACGTGCTGCACCTGCGACAGCGTCAGCACGCGCGGCAGCACGGCGCGCACGATGCCCCAGCGCTCGCGATAGAACTCGATCGCCTCCCACGTCGTCGCCGATGCCTGCACCGACAGGTGCAGCCGCAGCTGCGGATGACGCGCACGCGCATAGGCCATCACGGCCACGTCGGCGACGATCAGCGCGTCGGCGCCCAGCTCTGCGGCGCGATCGACGGCGCGCTGCCACGGCGTGGTGTCGCGCGCGTCGGCATAGGTGTTGAGCGCCATCAGCACTTCGCGCCCGCGCGCGTGCGCGAAGCGCACGCCTTCACGCACCTGGCCGTCGTCGAAGTTCAGGCCGGCGAAGTTGCGCGCGTTCGTCGCGTCCTTCAGGCCGAGGTAGACGGCGTCGGCGCCGGCCTCGACGGCGAGCTGCAGCGCGCGCAGCGAGCCGGCCGGACAGACGAGCTGCGGCTTGACGACGACGGGCGCGTGGCTGCCCGCGTCAGCGGCCGCCGCAGCCACAACCGCTGCCGCTGGTCGAGCCGCAGCCGCTGGTCGTTCCGGTGGGCTGGCCCGCCTGGCGGCGCCCGATGCGCACGTGCCAGCGCTCGGGGCCGTTCTCGAGGTACTGCCACTCGAACTGGCCGGCGCGCGTGCGCTCGAACTGGAAATACAGCGGCATCGGATCGTGGTCGTTGACGATCTCGAACGCGGAGCCGGTCGGCAGCGCGTCGAAGGTGGAGAAGATCAGCGCGTGGCGCTGCGGCGGCGGCACGGTCGGCACGTTGATCAGTTCGACAGCAGCATTCATGGCAGGGTCGCCTCGAAAGTGGAAGCGGCAGGCTACGGCCGCGAAGCGGCCTGCGCCTTGACCCAGATGAAGAAAACGCGCGGCGCGAGCGCCTCTATGCCGCGGCCAACCGCTCCAGCCGCGCCCACGTCTCGTCGACGCCGGCCTGCAGCGCGGCCACGCGCTCGGGATCGGTGTTGCGGTAGCGGCGCTGGACGGCGAGGTAGTCGCCGATCGGGCGCGTCTTCTTCGAGTTGAGCGTCCAGCGCGTGCCGTCCTCGACTTCGTAGAGCGGGAACGCGCCGGTCTCGACGGCGAGCCGCGCGGCGGTGAGGCCGGCGTCATCGGCGACGCCCCAGCCATCGAGGCAGGGGATCAGCAGCGTGAGCATGCGAAAGCCGCGCATCGCGCGCGCCTTGGCGAGCTTGCGCCGCAGGTCGGCGACGTGGCCGGCGCTCGCCGTCGCGGCGTAGGGCACGTTGTGCGCGGCCATGATGCCGGTGAGGTCCTTCTTGCGCGAGAGCTTGCCGGCGGGCGTCGAGCCGGTGCGCGCGTACTGCGGCGTCGACGACGACTTCTGCGCGCCGGTGTTCATGTAGCCCTCGTTGTCGAGGCAGACGTAGAGGATGTTCTCGTCGCGCTCGGCGGCCGACGACAGGCACTGGAAACCGATGTCGGCGGTGCCGCCGTCGCCGGCGAGCACGACGACCTGCGTCTCGCGCTTGCCCTGCGCGTCGAGCGCGCGGCGCACGCCGGTGGCGGCGGCGGCGCTCGATTCGAGCGTCGGCTGGTAGACCGGGATCTTCAGCGAGCTGTAGGGCTGCGGGCCGGCGATGATCGCCATGCACGACGGCGGGATCACGGCCACGGTGTCGGGGCCCATCGCGTCGAGCACGTAGCGCGCCGACAGCGCGTCGATGCAGCCTGGGCACGCGGCGTGGCCCGAGCACAGCAGCGATGCCGCGGGGTCGGCGGCGGCGGTCGAAGTCGTCAGGTTCATGATCAGCGCACCCATTGCGATTCAGCGCGCGGTGTCGCGCGCTCGGCGTCGCGCACGAAGGCGACGATGCGGTCCACCGCCACGTTGACTCCGCCCACGCCGGCGAGCAACCCGTGCAGGCGTGGCGCGTCGACCACGCCGTACAGCGCCGCGCGCAGCTCCTGGTGCAGCACGCCGCCGACGCCCGGCGAGTGGTTGCGGTCGAGCACGACGACGTCGCGCACGCCCGCCAGCGCCTCGCGCAGCGCGGCCGCCGGCAGCGGGCGGAACAGGCGCAGCTTGACGAGCCCGACCGCCGCGCCGGCATCACGCAGCGCATCGACGGCGTCGCGCGCCGTGCCGCACATGCTGCCCATCGTGACGATGACGGTCGCCGCGCCGTCGCAACGATAGCGTTCGACGACACCCCAGGCGCGGCCGCTGCGCTCGGCCCATTCACGGTCGGCCTCGGCGGCGAGTCGCGGCACGCGCGCCATCGCCTCCTCGATCGCCTGGCGGTGACGGAAATACATGTCCTGGCTGACGACGTTGCCCCAGCCCGAGGGTTGCGCCGTGTCGAGGCGCTGCGGCGGATCGAACGGCGGCAGCCAGTCGTCGACCAGCGACTGCGCCGGGATGCTCACCGGCTCGAGCGCATGCGAGACGTAGAACGCGTCGAGGTTGACGAGCGCGGGCAGCAGCGCCTGCTCGGCAACGCGGTAGGCCTGCAGCACGGTGTCGAGCGCCTCCTGCGCGCTCTCGACGTAGTACTGGATCCAGCCGGTATCGCGTTGCGACAGGCTGTCGCTCTGGTCGGGCCAGAAGGCCCACGGCGACGCCACCGTGCGGTTGACGTTGGCCATCACGATCGGCGCGCGCGCGCCTACCGCGTAGTGCAGCAGCTCGTGCATCAGCAGCAGACCCTGCGAAGCCGTCGCCGTGAACACGCGCGCGCCGGCGAGCGAGGCCGGGATGCACGCCGACATCACGGAATGCTCCGACTCGACGGTGATGATCTCGGCGTCGAACTCGCCCGCGGCCTGGAAGTCGGTCAGCAGCTCCAGCACCGGCGTCTGCGGCGTGATCGGGTAGACGGGCGCGACGCTCGGCCGCGCCAGGCGTGCGGCCCAGGCGACGGCGTGGTTGCCGGTCAGCAGGACTTGGTTCATGGCGCGTTCCGTGCGGGCCGAGCGCCGGGCCCTTCCACGGCCGGGCCTGCAGGCCCGGCCGCTTCGGCAGGCACGCGGGCGTGCGCAGGCACGCCCGCATGTCCGGCCTCAGCCCAAGCCGGCCCGCATCCCCTTGGGGGATCGCCCGAGGTACTCGTTGGGCGCGGGGTCGTCATGATTTACGGCGTGGGCACCGATATCTGCGACATCCGGCGCATCGCACAAGCCGTCGAGCGCCACGGTGAGCGCTTCGCGGCGCGCGTGCTCGGGCCGCGGGAGGTGGAGGTCTATCGCGCGCGGAGCTTGCGCTCGGCGGCGCGCGGGCTGTCCTACCTCGCGACGCGCTTCGCGGCGAAGGAGGCGTTCTCGAAGGCGATCGGCCTGGGCATGCGCATGCCGATGACGTGGCGCGCCTGCGAGATCGTCAACGCACCGGGTGGCCGCCCCGAGATCCGGCTGCACGGTGCCCTCGCTGCGTGGTGCGAAGCGCGCGGCCTCGTCGCGCAGGTCAGCGT
>Ga0138256_10003022_pt1 | contig 17965 bp, 12 predicted proteins | sample KNB2016incub_MG_FD_105486 | JGI IMG/M metagenome (GOLD analysis project Ga0138256, IMG submission 105486) | Active sludge microbial communities from wastewater in Klosterneuburg, Austria - KNB2014incub_MG | ecosystem: Engineered > WWTP > Activated sludge > Unclassified | place: Austria... | reverse complement strand
GGCCCCTTCGCCATGGTGGATGCCATGGACCGCCGGGGCATTGAGCGGATCATCGAGAAGTACGGTATCAATGAGGTCTATCTGCTCGCCGCGCTCCTTAGCGCGACCGCCGAGAAAGATCCCGCCTTCGCGTGGAAGCTGAACATGGAAAGCCTTTTCATCGTGCTCGAACTCGCGCGTGAGGGCAAGCTGAAGAAGGTCTACTGGCCGAGCAGCATCGCGGTCTTCGGACCAACGACGCCCAAGCAAGGCACCCCGCAGCACACCATCGCCGAGCCCAGCACCGTGTACGGCATCAGCAAGCAGGCAGGTGAACAATGGTGCGCCTACTACCACAAACGCTACGGCGTGGACGTGCGGAGCATCCGGTATCCGGGTCTGATCGGCTGGAAGAGCACGCCCGGTGGCGGCACCACGGATTATGCGGTGCATATCTTCCATGAGGCCCTGAAGAGCGGCACCTATACCAGCTTCCTGGACCGCGGAACCCAGTTGCCCATGATGTACATGCCCGACGCGATCCGCGCCACGATCGACCTGATGGAGGCGCCGGCCGAAAAGGTCAAGGAACGCACCGGCTACAATCTGGCGGGCTTCAGTTTCGCTCCCGAGGATATCGCCGCGGAGATCCGCCGCCACCTGCCCGCCTTCAAATTGTCCTTTGCCCCGGACCACCGCCAGGCCATCGCGAACAGTTGGCCGCAGAGCATCGACGATAGCGCCGCCCGAGCGGATTGGGGTTGGCGCCCGCAGTACGACCTGAAGGGCATGGTGGAGGACATGGTGCTGAACCTGCGCCGGACAGTGGGCCAGGGCTGAAAGGTGTAAGCCTCCTGCGCAGCAAGCGTAACCCTCGAAGCAGGAGGTCCGTTCAGCGGGCGTCAAGAGAGCCCCGTGGCCATGTTCCGTCCTTCTCGTTCCGCATTCCATAGCATTTCCATCGCGCTGCTGGTGTTCCTCGCCGCACCGCTGGCCCGCGCGCAAGCTTCACCGGTGGTGGTGGATACCTTGAACCGCGTGGATGAGATGGGCCGAAAACAGGGCCTATGGCGGATCGTGGCTCCCAAAGAGGACAAGCCGGGCTATAATGATGGACAGGTGATCGAAGAGGGCACCTATTCCAATGGGAAGCGCAGCGGCCTATGGCGCCGGTATTGGCCCAATGGCAAAGTGATGAGCGAGATCACTTATCAGATGGGTCGCCCGCGTGGGGAGTACAAGATCTATTATCCGAGCGGTAAGACCGAGGAACAAGGTTCCTGGGACCTGGACCGCAACATCGGTGGCTTCAAGCGGTACCACACGAACGGCAAGCTCGCTCAGGATTTCGTGTTCGACGCCTATGGCACGCGCGATGGCATGCAGCGTTACTACCACGAGAACGGCCAGCTAGCTGTGGAGGTGAACGTGGCGAAGGGCCAGGAGGACGGCACCCTGAAGCGCTACTATGCCAACGGGGACCTCCAACAAACGGCCGTTTTCGATGGAGGCGTGATCAACGAGGCCAACAGCAAGTACATCAAACCGGTACACCGGGATACCGCTCCGGTGGCTGCCCCGACAGGTAAGCCGGCGCCCGCCGTTGCCACGGACGAACGCCCCAATGCACTCGTTTTCCGCGAGAACGGTTTCAATACGTTGTACGATCGCCAATTGCGCCTCAGCCAGGTGGGCGAGTTCAAGGAAGGCCACCTGTACCAAGGCAAGTACTACCGCTACGACAAGAACGGCAAGCTGGTACGCATCGAGATGTACCAGAACGGCCGCTACGCCGGCGACGGCGTGATCACGGACGAGGACATGCAATAGGCGGCGCGGCCAAGCCCCTGCGGGCGCACATGGAACACCCGCCTACCTTCGCGGGCCGTATCCGCAGCCATGGCCGAGTTGAAGCGAGGACCCTTCTGGATCACCAATACACTGACGCGTAAGAAGGAGGAGTTCCAACCCCTTCGTCCGCCCCACGTGGGCCTTTATGTATGCGGCCCCACGGTATACAGCGATGTCCATCTGGGCAATGTGCGGAGCTTCCTCACTTTCGATGTGCTGTACCGCTGGCTCACGCACCTGGGCTACAAAGTGCGCTATGTGCGCAACATCACCGATGTGGGCCATTTGGTGGACGACATCGACGCAGGAGAGGACAAGATCGCCAAGCGCGCACGTCTCGAGCAGTTGGAGCCCATGGAGATCGTGCAGAAGTACACCAATGGCTTCCACGATGTGATGCGGCTGTTCAACCTGCTGGCGCCGAGCATCGAACCTACCGCCACGGGCCACCTCATCGAACAGATCGAAATGGTGAAGCGGATCATAGCCAACGGCTATGCTTACGAAGCGAACGGCAGCGTCTATTTCGATGTGCCGAAGTTCGCCGCCGCACATCCGTACGGTGAGCTGAGCGGGCGGAGGATCGAGGACCAACTGGCCAACACGCGCGACACCGAGGGCATGGAGGACAAGCGCAGCCCGTTGGACTTCGCGATATGGAAGAAGGCCGAACCAATGCATCTGATGAAGTGGCCCAGTCCCTGGGGTGAGGGCTTTCCCGGGTGGCACCTGGAGTGCAGCGCCATGAGCACCAAGTACCTCGGGCAGACCTTCGACATACATGGCGGGGGCATGGACCTGAAGTTCCCACACCACGAATGCGAGATAGCGCAGAGCGTCGCGGCCGACGGCATCGCTCCGGTGCGTTACTGGATGCACGGGAACATGCTTACGGTGAACGGCCGCAAGATGGCTAAGAGCGAAGGCAACGGCTTTACGCCGGAAGAACTGCTTACCGGCAACCACAAATTATTGGAGAAGGGCTACAGCGCCATGACGGTGCGCTTCTTCATGCTGCAATGCCACTATGCCAGTACGCTCGACTTCAGTAACGCCGCGTTACAGGCGGCGGAGAAAGGACTGGAGCGTCTGATGAAGGCCGTTGAAACCTTAGATGTTCTCAAGGCTGCTCCTTTAGATGAAATTGGTGCGGTGATTCCAGAGCATGTGGGCTTGGAGCAGAATTGCTACAACGCCATGAACGATGACCTCAATACTCCTGTGTTGATCGCGGAGCTATTCGAGGGAGTTCGTATGATCAATTCATGCCATGCAGGAGATATGCCACTACGTCAAGAGAGCATCGACCACATGAAGGCTCTTTTCCGCACCATGGTCTTCGAAGTGCTCGGACTGAAAGCGGAAAGCGTCGCGAAGGATGATGGAGCGTTGGATGGCCTGGTCGGAGAATTCATCCGGATGCGTGCCGAGGCGAAAGCGCGGAAGGACTTCGCGGCAAGCGACCGCGTACGCGACCAGCTCGCACGTTTGGGCATTGTGCTGAAGGACACCAAAGGGGGCACCACATGGGAACGCGCGTGAGCTCAAGGGACTGGAGCAGGGGCAGAAGCAAGCAACGCGCATTGCCCCTGCTCCTGCCCCTGCTCCTTCTCTTCGGTTGTGAGAGCGATCGGCCATCGACGCCTCAGGTCCCGCAGCCCGCGATTCCCGCCCTTCCGCCACCGCCGCCCTTCAATGCGGACAGCGCCTATGCCTTCGTGAAGCAACAAGTGGACTTCGGGCCGCGGGTGCCAGGTTCCGCAGGTCACAAGGCGTGCGCGGATTGGATGGTGACCAAACTCAAGGGCTATGGTGCATCCGTCACGGAGCAGCTCGGTACGGTAAAGGCCTTCAACGGACAGCACCTGCCTTTGCGCAATATCATCGCCAGTTGGGCGCCGGCGAAGAAGGATCGCATCCTGTTGCTTGCGCACTACGATACACGCCCCTTCGCCGACCGGGATGACGAACGCAAGAACGAGCCCATTCTCGGCGCGAACGATGGCGGCAGCGGCGTGGGGATCCTCTTGGAAATTGCACGCCACTTGGGCGCTTCCTCGGACAGTGCGCTGCTCGGAGTGGACATCCTGCTCACCGATGTGGAGGACTATGGCGAGCCCAGCGGGGCCATCACGCCAGAGGAGAACAGCATCGACACCTGGGCGCTGGGCAGCCAATACTGGGTGAAGAACCCGCATGTGCAGGGCTACCTCGCACGGTTCGGGATCCTATTGGACATGTGCGGTGCGCGCGACGCCCGCTTCTACCAGGAGTCGATCAGCATGAAGTACGCGCCCCAGGTCGTGGGCAAATTGTGGAAGGCCGCAGCGGCGATAGGACATGGCGACCGTTTCGTGAACGAAACCCGCTACTTCGTGGGTACGGACGATCACCTGCCCATCAATCAGGTATTACGCATCCCCACGGCGGACATCATCGAGTTCCACGAGGCCAACAAAGCCTTCCACCCCAGCTGGCACACGCATGACGATGACATGGACGTGATCGATGCCACCACGCTCAATGCCGTGGGCCGTACCGTTATGGAGGTGGTTTGGAAGGAGCGCTGAGCGCCCTCAGGCCACTTTCTCGAACACCATCCGGTAGTGCTCGAACACCTCGCGCTCGAACACCTGTAGGTTCGGGGCGATCTGGTACCGGCGGAACCATGCGCGGAAATGCGCGCTCGTCAGGAACTTGGGCACCAAGGTGGCGTAGAGCAGGTACTTCTTGAAGTGGAACTTGTTGAAGGCGGCGGTCCAACGGTGGATGGTCTCGATGTAGTCCAGGCGACCGCTGTCCACATGGATCAGCTTGAAGTGCTCCTTGGCCGGTTCGATCATACCCTCTTTTCCGTAAGGCAGCCAGGACCCGGGGAACACATCGCACACCAGGTCCATCAACTCTTCATTGGTGAACTCGTGCTTCTTCTTCCACACATCCGTCTTGCCGAAGGGGATGTCCTCGAACTTCACCATGTTGGGGCCGAAGACCATGGTCTGGCAATAGAAGCGCCCACCGATCGGTAGCAGGTCCGCCACCTGTTTGAAATAGGCCTTGTAGATCTGTTCCTGCCTGCCGGCCTTGTACTCCTCCACCGAGCAGAGGTGTTCCGGGCTGCCCATGGCGGCCACGGCGTCGAAGGGGCCGAACGTATCCTTCGTGATGGCCTTGGAATCCATGTGATGCACGTTCAGACCGTTCTTGCGGCAGGCATCGGCCTGTCCTTTCGCGAGCACCACGCCGGTCGTTTTGGCGCCAAGGCCATTGCAGAAGTTGATGAAGGCACCCCATCCGCAACCCATGTCCAGCACCTTGGTGCCCTTGCCGATACGAAGGTGTTCGGCGATGAACTTGTGTTTCTTGTCCTGCGCGGCCTCGATGCTCATCGAGAAGTCGCCATCGAAGCGAGCGCCGCTGTAGGCGCCCATCTCGCCGATGCTGAGGCGGAAGATCTCGTCGATGGTGGTGTAGTGGGCATCCAGGTCTTTCTGATCGGCCATAGGGTCGTGATTTGGGCGGGCGAATGTACCCGTTATTCGTTCGATCGGTGATCGACATGGGGGCCAGCTTGTTGCGGAGGGATGCGCTGGTCAACGCTTGGCTGTTAGGTGGGACACTTTCTGATGGCGAGCTTTGATGAGCAGCTCGGGCGAACAGGTTTGGTAGAGGCATATTCTAGCGCGAGGTCGTGTTTCACCCGTGGTCATCGAAGAACACCGTTCCAGCGCCCCAATGGTATCGCTCGCATCGGCCCCTCCTGTTCACGAACGTTGGGTCGGGAAGCTCCTTCACACCTGGCTCTTCGGGCTCATTGTTGTGTTGCCGCTATCGATCCAGGTCTATTCGCCCGGGCCGGATCTGGAGGTGATCCTTCCCAGCGAGCTGCTTATTGCCCTGGCTTGTGTTCATGTGGGGGCAATGGTGGTGTTCAACCCCAAGACCCTGTCGGTCGACAGGCGTTTCCTTTCGCATCCGATCAGTGTTTTGGTGCTGGCATCACTGGGCATCGACCTCGTGGCCACTGCTTTTTCTACGATGCCCCTGGTCTCGGCGAAAGCCGCAGTGGTGAAGGTGGCGCACCTGTTCTTGTTCTACTTCGTTCTCGGCGGTGTGTTCCGATCGATCAAGGTGGCACCGGTCCGATCATTGTGGATCTACAGCTACGTGTTCCTAGCAGTGGTGGTGTATACGGTTCTGATGCAGGCGGGTAAGGGGTTCGATCGCGCCGGTTCCAGCTTCGCGTCCTTCCCGTTCTATGGCGATCATACGATCTATGGAGCGGCGCTGGTTTTCGTGCTGTTCTGGTTCGCCGGGGAAACGGGCCGCTCATGGCAAGAACGGGGGCATGTTGCACGATCCACCATCCTATCGTTGGTCACCCTCGGGTTGGCTATAGCGCTGTACGTTTCCTTCTGCCGGGCGGCCTGGGTCAGTGTGTTCGTGTCCTTGGCAGCATGGGCGGTCTTTACGCTCGGCGGCCGTCTGTGGACTTTTCTCGGTGCAGGTGCCACGGCAGTGGCGGTCGCGATCATTTGGTCGGTGACCCTCGCGCCCGGCCCCGACCGAGCGCCACTGGACTCGAACTCCGATGATGCGGCGGGAAGAGCGAGCCTGCTTTCCCTGGTCAATGTGCGCACCGACCACAGCAACCGCGAGCGCTTGAACCGCTGGAGCTGCGCCTACCGCATGTTCCTGGACAGGCCTTGGACGGGCTTCGGCCCGGGCACCTTCCAGTTCAAGTACACCGACTATCAGCGGCCGGAGGAAATGACCTACACCAGCGTGAAACCGGGCAATTCACCCAAGCGGATCACGCGGGCGTGGAGCTTCACGGACGACGTGTTCGTTCGGGCCAATCCCCAGATCCTCAATTTCAGTGGTGGCACAGCGCACTCGGAGTACCTCCTGGCCCTCTCCGGATCGGGCGTCTTCGCGATGGGGGTGTTCATCGCGCTCTTCGTGTGCTGTTTGCGCACGGGGATCCACCTGCTCGATCAGGGGCCCTCAGGCAGAACGCGCATCGACGCCCTCGTGCTGATGGCCTGCCTGATCGCCTACTTCACCCACGCCCTCTTCAACAACTACCTGGACAACGGCAAGATCGCCTTCCTCTTTTGGACCTCGCTGGCGCTCCTGGCACGCATGGACGTGGAGCGAGCGAGAGACGCCAGCACCTAAGCAGCGGCGTTGATACCCCGGAAATAGTCCTTCACCTCCGAGCCGTGCTTGAACCAGAGGGTGAGGAGCGCCGTAACGAGCAGCATGATCAAAACGGCGAGCGACGCGATGGCTTTGCCGATCTCGAGGTGGGGTATGGTCTCGATATCGAGGATGGCTTTGCGCGCCAAGTGGAGCACAGGGACCTGCTGTTCACGGATCAGGGCGGCGGAGATCTCCAGGTCGCGTCGGGTGGATGCCAGCTCTTCATTGGCCGTAGTGAGTTTCGCAGCGATCTGGGCGAGTTGGAAACCGACCGCGGCGGTCGGGTCCTGCAAGCGTTCGCCACCACTGGTCCGTTCCGTTCGGCGCTCGAACTCCGTTGCGATAGCCACCAGATCGTTGGTCTGTGCCTTTGAGCGTTTCTCCATTTGGTCCATCGCTTCACGGTAGATGGCGCCTTTCCGTTCCAAGGCCGTGAGCGCCTGTGCGCGTGTCAATACCTCCAGTTGCCGAAACACCTCGTTCGCCATGGCCGCCGCTAAGGCGCGATCCGCATCGAGCACGGTGATGGACAGGCTGTTGTCATCGACGAAGCGCGCGGTGACCCGACGCCAGAGCAGGCTGTAGATCCTTTCCTCATGAAGGTCCTTCATGGTATCGATACCGAAATGGCGGTACAGATCGAAGGTCTGGATCAAGTGGTCGTTCATGGCCGTTGATGTGGCCACGTGGAACAGCCGCCGGATATTTCCGGATACCAGTTCCGTAGGGCGGAGGTCGTCCTTGCTCCGCGGGGGCTCGGGATCCACGAAGAAGATCACGGACGAGGAATACAGGACCGGATCCCTGATATAGCGCCCGAAGACCAGCAGTCCGGTGATCACCCCTGCGCCCAGGATCCACAGTTTCTTGCGGCTCAGAAAGCCTAATAACGTGATACGGTGCTGCACGTCGCCATTCATGGCCGGGCCAGGGGCCGCAGTGTGACCGCGTTTTGGCACCGCCTCCGTCAGAAGGTCTTCCATTGGGCTGGCAGCTTGGTGGTGCAGGTCCGGTGCAAGGGGCCGGAGGGGCGATTGGTTCGACGGAATGAGGAACACGAAGATAGCCCCGCGGTCCGGGCAGGTCGCCTCTTTGGACATCCCCACTAATGGTGAAATGCACGCTGCCCCCGTCGGTCCCACCCGCCATGTCAGAAGCCCGACAGGATCTAGCGTGCTTGCGGATCCCATGCCCATTGATGGAGGACTGCCAGTTCGGAGTGAGCGGCTGGTATTTGGCCACGTGGAATTTTCTCCACATGTTAGCTACCTGTTGCAGCGGCCGATCCCAGCGGCCCGGCCCACCGAATGCCCTCATGCAGCCCCTTCTCCGTGGTTGATAGGATCCCCGTCCGGGCGGAACGGCGGCTCTTGAAGGCCACGCTCTGCATCGCGCTATGCGGCATTTTTATGTTCTGGCTTCCTAACGCCTCATCGGCACAATCGCCGCGGTTCAAGCGGTCCACAGTGGGTGCGGCGGGCAGTACATGCACGGTGAACGCCGGATCACATTCCTACTTCGCGCAACAGAGCGTGGGCCAGCGAAGCGTCACGGGTCTGCGGTCTGCGGGCCACCTGGCGCTTTCGCAAGGATTCCTTCAACCCCTTGGGCGTAACACGAACGCGTCCAACTCCTCCACACTGGATGCGGTCCTCTTTCCCAACCCGTTCAGCGCGTTGGTCTCCGTGGCCTTCCGCGAGCCGATCGAGGAGGATCTTGTGGTCGTGGTAAGCGACATGCTTGGCCATGAGGCGTACCGTGCCCGCTTCGGCCCCGTGCAGCGTGTCGACCTCGAACTCAGCAAGCTGGCCACCGGCCCGTACATACTGCGGATCACATCCGGAGAGAAGCACTTCATTGCCCACATCCAAAAGTCCTGACCCATGCACCGGCTCCTGTTCCTTGCTCTCGTGCTGTTCGGCCTCGTGCCCCAAGGTGTTGGCCAGCAGCTGTACATGGAGGTGGGCAAGTCGCGGTCCGCGTTCAATTTTTGGAACTCGGAGGGCGAGGAATTGGATGGATTGGAATCCACCTTGCGGGATTTCGCGGCCATCGGGTTCCGAAAGCACGTCCACAAGAAAGTTCCCCGCCTGCATTACGTTCTGGGCGCCTCCTACAATCGCTATGGCGCGCGCGGGACAAGTTTGGACGAGTACAAGTACTACTACGATTGGGACGCCATCTTCATAGGCACCCACTTCGGCGTGGAGTACGACTTCCTCACCATTCGCGACAAGAGCAAAGCGAACAGGGGGCTCACCTTCTATGCCCGCCTTGCGCTGGCTCCGGAGTTCTTTGTGAAGGGCACCCAGACCATCGACGATCAGGTGGTCGACCTGATGGGGGTGGAGCAGTTCGATTCCCCTTACTTCTTCATGCGGGGCGGAGCAGGGGTCAACTATTGCCTCTCCAACACCGTGGCCATTTTCGCACAATACATGTATGGCAAGGGAGTGCGGTTGTTCGAAGCGAAGCCCGATGACAATGAGACGCTCCACATCATCACCCACCACCTGGGTTTCGGTGTCTTCGTGAACCTTCCACATTGCCGCTATTGTTTCCCCCAGACGAAACCGCGGAAAGGGGGGAGTGGGGGCAGCAAGGGCACCATGAAAAAGTGAAGAAATGATCGCACAGCGCATGAGAACGCTCCTCCTACTCGCCTTCGCACTACTGATGAGCACCGGCCTTCTGGCCCAATCGCACGGGTTGACCTACCAAGCGGTGATCCTTGACAGTGAGAGTAACATCACCGAGATCCCGGGAGCGGATATTCCCGGGGGGAACTACCTGCCGAACAAGGCACTGTCCCTGAAGTTCACCATTTTGAACGAGTTCGGAGGGATCGACTACCAGGAGGAACACTCCACCACCACCGATCTCTATGGGATGATCAGCGTGATCATCGGCGATGGGGCGATGACCAGTGAAAGTCCCGATGTGTTCATGGAGATCAGCTGGGACGGCACCCCGAAGGACCTGCGGGTGGAGGTGAGCATAGCACCACCGAACGGCACGGGCAACTTCGAGTTCTTCAGCCTGGAGAAATTGGTGTTCGTACCCTATGCCTACCACCGCAACATCACGGCAACAGGTACCATGGACATCGATGGGGCCACTACTTTGAACAGCTCGTTGGACGTGACCAACGGAAGCCCCACACACTTGACCGGTGACCTGACAGTGGATGGCAGTACCAACCTGAACAATGGGCTCAATGTGAACAACCAAAGCCCCACCGACCTGAGCGGAACGCTCACGGTGGATGGCGTGACCAACTTGAACAACGGGCTGAACGTGAACAATGGGAGCCCGACCTACCTGAGCGGAACGCTCACGGTGGAAGAGTGCCTATACCTGAACGATTGTCTCGATGTGGACGGCACCACGGACCTGAACAACGGGTTGGACGTGAACAACAACACGCCCACGAACCTGACCGGAACTTTGAACGTCGATGGGGCCGCGGACCTGAACAACACCCTCACGGTGGATGGGGCCACAGACCTGAACAGCACCCTCAATGTGGAGGCGCTGGCCACCATGGAGAGCGACCTGGTGGTCATCGGCAATGCGACCATCGGCGAGGATGTGCGGGTAGGCGCACAAACGGATATGGGCCGCCTGAACGTCAATACGAACGGGTGGAGCAATGTCGCCAGTGTGATCAAAGGCCGCGCTGGCGATCTGGATATCCTTGAAATGACCAGCAGCAATGGCACGGACGTGATGACCGTGGGTGATGATGGTTATGTGGCGATCCACCCCGGCACACAGCAAGTGGTGATCGATGGGCCGGCGAGTGGCGGCGCGAACAACAACACAGGCTCCTATCCACTTTATGTGAGGGGTGCGCAGCAAGGGATCGCGATCAAGCTCAACACGACCGAGGCCCATGAGGGGAACGACTACCTGTACTTCACGGACAACAGCTACATCCGTGGTAGTGTGGCGGGCCAGAACCTCAGTGAACTGCAGACCAGTTTCGACTACATCTGGTTCAATACCATGGCCGCACTGGATGAGGCTTTCATTCTTGCGGAAGGCGTAGCGTGCGGGTTCCAATTGGATGCCGGGGAAGTCGCCGTTATGGCCGCTCAGGGGTTGACCGTCTATTTGCAATGGGCGGAGGCCTTCTATGACATGGAAACGAACGTGGGTGTGGTCTACCAATCCAACTCAGCTGACTATGCCGAGTGGCTGGAGCGCGCGGATCCCGGCACCGACCTACTGCCCGGCACCGTGGTGGGGGTGGTCGGGGGGCGGATCTCCAAGAACACCGACAACGCACAGCAGTTCATGGTGGTCTCCTCCGCCCCGATGGTTTTGGGTAATACGCCACCGAGCGGACGGGAGAAGGACTTCGAAAAGGTGGCGTTCATGGGACAAGTGCCGGTCCGTGTAGTAGGACAAGCTCACATCGGGGATTTTATCGTGGCTTCCGGGCGGAACGATGGCACGGCCCGTGGCGTGGCCCCCGAAGCCATGACATTGGACGATTACGACCACGTGGTAGGCGTGGCGTGGTCCGATGCCATTTTCACCCAAGGGGAGTCCTTGGTGAACACATCGGTCGGCGGCAGTTCGAACCACTTGGTCGCCTCGTTGAAGAAGCAGAAGCAGGAGGTCGACCGGCTCCAAAGTACGCTCGATGGTGTTGTTGCCTACTTGAAGGCAAAGGACCCCGCGTTCGATGCGGGTACCACCGCACCGGCGGGCTCTGCTGCCCAGGCGGCACCCAAGTCGACCTTGACACCTGCATCGACCGCCGTCCCGCGTGATCATAAGTGGATCGAGGGTTTCTTGCGTGAGAACCCGCAGGTGCTCATCGATGTCCTGGAAAGGGCCAAAGCCGAATGTGCGCGACGCGGCATGGACGTGAACGACCCCATCGCCTCCAAGCTCTTCGACAAAGAGGCCTTCATGGCCCGCTTGGCCAAAGTGGACCGACCGATCGTGCGAAAGCCGCCCACCCCCGTGGGGGAGGATGAGAAAGTGCGGCCTGCGAGAAGATAGGCTCGTGTGCTGATCGCGCTTTGGCCAGCGGTGCATTGCGCATCGGGTCACTGAGCGCATGGTCGGGGCTGACATCACGGACCGCTTCCGGTGGGCTGGGCCGATGCGCGCCCAATACAATGCACAACCGGTCATTCGCGGCTCCGCTGCGCTCGTTGCCGCGTTACATTCGAGGCCTATGTCCGTAACTCAAGAAGAAACATCCGGAACCGCGGTCGCCACCACGGATGACAAGCGCCTCTTTCTTCTCGACGCGTTCGCGCTCATCTACCGCGCCTACTTCAGCTTCATCCGCGCCCCTCGCGTGAACAGCAAGGGCTTCAACACCAGCGCGGCCTTCGGATTCACGACGACCTTGTTGGACCTGATCAAGCGCGAGAAGCCCACGCACATCGCCGTGGTCTTCGACACTTCCGCGCCCACCGAGCGCCACGAGACGCTGCTGGACTATAAAGCCAACAGGGAAGAGATGCCCGATGATATCCGCAGCAATCTCGTTTACATCCGCCGCATCATCGAGGCGATGAACATCCCTGTGCTGGAGAGCGATGGCTACGAGGCGGATGATGTGATCGGCACGCTGGCGAAGAAGGCCGAGGTCGAAGGCTACACCACGTACATGGTGACGCCGGACAAGGACTTCGGGCAGCTGGTAACGGACAAGATCATCATGTACAAGCCGGGTCGTGGCGGTGATCCTCCGGAGAAGCTCGGCCCGAAGGAGATCTGCGAGCGCTGGGGCGGGCTCACCAGTCCCGAGCAAGTGAAGGACATCCTCGGCCTCATGGGCGATGCCGTGGACAACATCCCAGGAATACCGGGAATCGGAGAGAAGACCGCGATGAAGTTGGTGCAGCAATTCGGATCGCTGGAAGGCGTGATCGAAGGCGCGGAGCAGTTGAAGGGCAAGCAGAAGGAGAACGTGATCGCCTTCGCGGAGCAGGGCCGCATGAGCAAAATGCTCGCGACCATCAACATCAATGCACCGGTAGAGCTGGACCACGACGCGCTGCACCTCGATCCGCCCGATGCGACCAAAGTGCTCGAGGTCTTCAGCGAACTGGAGTTCAAGAACCTTACAAGCCGCGTGCTCGGGGACCGATCGAACGGGGCCACCGCTCCGGAAGAGAAGGTGACCAAGAAGGGCGCATCGCCAGCAGCGACCGGGCAAGTGGACCTGTTCGGAACGACGGTGGATGCCGATGGCAACGTCGAGCTGAAGGAGTTCGCGAACATCGACACGGTGAAGCACCGCTACTTGCTGGAGGACACGAGCGAAAAAATGTACATGCTGGCGGCCCAGTTGAAGAAGCAGCCACGTTTCTGTTTCGATACCGAGACCACAGGCACCGATGAGCGTACCGCCGAGCTCGTAGGCCTTGCTTTCAGCTGGAAGGCGCACGAAGGCTACTACGTGCCCGTGCCCACCGACCGCGCCGAGGCGCAGCGGATCGTGGACATCTTCAAGCCGATGCTGGAGAACGAGGCCATCGGCAAGGTGGCGCAGAACGCCAAGTACGATATCCGCGTGCTGGCGAACTACGGCGTGGAAGTGAAGGGCCCGCTCTTCGACACGATGATCGCGCACTACCTACTGAAGCCCGATCAGCAGAAGCACGGGATGGACTACTTGAGCGAGGCCTATCTGGGCTATCGACCGGTGAGCATCGAAACGCTCATCGGTGAAAAGGGGAGAGGCAAGGTGCAGAGAAGTATGCGCGATGCGGACATCAATGCCGTGAAGGAGTACAGCGCAGAGGATGCCGACATCACCTGGCAACTCTCCGAGAAGTTCTCGCCGCTGTTGGAGCAGGATGAAGTGACAACGCTCTTCAACGAAGTGGAGATGCCGCTGGTACACGTACTCGCGGACATGGAGACCGAAGGCATCCGCATCGACATCCCCGCTCTGATGCAGTTCAGCGAAGAGCTCGGTGCGGACATCCTCAAGCTCCAGGACGAGATCCACAAGGCCTGCGGCGTTCCGTTCAACATCGACAGCCCCAAGCAGCTTGGTGACGTGCTTTTCGAGACCTTGAAGTTGGGAGGCGACAAGGTGAAGAAGACCGCGAAGACGGGCCAGTACCAGACGAGCGAGGACATCCTACAGGAACTGAGCAACGCGCACCCCGCCATCCCGCTCATCCTCGACTACCGCAGCCTGCGCAAGTTGAAGGGCACTTACGTGGACACATTGCCCGAAGCCGCCGATAGGGACACGCACCGTGTCCACACCAGTTACTTGCAAACGGTGGCCGCTACGGGTCGTCTGGCGAGCAACGACCCCAACTTGCAGAACATCCCGATCCGCACGGAAAAGGGGCGCGAGATCCGTAAGGCCTTCGTTTCGCGCAACGCCGACTACCAGCTGCTCAGTGCCGATTACAGCCAGATCGAGCTGCGCATCATCGCGCACATGAGCGGCGACCACAACATGCAGGAGGCCTTCCGTCACGGGCTGGACATCCACGCGGCCACCGCAGCGAAAGTCTTCAATGTGGACATTGCAGCCGTGACCCGCGACCAGCGCAGCCGGGCCAAGGCCGTCAACTTCGGCATCGCTTACGGGCAAGGCGCCTTCGGGCTTTCGCAGAACCTGGGTATCCCGCGCGCGGAAGCGAAACAGATCATCGACGACTACTTCGCCCAATTCCCCGGGGTACGCAACTACATGGACGAGATGATAGGCTTCTGCAGGGCCAACGGCTACATCAAGACCATGATGGGCCGTCGCCGGTACCTGCCGGATATCACCAGCGCCAACAACACCGTGCGCGCGCAGGCCGAACGCATCGCCATCAACGCACCCATGCAGGGCAGTGCGGCGGACATCATCAAAGTAGCCATGGTCAGCATACACCGGGAGTTGAAGCAGCGCCGCTTAAAGAGCAAGTTGCTGCTACAGGTGCATGATGAACTGGTCTTCGATACGCATAACAGCGAAACGGAAGAGCTGAAAGTGCTGGTGCGTGATCGGATGCAGGGCGCCATGCGATTGGCCGTTCCATTGGTTGTTGACATGGGCGTGGGGAAAAACTGGCTGGAGGCGCACTGAGCGGGGCCCGCCACGGAGGGACCTTTACCCCACACTGGATCCTACCATGGTATCGAACCGATCATCGTGGCCGCTCTTGGCCGGCCTCGTGTTGCTGAGCGCCTGCGGCGGCGGGGAGCCCACCGGGCAGGACACTCTGAACGTCCCCTCCACGGAGGACTCCACGGCCCAGGCCGAGCGGATGAGGAAGACACGCAATATCTTCTACAACATCCCCTCGCCGATGGAAACGGCCGCCCTGCTCAAGAAGGCGGGTGCGGAGTACGACAAGGACATTTTGAACGACGTGCAGAACGTGGACAAGTATACCGCCGCCAGCAAACAGGCCCTGAATCTGGGTATCTATGGCGCGGACCTCAGCTACGCCAGCGTGAACAACCAGACGCAGGAGAGCATGTTCTTCACCAGTTGTGCCAAGAAGTTGGCGGACCGGTTGGGCGTGAGCAACGCCTTTGATGATGCCACGCTCGAGCGCATGGAGAAGAACATGAACAACAGGGACTCCCTGCTCAGCATCATCAGCGAGACATACTGGACCGTGGACGCCTACTTGAAGGAGAATGAGCGGGACAACATCAGTGCCTTGATGATCGCCGGTGGTTGGGTGGAAGGGCTCTACATCGCCACGCAGGTCTCCCGGGTCAAAGCGACGCCAGAGCTCAAGCAACGCATCGCCGAGCAGAAGCTCAGTCTGCACGATCTGTTGGGCCTGATGGAAACCTACGAAGGCACGGATGAGGCGTTGGCCAGCGTGAAAGCCGACCTCACCGCGATCGCGGCGCTCTTCGAAGGAGTGGCCGAGCCAGCTGCGAGCGCGGAAGTGACCCAGGAGAACGGTGTGGCCTTGATCGGCGCTGCCAGTGCCAACACAACATTGAGCGATGACCAGCTCCGGGCCATCACCGAGAAAGCCTCCACGGTCCGCAACGCCTATATCAACTGAGCCCCGCCATGATCTCCGTGCGAACCAACTTCGTCCGTACCGCGCTGGCCGGTGCCCTTTTCCTGTTCGCTGTGGCCGCTCAAGCCCAGTGCCGCAGCTTCGCCAAGAACAAATGCGTGCCGGAGCTGGCCCCCTACAAGTTCAACGAGAGCTTCAATGCCGCGCAACTGGCCCCGGGCGAGGAGGCGGAAGTGAACCTCACCTTCTTCAGCGGGCAGGAGTACCGGGTGATGGTATGCACCCATCCTATCCTCGGGGAGGTGAACTGGAAGTTGATGGACGCGTCCAATAAGATCCTGTTCGAAAGCATGGCGGATGCTCCCAAGCGCTTCTTCGACCTGCGTATGGCCAACACCCAGCAACTCAAGGTGCATGTCTGGGTGCCGAGTAAGCCCAAGACGGACATGGTGCATGTGGGCTGCGTGGCCATCATGGTCGGCTTCAAGGAGTGAGCATGAGCGCTCATCGCTAAGCACGTTGGGTTGCCAAGAACGAAGGATCCCGGCCGCTAGCGGCCGGGATCCTTCGTTGCTGTCGATGCGTGAGCCCCTTGTTGGCTTCCAGCACCGCCTTCCTTTATTCCTTCGTAAAGCGCGTCACTTGCGCCCGGCCGTTCTGATGTAGCACCACCAGATACATGCCCGGCGCGAGGTCGCCGACCGGTAAGCTGATGCGCTTCGCACCAGCGCTCGCATCCATCTCAGGCAAAGCGCCTACCACGCGGCCTTGCGGGTCGCAGATGTCCACAGTGAGGCGACCGCTTTCGCGCAGATCAAGTACCAGGTCAGAAGTATGGCGCACGGGGTTCGGCACTACGGCGATGTTGTTCGTGCTGGTGGTGATCAGCTCCGCGAAACCGACCGGTGTACCATTGATATTGATGTTGTCCAGGAAGAGGTTGTTACCGCCATCGTTCTGGAAAAGGAACTTGAAACGGAAGTTCCCCACGAAGTAGCTACTGCTGATGTTGTTCACAGAGGTTTCGGCCCATTGGGCGTCCTGGGTGGGGGTGAACGCGCTGCTCTGGTCGGCGGAGGTGCTGAGGTTGGTGGCGCCATAGAGCTGTTGACGGAGGCTCCAGTTGTTGCCACAATCGTTGCTCACGTAGAGCCGCAGCAGGTCATTATTATCGGCAGCATGGCGGGCGAACGCGTAGCGGTAGGTGATGGTGATGTCCTGGACATTGCTCATGTCAAAGGTGGGGCTCACCAGTTCATCCTTCTCGTCCACCTCGCTCACATGGTTGTTCAGGCGCACGCTCTTGCTGCTTTGATACCCGGTGGTGGCCACCAACTGGAAGGCGCCGTTGCCCCCGAAGTCGAGGACCGCCCAATCGTTATTGGGCAAGGCCCCGACGTTCTCGAAGCCCTCGGTGAACGGCGTGGCGAAGCCGGGGTTGGGCAGTACGAGGATGTAGTCGACCTCGTCCGTGCTCACGTCCAAAAGTCCGTTGCCCACCGTCAGGCTCACAGGATAGAGGCCTGGGGTGGTGTAAGTGACAACCGGGTTGACATCGGTGCTGGTGGCGGGTGTCCCGCCGGGAAAGGTCCAATCACGCTCGGTCACACCGTGGTAACTCACGTCGGAAAAGACCACCGAAGCACCGGCACAGATCTGGCGCAAGTTGCTGGTGAACGCGGCAGCGCAAAGCACGTCGTTCCCCGTGGTACCCGTCGCGGTCAAATTGCTCTGCTGCCAGAGCTGGTTGCGCTGTGCCGTGCTGGAGTTCAAAGCGGAGAGCATCCGTGTCTTCTGGCCCTCGGTGAACATCTTTGAGCAATAAGAATACTCCATGTAGTTCTCCACATTGTCGAGCGGGGTGGTGCAGGTGTTGCCATTGAGGGCGCAACTGGTCCAACCTTCGGTGGGCGGGGTATCGCTCACATTGTCCGTTTCGCCGCAATTGTTCAGAAGGC
>Ga0138256_10003020_pt1 | contig 17982 bp, 15 predicted proteins | sample KNB2016incub_MG_FD_105486 | JGI IMG/M metagenome (GOLD analysis project Ga0138256, IMG submission 105486) | Active sludge microbial communities from wastewater in Klosterneuburg, Austria - KNB2014incub_MG | ecosystem: Engineered > WWTP > Activated sludge > Unclassified | place: Austria... | reverse complement strand
GCATCGTGTAAAGTATCGCCAATAAATAACACTTCATTTCCCGGCAAATTCAATTGTTCAATTAACATCAAACCTAAATGAGTTTTACTTCCTGCGTAAATGTTATCTAAGCCAATTATATTATCAAAGTACTTTCTTAAATCATAATGGTCTAAAATGTTTACGAGGTTATCGTGCAAATATGCAGAAAGTACAGATTGCCCTATTCCCTGCTTATGAATTAAAGATAATACTTCAACTGCGTTATCGTGTAAACTACAAGTTAGTTTGTTGGCTTCATATTCATCAATAAATTCTTTACCCAGAACTTCAAACGATTTTTTAGAAAAGTCTAAGCCTGCGGCTTCATAATAATTCTGAACTGGAAAAGTAAAAATCTCTCTGTATTTCTGTAATGATAATTTGGGTAAATCATTTTCAACCAGGATCCTATTTATAATTTTACGACAGTAATCAACATCATTAAGAAGAGTGCCATTCCAATCCCAGATAACATGTTTGTATTTATTTATCAATTTGTTCTTTCAATTTATTAGATAACTCATAAACTAATTCAGCTGTAATTCCCCAAATAACTTCTTTAGTATTTTTATAAATTAATACACGATGTTTACCACCAGCCCACGGTAAGGCATAACGCTCAGGCAAACCCAAATCTTTTACGGGTAGTAACTCTTCCCTATCTCCACTTTCATTCGTAATAGTTGGATGCAGTTCAAGTCGTGTGGTAAACTCTGAAGGATTATTATTTATAAAAAAATCTATTGGGACAATAAATATTTTTTCTACTTCTTTAGTATCAATTCTTAATTCATCAAGCGAGTTAATATTTAACTTCCCAATGTAGGCTTCAACTATAACTCCCATTGGAGCAACAAGAGTTCCAAGTTTACCCAGAATTGAAATTTGTTGTTCATTGATTCCAAGTTCTTCACAAGTTTCTCTTACGGCAGTAGATTGAAAATCCTTATCCTTACTTTTTTCAAAATGCCCACCCGGAAAACTAACCTCTCCAGGTTGTCTAACAGATTTAGATCTTTTCTGGAATAAAAAATATTCTTTGTTATCAACCTCAACAATTGGTATTAAAACAGCAGAGTTTAAATACTTTTCTCTGCCAATGATTGATGAATCTTGTTGAATTAATGCGTGTATGTGATTTTGGTATTTCAAAATTAATTTTTATTCCATTGTAAAATAAAAAAAGGCTGAAATCTTACGAAATCAGCCAGAATTATGGGCACAGATGTACTTGAACCTCCGACCCTCTGACTATGATTAATAGTGATATTAATGAGATACCTTTTATTGACAATGGAATAATATTAAACTTTAAGAATTATTATTTAACTATTCTGTTTAGATATTAAAAAATACATATTATTATTTTTAATTCAATTTCAGATTTAGAATATATTTTTGTTTTACTGTTATCTATTTTCCCGATAATTATAACGAACCCGGATCCAATAAAAATCACCCCAAGGACTGATACTCATAGTCAAACCTAATAATGCAATAATTGCTCCAACAATCTTAAACATTTTACTCAATGTTATGCTGACTACATTAAATGTCGAAAATGATTTTCATTGAATTAGCTTTATAATAAACAGTGGATTCATTTTCTTCAAATGAAATAGATAACTCTTTAACTTGAGAACTAATTGATTTAACGATATATGGTAAAACAACAATCATATTTTCATCTTTGTAAAATCCATTACTTTTATAAGTTATTTCAAGTTCAATTTGGTTTTTCGATTTTCTTGTTTTTAGTGAAATTGAACCGCAAAGTAAACATATATCCTTAACTGATATTTCTGTTTTACTTTCAAATAATCTAATATCGATGCCTGAAAGCAGTACTAAATCAATTTTTTCTAAAGAATAATAGCCCTTTTCAAATACAAAGGAATCTTTTAATGCTGAGAGTATTTCTGCAGCAGCCCAACCATGATGACCATCACCGATTACTCCACCACCTGTTAGCGGATGGATTGCTTCTGGAAAATTTAAAGTCGGGGAAGCATAATCAATTACATTATTAAAAATTTTATTGAACAATTCTCTTTTGCCATAGTAAAGAAAAGAATGAGCAACTTGCAAAGTAATATAAGGATTGCCGCCAGAGTGTATAATATTTTGGAAGAAAAGATTTTTATGAAAATAATTTTTATAAACATGTTCAACAGAATTCTTAAATATTTTATTATTCCAATCTTGGACTTGCAATGGATAAATTGCAATCAAAGAACCAATCATTCCTGAATCAAGTGCTTTAATAGGAGCCGATGGTAAGGCTGTAAATTGATTACTTTTCGCTGAATTGCCAATGCTTTCATTTAGAACTTTTTCATATTCATCTAACAAACCTTTAGCGTATTCTTTTGGATTTGATTCGTTTACTAAATCACACATTAACATAAAGGATTTAATTCCAGCAATTGCCCAAAAATTATCCCAAAAATAATAATCAGCTAAACCAAGATGTTCTGCACTTAAACCTTTTGACAATAATCCAAAATATTTTTCTGAAGAAAACTTTTTTCCTGTTAGCCTATTTTTGTCAATCCATTTAACTGCTTTATAAAGTTTAGAAAAATTATCTTTTAGAATTGATAGATCGTTTGATAGCATTGCATGCTCTAAAAACATCCAGAGTACTTGTCCATTAGAATCCCACTCACCTTTTTGTGATTGGAAGTAGCCATCTTTTTTTTGATAACTAAAGAAAGTATCTAATATTTTTTTTGTAATACGAGAATAACCTAATTTGTCCAGGATATTTAATTGGAAAGCTGCATCTCTAAACCAAAACTGATGATAGATTGCTGCACCAGGAGTAACTTTATTACTATCTATAAATTGAAGTGAAGTAATCAATGAAGATTTTATTATTGAAGATAGTTTTTTATCCGGGACTGTAAATGAACTCCCCACATCTGTAATATCTCTCCAATAATCTTTGATGGTGTCTAAAGATATATCTTCAAATTGACTTAATGTTTTGTTGTTCAGATTTATCAAACATTTAATTTTATTCTTTTCAATATCAAGATTATTTAATTTGAAAACAGCAATTGAATTGGCAAATCCATATTTACAATTAATTTTATTAGATCTAATCTGTTTAGTAAGATTAAAAAGATGATCAGCAGTATCTCCAAATTCTAAATTGGAATGAATAATTTTATCAGGTTCGAAATTGAAGTGTATTTTATTTTTCTGATTTACGATAAATGAATTTTCATCCTTGATATACTGAATTGAATCTATTGGACTGACACCTTCAAAGTTGAACGGACGAACAGCAATTATAAGTTCAAGTTCAATATTTTGTTGAGGATTTGATTGAATAATTTCATACTCACAAAATAAATTATCAAGCAAAGTGTATTGAGTTATTTTTAATGTAAAATCGTTTTCAATAATCTCCGTTTCCACAATTGGTAAATCATCAACAAGCCTTTGTTTAATTTTTTTATGATATGAGGGAAAAATTATTTGCTCTTTATACTTCACCCAACATTCCAAACTCCAGCCATCAATAAAAGGAACAACAGAACCACAAGGATCAACAATTGGTTCAACATCACAATCCATATTTCCAATTGCTGTCCAGTTTCTATGAGTTACATTTATTGATACACCTAGATGTGATCTTGGGATAAAACTATTTTCATTTGGATCATATTGTTTTACTGCCCAAAATGGACGTTTCCATTCATGATAATGCTGAAAGAAAGTATAATTCAACATTCCTCTTGATAACTGCTTTGTGTTTAAGGGCACTAATTCTTTTGGGAAATTATTTTTACCCAAACCTAAAAGCCTGTTAGATAGTCTAAAATATCGAACAGCAATTTGCGGGATGTTAAAAAGGCTAAGTAATTTTTCTAAGATTTTAGTAAACAATAAAACACCATAATTAGTTTTACTAATATTATTAAAGAGTAGTACTACAACAACAAGGTTTTGATTGTTAACTCCTTTTTAATGTTAGTTTAACAATAAGATAATATTAGCATTTTATAATTGTATACAATTAATAAGGATAAATCTTGAAATCAAACAAAAGTAAAATTCGCATTGCTTATTTTGCTGGGAGTATGAAGCCCGGTCAGGATGGAGTTACAAGAGTTTTATTCAGATTAATAGATTGGTTAAATGAAAATGATGTTGAAAATATTTTTATCTCTTCAGAAATTCCATCACGTAACGAGCAGATGACAAATTACTATGAAGTTCCATCTATCCCTGTTCCATTTTATAAAGAATATAAATTTGCTTATCCCGGTTACAAAAAATTTGAAAGTAAGTTAAAAGCATTTAGACCGGATATTATTCACATTAACTCACCATGTTCTTTAGGTCTAGCTGCAATAAAGTATGGAAAGAAGAATAATATTCCTGTAGTGGCCACTTATCATACACACTTTCCAAGTTATGCAAAGTATTACAACATAAAACAACTTGAATTTATAAGTTGGAATTATCTTAGAAAACTTTATAATAGATGTGACCGAGTTTTTGTTCCTTCGATTTCAATTATGGAAGAACTTCGCGATAAAGGCTTTAAGACAACTGAATACCTACCCCACGGAATTGATTTAAATGTATTCAGTGATGTTTATAAATCTGATACATGGAAAAAGTCTTTGGATATTGAAGGGAAAAAAGTAATACTTTTTGTTGGCCGATTAGTATGGGAAAAAGATCTTAGAACTTTTGCAGAAATATATGATCTATTAACAAACATAAGAAACGATATATCATTTGTGATAGTTGGTGATGGTCCTATTAGAAGAGATTTAAAAAAATTGATGCCGGAAGCATTATTTCTTGGACATAAATCAGGTATAGAGTTATCTACAATTTTTGCATCAAGCGATCTATTTGTTTTTCCATCCACAACCGAAACTTTTGGTAATGTTGTTCTCGAATCAATGGCTAGCGGACTTGTACCTGTTTGTTCTGATGAAGGTGGTGCCTCCAACTCTATAAAGCATAATCAAAATGGAATAGTTTGTAAAGCAAAAGATTCAATTGATTTTAGTAAACAAATCATTTCCCTGTTAAAAGATGAAGAACGTTTGAAAATGCTTTCAGTAAACTGTATTGATTATGCGAGCAAACAAAGCTGGGAAAACATTTTCTCGCAGCAATATCAGCATTATATAAATGTGATTGAAAATCACAAGCTTAACTTTTTTACTATTCCGTCTGATTCTGAGATTGAGCTTGTTAAATAGTTTATCTTTACACATCACAAATTGTTAACCAAAACTTAACACACAATTAACAATTCAATTATACTGCTTTTTTATTATGCAAATGATTATTAATAATTAAAAGCATAAAAATGAAAAAAGGTTTTTGGGTTTACTCTCTTATCCTGGTATCAACAATCGCGTTTTCTCCCGCCAAGAAAAATATTTACTACTCTAATGATTTATATATAAACGCAATAAATCTAACCAGTGAATACTTTCCTACCGATAAAAAGAACCAATTCGTTTATGATTCAGATTTTGGCGAATCAATTTTACAAGTAGACAAAGAATTAAATCTAAATATCTTTACATTTACTGGTGATGATTTTACATATCGACAAAAATTACTAATTAATGATGAAGGAGTGTTTGTAAAAGAGACTTATCAGAAAATGAAATTGTTTTTAGTCTTTAACAAAGAAGGAACATTTTCTTACAGCGAACCATTACCAAGAATAAAATTTCCTCTTGAAGTTGGTAAAACCTGGGAGTGGAAAGGAACGGAGTACGAAGATGATGATAAAAACACAATTAATTTAAGTGCAAAAGTAGAGAAATCAGAAAAGTTAAAAGTTCCGGCTGGCACATTTGAAACAGTAAAATTAGTTACTATTATTAATTCATCAGCAGGAACAAGAAATGTTGTTACAGAATGGTATGCAAAAAATGTTGGATTAGTAAAAATGTCTGCCATTATTGAAGGTGGAGGAATAATAGGAACAGCAAGAGATTTGATGGGACTCGGAGATATAGTATTTGAGTTAAAAGAAATAAAAACAAATATGTGATAAAAATGAATTCAAGAAGAAAATTTTTAAAGCAAATAGGAATGGCTTCAGGAGCAATATTTATTGCTGATTCTATTTTGGCTGATCCATACAAACCTCTTTTAATCAATCCTCTGAACAAAAGTTACATTCGAGTAAAAGGTTCAGTTACCCAAAACTCTAAACCTGTAAAAGAATTAGTGGTTTCAGATGGAGTTTCAGTTACAGCTACAACAAGTGATGGGACTTATGAATTAATCACTGATTCAAACCAGGAATTTATTTTTATTTCAATTCCTGCAGGTTATAAAATTCCTGTATCAAAAAATGGGACTGCAAATTTTTATAAAAGAATTACCCATAACACCTCAAATGAACAAGTAATTGATTTTAATTTAGAAAAATCTAGTGATGATAATGAACATAAATTTTTACTTTTCGCTGATCCTCAAACTTTAGATATGGATGATATAAATAGATTTAATAATGAGACTATAAATGATGTAAATAAATTCTATCCAGACAAAGAAAATTTATTTGTTGTTTCTTGCGGCGATATTATGTTCGATCACCTGGAATTATTTCCAGATTATGAAAATGCAATAGCAAAAACAGGTTTACCGTATTTCCAGGTTTTAGGTAATCACGATGTAGATGGACTTAGCAGAACAGATGAAAAATCTCATTTAACATTTCAGAATTTCTTTGGTCCAAGATATTTTTCATTCAACAAAGGTGAAGTGCATTATGTTGTGCTCGATGATATTTTCTGGTACGGAGATTACATTGGTTATTTTGATCAGCTTCAGCTTGATTGGTTAAAAAAAGATCTTGAATATATTGAAAAAGGAAAAACTGTTGTCGTTTTCTGTCATATTCCTCCAAATAATTTTAGTCCTGAAAGAAATAATTATTCTGATAAAGCCAGTGTTACAGTTGTAAACCGCGAATTACTTTATAGCATTTTACAAGGATATAAATCTTACATTATTACAGGACATATGCACGAAAGTGAATTCATATCTGAACAAGGAGTGCAAATTCATGTTTGTGGTGCAGTATGTGGTGCCTGGTGGAGTGATAATATTTGTGATGATGGAACTCCGAATGGATATATGCAATATTCTGTTAAAGGCAGTGAACTAAGTTGGATGTATAAATCTACAGGAAAAGAATTAAAATATCAGATGAAATCTTATTTGAATAAAAATGAAAACAACAAAAATGATTTAACTATGAATGTCTGGGGCGCAACAAATGATCAGAAAGTATTTTGGCATGAAGATGGAATAAGAAAAGGAACGTTAGAAAGATTTTTAGGATTTGATCCTGCAACTATTGAACTATTCAGTGGATCTGATAAACCGAAAAAACATAGTTGGGTAGATCCTTCCAAAACTGATCACTTGTTCAAACTATCAGATCTTGAGATAAATAAGGAGATCACCATTGAATATTCAGATTTTTTCAAAAATACTTTTACAGAAAAGATTATTGGGTAATTTAAATGCGAATAAAATTTTTAATGAGACTAGAACAAGTAAAGGTTAGTAAAGCTGCGACCAAGAATCAAAGTATTATCTGGCAGGTTTTAGCCGAAAACAATTTTGAAATTGAAATAATTGATTTTATAGATAGATTTTTTGAAATTGAAACTACCAAAGAATTGGATGGAATTTTAACTATTATAGATAATGAAACAGTATACCATTCAATCTTTATTAAGCACAACTTTAACGATCCTGAATTTATTGATATTGTAGCACTTGGTTATATAAATGAAAAAGGTGGAGTTTTATCAACAAAACCAATTTATAAATGTTTAGAGAAGCTAAAGGAATTTTCTTTAATCCCATCCTCAAAAAGTGGAATTACATTTTCTAAAAAAACTTTTTCAGAGTTTTATAAATAGAATAAAATATTTTTATAAAGAATTACCTTAAGAATTATAAATATTATTTTTTTCATCCACCATTATTATTGTAGGATTAAATGATTTTAACTCATTTTCCTCAATATTAGCGTAGCAAGCAATAATAATTAAATCTCCTTTTTGAACTAATCTAGCTGCAGCACCATTTAATGATATCTCACCTTTTTTGCCTTCTATAACATAAGTTGCAAAACGCTCACCGTTATTAATATTATAGATTTCGACTTTCTCAAATTTGTGCAGATTTGCAGCACTAATTAGTTTTTTATCAATTGCGATGCTTCCTTCGTAGTTCAAATCAGAACCTGTGACTACAGCTCTATGTATTTTTGATTTTAAAACATTTAAAAACATTCTATTTCTCTTTTTCTAGATTCATTTTATAAGCTAAGTTTATACCCGTTAAAACAAGATCGGGATAAATAGCATCAAATATTCCCGTATCGTTAAACATATTTGCAAAACCACCAGTACCAATAACAAATGATTTTGTACCGCCAAATGCTTCCTGATTACTTCTCTGAATAATCTCTTTAATAATCCCAATGTGTCCAAAATAAAGTCCTGATTGAATGCTTTCTTTAGTAGTTTTTCCAACAACTTTTTCCGGTCTAGAAATTTCAATCGCTGGTAATTTTGCAGTTCTGCTTTCGAGTGATTCCATCGAAATTCTGATTCCAGGAACAATTGCACCACCTAAATATTCTTTTTCTTTTGAAATAATATCAAAAGTAGTAGCAGTTCCAAAATCAATAACAATGATATTTTTATTTGAATGTAAGTTTATTGCTGCAATTGCGTTTGCAATTCTATCGCTACCAACTTCCTGTGGATTTAGATATTTTATCTTTAATCCTGTTTTAACACCAGCTTGCAAAATAAACGGATCGATTTCAAAATATTTTATACACCCATTTCTTACTGAATATACAACATCAGGAACAACCGAACACATTGCTATATTTTTTATAGATTCTGGAGTAATATTATTCTCTTTTAAAACTGATCTTAAAAAGACTCCAACTTCATCTGATGAGAAAGTTTGTCTAGTTGAGAATCGGAATTGAAAAATTATTTTCTCATCGCTAAAAACACCACCATAAATTTGAGTATTACCAATATCCAAGCAAAGAAGCATATTAAATCCTACTTGATTATTAAATTTTTTAACGTTTTAGCAAGCTGATGCGAATTAACAAGATTAGTTATTAATCCGGTTTTATCAAAAACTTTAAAATTTAGTTGAGTATCATTTGAAGTCCTATCGTGTAAATTATTGAGCACAATATAATCTGCATGCGAATGCTTAAAAAGTTTTTGCACATCTTTTTTTGCTGCTTGAAAATCATCTTCAGTTGAGAACTTAAAAGCCATTAAAATAACACTCTGATTTTTTGAAAGAGATTTTAATCGATCTACAATTTTAGGAGTTGGCTTTAATCTAATTGTTACTTCTTCAAGTCCTGAGTTGAGTTTCTTATCTTTTATTTCCTTAATCAATTGACCTGGAGTTTTGATTTCATCAATAGTATAATCACTAACCGCAGCAGCATGAATCATACAATCGTAATGATTTTCAGAAATAAGATGTTGCAGGGTGTTATTAAGACTATCAAAATTAGAGTATTGAATATTTTCAGAATGTCCATCGGGTAATATTGTATTAAGACCATGCACATAAGTAACATTATAATTACTATCCAAAAACGAACTTGCTATTGTTGATGCTGTTTTACCAGTACTCATATTTGAAATAAATCTAACACCATCTAAATATTCTCGTGTAGCTCCAGAAGTAATTAAAATATTCCCCTTAACTTTTTTCTTGTTATTAACCTGAAAATAATTTATTAAAAGATCATATATTTTTTCTGGATCCAATAATTTTCCCTTACCTGTATCACCGCAAGCAAGATACCCTTCGTCAGTTGGTAAAATCTCAACTCCCCAATTTTTTAACTTGGTTAAGGATTCTTGAGTAGATGGATGATTAAACATTGCTGTATTCATTGCAGGTACAATTAAATATGGTTTATCCCAAGTGTGAGCAAGAAATAAAGATGTAACCAAATTGTCTGCAATTCCATTTGCCATTTTGTTTATTGTGTTAGCACTCGCAGGACAAAGAATAATCAAATCAGCCCACTTAGTAAGATTTATATGATTCATCATTTTACCTTCTTCAAAATGATCAATCATTACTGGCTTGCCTGTCAATCCCTCCAATGTTGCTTTGCCAATAAACTTCTGTGATGCTTCAGTCATCACAACCTGAACATCATAATCATTTTGAACAAGTTTGGAAACAAGGTAAGCACTTTTATATGCTGCAACTGAACCTGATATATTAAAAAGTATTTTAGATTTTAACATTGTCGATTAACCTTACTTTATTTAGATAAACACCAGATAGAATCCTGTTATCAAATTTTTCTACATACTCAACTACAAAACCCTTTTGTTTAAGTGTTGATTTAATTTTTGTGATTGACAATCCTGAAGATAATGTTTTATGCAACTCTGCTGCAAGAACTTGCTGTTCTAAAGATAATCTCTCATTCCTGGAACTTAGTGCGAGTCCATTTTTATTTCTAACAATCGGATGTGCAATAATTTTAGTATCAATAAAAAATGTATCAACCATTGCTTTTATTAGCTTTAATTGCTGATAATCTTTTTCTCCAAAGTACGCATGAGTTGGCTTTACGATGTTAAGTAATTTCATTACAACTGTTAATACACCATCAAAATGTCCTGGTCTGTATTTACCACACAAAATTTTGCTCAGTTCATTTTCAGTTAAAACATAAGCATAGTTATCAGGATAAATTTCATTGAAAGCTGGAACTAAAATAAAATCTACTTTTAGTTTTTTTAATTTGAATAAATCACCTTTAAGATTTTGCGGATACTTTAGTAAATCTTCCTTGCTGTTAAACTGAGTTGGGTTTACAAATATTGTAACAATAGTTATATCATTTTCTTTAATTGATCTTTTAACTATTGAAAGATGACCTTCATGTAAAGCTCCCATTGTTGGAACTAATCCAATTGATTTATCTGTTAAAGATTTGCTTTTCCTGAGTTTTGTAAATTGTTTTATATTTGAAATAACTTTTGTCACTAAAAACTTTCTAAATCATTCGGAAAAAGTTTATTCTTTACATCGCTATTATACTTGTTTAATGAATTTTTTATTAACTCAAATCCATCCAGATACTTTCTTAAAAATTTTGGATTAAAATCTTTATTCATTCCTAACAAATCTTGTAATACTAATATCTGCCCTGATGTATAAGATCCGGCACCAATACCTATAGTTGGAATGTTGATTGATTCAGTAATTTCTTTTGCGAGTTGTGCGGGAATCAATTCCAACACAATTGAAAAACACCCAGCATCTTCTAAAGATTTTGCTTCATCAATTATTCTTTTAGATGATTCATCATCTTTTCCTTGCACTAAAAATCCACCTATGGAGTTAACAGATTGAGGCATCAACCCAATATGGCCCATCACAGGTACACCTGAATTAACTATATGACTAATTATTTTTATATTGGATCCGGCACCTTCAATCTTAATTGCATTTGCACCAAGTTTCATAAACCTATCAACAGTTTCAGTAACGTGTTGATCACCTTTTCGGTGAACAAGGAATGGAAGATCAGCAATTAGTAGTTTATTCTTTAATCCTCTTTTAACTGCCGCAAGATGGTAGGACATCATTTCAATTTCTGCATTTACAGTTGATTCAAATCCATGCATTACCATCGCAGCACTATCTCCAACCAAGACAGCATCAATATCCGTTTCGCTTATTATTTGTGCCGACCAATAATCATAACAAGTAATTAATGAAATTGGAATCCCTTCGGTTTTTTTTAGCTTAAAATCATTAATTGTTTTCAATTTCAGCTCCAGTTTTTATCTGATCATAAGCTTCTAAAAATGATATATAAACATTTCTAAAAGGATTATTCTCTAATGCTTCAAGATGTTTATAAATTGTATTTACATCTTTGCGTTGAATTGGACCAGTTAGTGGAGAATTATCATCTTTTAAATTATGAATAATTCTATCCAAATAAGTGTAAGCTATTGCTTGCGGAATATTTCTTGAAGTTAAAAAATCAAAAAAGCACTGCCAAAGAATTGTTGTAAAGTTTCCACTCATAACACTAAATGCGTGATATAAAATTTTATCTTGAGATTCGATTTGAAAGTTTGGGTTATTAAGATCAGGAAATAATTCCTTAAATGATAATCTATTTTTTTCTGTGATAAATGGAATAGAATTATATATTTGTGGTTCATATAATTTATCTGTAAAAGTCATTAATGGATGAGCACTTTCTGCAAGTGGAGTTGAAATCATACCAGAACAATGAATCCAAATTTTAGGTTGATCTACAAATTGTCTATTCGCTTCAATAAAATTTATAATCTCATCATCTTTTATTAGAACTAATATTTTTTCTGCTTCATTACATAATGATTCAAATGATTCTTTTGAACCTCTAAACCAAAGTTTGAATGAGATACTTTTAATCGCAAATAAATATTGAAAGTGTTTGGAAAGTTTGCCGTTACCGACAATGAGGTATGAGTATGAATTGTTTTTCATTGGTACCTGTCTAAAAGATCAAGTCCTATAATTTTATTAAGTTTACAATTAAGTAGCCTTCTTACAGATAGGCTCTTTAAGTTCTATTCAAAAATAAATCAATACTTATGTTAAATACAACTTTTTTTTAATATATGTGATCTATTGCTAACTATAAAATAAAGTTTAACATCAACATAACACAAATTTTATAATTATATAACTGAAGTCTTCTTGAAATTACTTTTCTAACACAGTAAAATTGTTCCGTAATTCGGGGACTTTTCCTGTAGCACAAATTCATTCGCGAAGCTTAAAAAATTAAAACATTTTCTTTCTTAATAACTCGATTTTATGCAGGAGGGTGTATGAAACTGTTATTCATTTCTTTGTTCTTTGTTAGTTTATTAAGTATTCAGGCACAGACTATTCAGGAAGCTGATGTATCTATTCCATTTTATATCACTTTTAATAATCCTCCCTATCCAATGTATTGGCAAGATACCTTATTTATTGGGATAGATTCCATTGCAACTGATAGTATTGATACGATACTAGGCGAGGTAAATTTGCCGCCTATACCACCTCCTGGATTCGCTTTTGTACTTGATTTACCATATAATAATTTTAGCGGTGTTCTGACATCTTTTAGCGATTATAGATACGGGACCTTACCATATACCGGAACAGCTGAATATAGAGTAAGATTCTGGACCCCAGCGACAATACATTGGCAATTACCTGAAGGTGTGACTGGTCAGATGCAAGATATATTTACAGGAACACTAATAAATGTATTTATTAGTGGAACTGATAGTTTCTATGTTTCAAATCCATTTAATAAACTTAGATTATTATTAACTTTTAACAATTATATTCCTGTTGAACTAACTTCATTCACAGCATTTCCTCAAAACAATTCTGTAAATCTTAGCTGGCAGACTGCAACTGAAACGAACAATTCTGGTTTTAAAGTTGAAAGACGAAAAACGATAGACGAAAGAAGTGAAGAATGGAATACTATCGGTTTTGTTAGTGGAAATGGAACAACAACAGAACCGCAATCATACTCTTTTGTTGATGAAAATTTATCTTCAGGAATTTACAAGTACAGGCTTAAACAAATTGATTACGATGGAACATTTACATACCTGCCTACCGGACAGGCAGGTTCAAATGAAATTGAGGTTGAAATAACGCCAAGTGAATTTGCATTAGAACAAAACTATCCAAATCCATTTAATCCAAGTACAAGTATTCAGTATGCAATAGGCAATAAACAATTTGTACAACTAAAAGTTTATGATGTTCTGGGAAATGAAATTGCAACCTTAGTAAACGAAGAAAAATCGGCAGGAAGTTATGAGGTTGAGTTTGATGTAGCGCAGGACTCCCGTCCTGCGATTGCAAGTGGAATTTACTTTTATAAGTTACAAGCTGGTGAGTTTATACAGACTAAAAAAATGATTCTTATTAAATAAAACCTGTTTGAGGCAAATATTTTTATAGAGGGAATTATGAGAAACTTATTTTTATCACTCGCTTTTGTTTTAAGTTCTTTCTTGAATGCACAGACAATTCAAGAGGCTGATATATCTATTCCAATTCTTGTCTATGATAATTCTGGAAATCCAAATAGTTCAAGATTACTTTATTGTGGAATTGATTCGCTTGCTACTGATTCAATTGATACTTTTCTTGGTAAATATTGGTTGTATTGTCCGTGGGATTTACCAGGATTTGAAACCGATTGTATACCATACGATCACTTTGAAGCTGTTTTGGATCCACCAATTGAACCTGATCCTCTTTCTTTTATTTTTGGAACCTGGAAAGATTTTAGACAAGGAGTAATTCCATATTCTGGAATAAAAACTTATAAGATAGCGTGTTTAGCTTATGAGGCTGCGACTGCGGTTTATATTTCGTGGGATTTTCCTGAGGGTGTCTCAGGAGTAATACAAGATGGGCTAAATGGTTTAATCTTTACATATCAGCTGCCAGACTCTGGTTCTTTTAGTCATCCAGCTCTGATATAACTCGGTAATTTGGGTTTTAATCTAATTTTAACTTTCCAAAATGTAATACCTGTAGAATTAATTTCTTTTACAGCATTTCCTCAAAACAATTCTGTAAATCTTAACTGGCAAACAGCAACGGAAACAAATAATCAAGGATTTGCAATTGAAAGAAAGCAAGTCTTCAGTCAACAGTCTTCAGCCGGCAATGAAGAATGGAATGCAATTGGTTTTGTTAATGGAAATGGAACAACCACAGAATCGCAATCTTACTCTTTTGTTGATAAGAACATATCTTCAGGAATATACAAGTACAGACTTAAACAAATTGATTACGATGGAACATTTGATTACTCAAATGAAATTGAAGTTGAAATAACTCCAAGTGAATTTGCACTAGAACAAAACTATCCAAATCCTTTCAATCCAAGCACCAGTATCCAGTATACAATTGGTAGCAAACAATTTGTACAACTAAAAGTTTATGATGTTTTGGGAAATGAAATTGCAACTCTAGTAAACGAAGAAAAACCGGCTGGAAGTTATGTCGTTGAATTTAATGTAGCGCAGGACTCCCGTCCTGCGATTGCAAGTGGGATTTACTTTTATAAGTTGCAGGCCGGTAGATTTGTTGAAACAAAGAAAATGATTCTGATAAAATAATTTTCAATGGGCAAATCATATTGCCCATTAATAATATTTCAATTCTCTTAACATTCCCCTAACACAATCATAATAGTTTGTTTACCCCACTAAATTTATCAAAATGTTAGCTTGCAAAGTGTCATAAAAAAACTATCACGATCTAGAAATCAACAACTTTATTTATAATTATTTAGGAGAACCTGATGGTCCACAAAAACTTTAAATATTTTTTATTGTCCATTATTCTGTTGCTGTCATTAAATGGCAATATGTTTGGGCAGTTGCTAGTCGATAATTTTGAATACTCGGGTCAGTTAAACGCTAATGGTTGGGATATTCACAGCGGTACAACTAATTTTCTCTCTACTACATCTGGTTTAACCTATTCCGGTTATACAGGCAGCGGACTTGGAAACGCAGTGTTAGTTCAAAATCTTGGTGGAGAAGATGTTAACAAAGGATTTACAGAACAGAACGTTGACGGAACTTCTATTTATTATAGTACACTTGTAAATGTAAATGATGCTGCTTCTACAAAAAGTGGAGATTATTTTTTAATGATTGGAAACAGAGTTAACGGAACAACATTCACTTTATTTTCAGCAAGAGTATTTGCTAAAATTACAAGTGATGTAGTAAACTTTGGTATTTCTAATACCAGCACTGCAACATATGGTACAACAAGTTTTGCAAAAAACACCACATATCTTTTAATCGTAAAATATACAATAAGTGCAGCAGGTTTTGATGAAGCAAAACTCTGGGTCATTCCTTCTGGTATTCCATCAAATGAAGTAGCGGCTGGAACACCTGAAGTTACAAATACGATTACTGAAGGAGATGAAATTTTAGATGCAGTTGGTATACGTCAAGGTTCAAGTACAACTTCTCCTCAAACAGTTTTAGATGGATTGAGAATTGGAACTGCCTGGGCTGATTTATTCCCGGCTACTGGTAGTGCAACTTTAACAGCAACTCCTTCATCTCTATCAGGGTTTGAATATATAGTTGGCGCTGGTCCTTCAACTTCACAAAGCTATAGTTTAACCGGCAGCAGTTTATCTCCTGCATCAGGAAATATTACTGTTACTGGCTCAACTAATTTTGAAGTCTCACTTAACAACTCAACTTTTAGTGGAAGTGTTAACATTGCATATGCTGGCGGAGCTTTAGCTTCAACCCCTGTTTATGTAAGATTAAAATTAGGATTAGCAGCTGGTACATATAACGGTGAACTTGTCGTTAATAGTGGTGGAAGTACAACTGCTAATGTTACTTGTAACGGTGCAGTTATAGCAGGTGAACCAACAAATTATCCAACAAGTTTTTCAGGCGTTCTTGGTAATCCTGCATATTATTATAATAATCTAAGCTGGGTTGATGCTGCGGGTGGTGTTGTACCTACTGGATATTTAATTAAAAGTAGTTATGTAAGTTTTGCTGATATAGTTACTCCGGTTGATGGCGTTGCTGAAACTAACACACTCAGAATTCAGAATGTCGCTCAAGGATTACAATCAGCAGTGTTTTCCGGATTTGGAGGATCAACTTATTATTATAAAATTTATCCTTACACTGGTTCTGGTGTTAATATAGATTATAAAACCAGTGGTTCTGTTCCACAATTCAGTATAACAAACGCTCCTGCACCAACTTTACCACTAACAGAAACTTTCAATTATACAACTGGTAGTAACCTAACAGCAAATGGATTTGTAGCACATAGCAGTGCAGGCACAAATCCAATTGAAGTTACTGCAAGTCCATTAACTTATTCAGGATATTTAAACTCAGGTTTGGGTAAATCAGTTTCATTAACCGGCAGCGGTGAAGATGTTAACAAGGCATTTGATAGTGTTTATTCAAACAGTGTATATGCTTCATTTATGGTTAATGTACAAACTGCAACAACAACCGGAGATTACTTCTTCCATTTAGCTCCAGAAAATTCAACTTCAATTTTTTGCGGTAAAGTATTTGTGAAAGATGATGGATCAGGCAATTTAGCATTTGGTGTTTCAAAGCGTAATAATACAGCTACAGCAGTATATACTCCTAACAACTATGCATTAAATACAACTTATTTAATTGCTGTTAAATACACTTTCAACAATGGTTCAACTGTAGATGATCAAGTTTCATTATGGGTGAATCCGGTTCTTAACGGCACTGAACCAGCTGCAAATGTTACGGCAACTGATACTATAACCGATGCGTTAAGTCTTGGATTATTTGCATTAAGACAGGGTGGTAGTACCAGTGCTCCAACTTTAACTTTAGGCGGTGTTAGAATTTCTACAAGCTGGATACCTAATGCAGCATCAACATTTAACGCTACAGTATCTGTTGGTAACGAATGGAACTTAATTTCATTCCCTGGCATTCATCCAAACAGCATGTTAGCAGATACATTATACAGAGGAAGACATTTACCAACTCCTGTTTATAAATATACAAGTACCGGTTATGTTGGCGTTTCAACTTTAACTGCTGCAGAAGGTTACTGGTTATTCCACACAGGAGTAAGAGTTTATAACTGGAATGGAACAGTTCAATCAGGTGTACTTTATCCTAAATTAAGTTATGCTGAGGTTGATACTATTAATGCATTTACCGGCTGGAATATAATCGGTATTTATGAATATCAAATCAATCCTTCAAATATTGTTACAATTCCTGCGGGATTAATTACAAATCCATTATTCCAGTACGTACCTGGTTCCGGTTATGGAATTGC
>Ga0138256_10003018_pt1 | contig 17986 bp, 15 predicted proteins | sample KNB2016incub_MG_FD_105486 | JGI IMG/M metagenome (GOLD analysis project Ga0138256, IMG submission 105486) | Active sludge microbial communities from wastewater in Klosterneuburg, Austria - KNB2014incub_MG | ecosystem: Engineered > WWTP > Activated sludge > Unclassified | place: Austria... | reverse complement strand
GGCCTAAAACAACTGGACCTGTACCTGATCCATTTTCCGATCGCTCAGAGATTTGTGCCGATTGATGTCCGTTACCCGCCCGGCTGGTTCTTTAATCCGGCGGCGGAAAAGCCGCGGCTGGAGGAAACTCGCGTGCCGATCAGTGAGACATGGGGCGCGATGGAGCAACTTGTTGACGACGGACTGGTGAAGCACATTGGCGTGTGCAATTTTGGAACGAGTTTGCTGCGTGATTTATTGTCGTACGCCCGCATTCGACCGGCTGTGCTGCAAGTGGAATCACATCCGTATCTGGTCCAGCAGAAGCTGCTGCGATATTGCCAGCAGGAAGGCATCGCCTTCACCGCGTTTTCACCGCTCGGTGCGGCCAGTTACCACAGCCTTGGGATGGCTCACCTGTCCGAGTCTCTGCTGGATCATTCGATTGTGCAGTGCATCGCGATGGAGAAACACAAATCCGCCGCTCAGATCCTGCTGCGGTGGGGCGTTCAGCGCGGCACTTCGGTGATTCCAAAGACGACGAGTCCGGAACGCATGAAGGAGAATCTTGAGATTTTCGACTTTGAACTTTCCGAGAAAGAAATGCGGTCCATTTCGGAACTGGACCGACACCGAAGGTTTAATGATCCCGGTGTGTTCTGCGAATTGGCGTTTAATACGTTTTGTCCTATCTATGAATGAACTGTTGCCTGAAACCTGAGTTGTGCCAGAATCCAGCAATCGTTGCGGGAGCGGTTGCCGTTCGGATAGCCTCCAGACATTTTGAATTACTCAGAAAACAGGATCGACCTTGAAACAGTCCTGCGACCTGATGCAAACGGGAATCCATCATGCCAACACCCCCTGAACCGCCTGACTCGAATCCTTACGTGGTGTCGGAAGTGACCGACCGGGTCATCGATCCGCTTCGAAGCAGGCAGCCGGGGCTCGTGGCCATCTTTTTCTCTGTGGTCGTGGGGCTGGTCGTCGCGTGCCTGACATTTGGAGCCACGTTTTTCGTCACGTGCCTTGGCTTGACTTCGACTACCAGTATGAACAACGAATTCGGGGTATTGGCGGTATTTGGGATCGCAGGGCTGACGGCTATCGCGGCGTTTGTTTTTACGTTGTGGGGAGTTCTGAAGATTGTGCGAGCGATGAAGCAGTAGATTGAAACAATGTTGTTTTGGAAGTTGCACCGTGAACACGAACCGCAACGATCGAGACACCAAAATAGATTCCGAATGTGAGTGAAGTTTGGAGCCACAAAGCCCCCTCATCCGGCCTGTCGGCCACCTTCTCCCCCGGCGCGGGGGAGAAGGGACATGAGTTCACAGTTTGATAGTGAACGTCGTTTGGTGACGATTTCCTTTGAGACATGAAACAGGCCCTCAATGACAACCTATCGTGACTACACCTTTCTCGGCATGACGCAGAGTTTGTGTCCGGACTGCTTGGCGCTTGTTCCGGCAAAGATCATTTCCCGGTTCGAACGCATCTACTTCCGCAAGACCTGTCCCACACACGGAGTGCGCGAAGATTTCGTGTGCAGCGATGCGAAGTGGTTTGATCGGACGGATTACAGTTTGCCGGGGAAGATACCGATGTCGTTCGGGATTGAACCGGATCGCGGCTGTCCGTATGACTGTGGGCTCTGCACCGAACACGAACAGCACACGTGCATCGGATTGCTGGAGATCAATTCGGCGTGCAATCTTGAATGCCCGATGTGTTTTGCCATAAGCGGTCCCGGAGGCAGCCATTTGTCGCTGGACGATTGCATCGCGGCGATTGACCGCCTGGTGGAAGTCGAAGGTCAGCCAGAGATCCTGCAACTGTCCGGCGGCGAACCGACGATTCATCCGCAGTTCGAAGAGATCCACCGTTACGCCTGCGATCAGCCGATCGACATCGTGATGATCAATACGAACGGAATCCGACTCGCCCGCGACCGGCGGTTTCTGGAAAGCATTGCCGAGCGGAAACATCGGACCGAGATTTATCTTCAGTTCGATACGTTTGAAGACGCGGGCTACAAGACTCTGCGCGGCGCTTCGCTACTGGAGACAAAACTGCAGACGATCGAACAACTCGGCAATGTAGGACTGAATACGATTCTGGTGTGTACGGTGCAGCCGGGCGTCAATGATCATGAGATCGGACGGCTGGTGGAATTCGGCATCGAGCGACCTTGGATCACGGGTGTCAGTTTCCAGCCTGCGACGTATTCCGGGCGTTATGTTCTGCCCGAGACTCTTGAAAATCGCATCACCTTTCCAGACGTTATTCAGGCCCTCGCGAAACAGTCAACTCAGTGGCGGGAAGCCGATTTCGCCCCGCTGCCGTGTGCGCATCCAAACGGGCACACGCTGTCGTACGCATTTCGCTCCGGCAATCGAGTGACACCACTGGCGCGCTTCGTGGATCTCGACAAGCACCTGGATCTCCTGTCGGGGCGAATTACTTTCAATCGGGAACGAGCGAAGGAGTTGATTGGTCAGTATCTGTCGCGCCAGGCCTGTGGCGGCGGTGACGGCGGCTGTGGCGACGTGACGTTGTTCACTTCAGCAGCATCCCGCAGTCAGCGTCCCGGTTCATCGTCGTCGTTGCTGAATGTCGTCAATGGCGAAGGCTCAACGCTGCCAGCCGACCTGTCGCCGGAAGTCATGTCCGACGCGGTGCAGTTCTTCACGCGAGCGATGACCGAAGACCTCAATCCTCGCGACATGTTTCGCATCACGACGACCTCGTTCATGGATGCGTATAACTTCGATGTGCGGCAGTTGATGAAAGAGTGTGTGCATTTCGTACTACCGAGCGGACATCTGATACCGTTCTCGGCGTACAATGTGCTGTATCGAGATGGCCACGTGCCGCTACCTCCAATGCAGTTTGTGGAAAGACGGTGATGAGGATAGTCGTCGTTCGCTCCGCGAACGAAACGCAGGAACATGCGTCGCGGTCCGTTTCGTTCGCGGAGCGAACGACGACTTTGATCCCGTTCCCAGGCTACTGCCTCGAAGGCAGTGCGTTCCAGGGCTGGAGCCCTGGAACGAGTAGAAAGCAGACGAGTAAAGTACACGCTGTCATGACCATTCCACCATGGACCATCCTGTTCTATCCGTTGCTCATGCTGTCAGCACTGGCAACGGGAATCTGGCTGAAGGGACGACAAAAGCCGGATCCGCGACTGACGCCGTATGAACGATTGTGGATTGGACTTGGTGCCTTCATCGGGGCGATGGTGATGGCCAAACTGCCGTTTATCCTGCTGGATCCCAGTGGCATGAGCGATGGGTCCGCATTTTTCATTTCCGGCAAGACGATTCTGTTTGGCCTTGTCGGTGGATACTTCGGCGTGGAACTGGTCAAGTGGCGACTGGGAATCAAAATCAAGACCGGCGATTCATTTGCCGTGCCGGTCGCTGGCTCGATCGCCGTCGGTCGACTCGCGTGCCTTGCGGGCGGATGCTGTTACGGAACGCCAACGAATTTGCCGTGGGGACTTATCTTTCCCGCCGTGGATCATCTGCCGCGACATCCGACGCAGTTGTACGAATCTGCATTTCATTTGACTGCCGCGTTGGTCCTCGCAGGACTTCAGCGGCGAGGACTCTTCCGGAATCAGCTGATTAAACTGTATTTTATCAGCTACTGCCTGTATCGATTTCTGAGCGAATACGTCCGCCCAGAAGCGCGTGACGTGTTCGGGCTGACGGCGTATCAGTGGACGGCAATGGTTTTGGTGCTACTGTTTTCCTGGCTGTGGTGGCGGGATTCGCAATCCGGCAACAGTACGGCGCGATCACAGTTGCCATTCAAACAAAGTCCCTTCTCCCCCGAGATCGGGGGAGAAGGTGGCCGCAGGCCGGATGAGGGGGCTTGAGTTGTGCGGATGAAACGAAAAACAACGCTTCTCCCTGCGATGCCGAAGCGATCCGCAATCGCAAGCAACCAGCAGCCATAGATTGATCCACACGTCGTTCAGATTCTGATCGGCCACAGAGAATCCCCACCTGGCTTCACGCCCAATGGCGTGGACTTAGGAGAAATGCAAGGGAACACACCCCATCCAGCTCGCCTGGATCGGTGGACAAGATGGCGAGCTAGAAATGCGGCAGTCCGACGCGGCCTGGCCCCATCCGCTTTACGCGGATGGTGAAGAAGATCGTTTGGTTTGGTGATGATTTCCATTGAAACCCATTTGTTGATCTTGTCCACCGATCCGCACGAGGCGGATGGGGTTGAAGGTGCGTTTGTTGTGTTTGTCGCTAGCTCGCCATCTGGGCTCACCAATCCGGACGAGCCGGATGGGGTCGCAGCGAAACCCCGGTGTTCTTCAATATGGCACATCGAAACCTCTGGGGCTTCCTTCGCTGCGCTTCGTCCAGCCCCGGCCACCCCCAGTCTTAAGTCCACGCTATTCGGTACAAGGTCAGTGGGGCCAGCCGCAGGCAAGTATTCGCATCAGAACTTTGTCGAAGCACTCTCTCACGGAAGTTGAATCGTCATGCTCCGCAGGCCGTGTCCTTTTGGAATGGTAAATTGCTTTCGGTGCAAAGTGCGTTCTCCGCCGGTCGTTGATTCGAATTCCACGACAAGAAATCTCGGTTCCACATATGTATCACCCAACCCCGTCCTATGACTTCGCCCGGAGCACGGCACGTCGATTGTCCAGTAATTCTCTGCAGCGGATCTGCTTGCGTTTGACCACACAGGCCCGAATCGATCGTCTGTTTGTGAGAGGAAGTAGGTGGCCTCTGCCTGGTCCCAACAAGTGGCAAATCTGACGGACTCCATATTTATTGTTGGATCGGGATTCACATGAATCGTGAGACCAAACCTGCCATCCCATACTGCCACAGTTGCGAATGGCAACAATAACAGAGGAATGAAGACCAATGCGAGGAATCCCAAAACGAACCAGATCCGATACCGCATTGTGAGCTGCGCAGACTCCATTGGACTCAGCGGCACTGGGTCTGGTGCAGAGTATGGATTTTGATTCATTTGGGGTACCCAGGATCTCGTTCCCGTTAACGGAAATGGCCCGATAGAAAGTTCCAGGCTATCATATACGCGAACGACCGCAAACTCGGTATTGTTCTTTCAGGAACAGTGCGAGAATCCATGCTCAATCAAATCAACACGATGCAGTCTCGTTGGCTGCGTCAAGTATTGTAAACAAAACACAGGACAAGATTGTGATTCAACTTAACGAAGACAAAGCCATCCGCCGCGTGATGGATCTGATTGCAATCTCTGGCGGCAGTTGTCATGAGCAAGATGTTTCGGCGTGGATCCAGAAGGCGCTCACAGGTGCCGGAGTTTCTGCGTCTGACATATCGATCGATAACGCCCATAAGAAAAGTCCGGCAGGAGGCACGACGGGAAATCTGATCGTGAAACTCAAGGGAACGATCAAGGGACCTCGGCGATTGCTGATGGCGCACATGGATACGGTGCCGTTGTGCGCGGGTTGCAAGCCGGTTCGGGAAGGAGACTGGATTCGTCCGAAGTCCAAAGAGACAGCGCTGGGCGGCGACAACCGCGCTGGCTGTGCGGTAGTCCTTACTGCGATTCTGGAAGCGATCAGTCAGAAACTGGATTATCCACCGCTGACGTTGCTGTTTACTGTTCAGGAAGAAATCGGCCTTCGTGGTGCGAGGTTTCTGAACCCGAGCAAACTTGGCAAGCCCGAACTGTGTTTTAACTGGGACGGCCGAGATCCGAACAGTCTGATCACAGGTGCCGTGGGAGCCAATAACCTTTCGATTCGGATTGAAGGCATCGCCAGTCATGCGGGGGCTCATCCGGAAAACGGCGTCAACGCTGCTGTTGTGGCGTCGATGGCCATGGCGGACTTGCAGAAGAACGGCTGGCATGGACTCGTTCGCAAAGGAAAGAACAGGGGATCAAGCAATCTGGGCGTCATCAAAGGCGGAGATGCAACAAACGTGGTCATGCCAACCGTGTCGATTCAGGCCGAGGCGCGAAGTCATGACAGTAAGTTCCGTCAGCAGATCGTAGCGGCATGGCGGGATGCGTTCGAGAAGGCTACGAAGTCCCTGAAGAACGCCGACGGAGAATCCGGCGTACTTACGTTTACGGAAGACGTGCGCTACGAAGCGTTCCGCATCGACGATCAGAGTGAATGCGTGCTGGTGGCAAAGGCGGCGTCCGAGGCTGTTGGTCTAAAGCCCGTCGCGCAGACATGCGACGGGGGACTCGATGCCAACTGGATGGCACTTCACGGATTTCCGGCCGTCACAATGGGCTGCGGCCAGCATGAGATTCATACGGTGAAGGAGCGGTTGTTCATTCCGGAATTCCTCGCTGCGTGCAAAGTTGGACTGACGCTGGCGACGGGAAAGTAGTTCACTCAGTGTCGCAGCTAGAAGGCTTGCAGCGGCAATTCGTCGTCGTTCGCTCTGCGAACGAAATGGACCGCGCAAGTGTTTGCGGTTCGTTCGCGGAGCGAACGACGACTATAAACACTTCCGGACGGCGCGTGTTCGGGTTAGGATGCCTCATTATGCCTAAATCCATACGTTCAGGAAAAACTCCGAGAACTGTGGCAGTCGGCGCAGATCGTCGAAGAGTACTGAAACATCTGGAAACAGGTTTTCTCGCTTGATTTCATCGCTTTCCCGGACACGCTGTGAACCGTTATGCTTCGTCATTGCGATGCGGCAGGGTTGTCCTGCGGAGAATGGAATCCTGAGGCATAATCTGTCATGACTAGCTCGGCGTTCAACGCCCATCTGAGCGAACTGCGAAGCTTGGTCGAGGCTGCGCTGAGCGATGAATTGCGACGGGCGACATGGCCGGCGAGCCTGAAGAACGCTGTCGAATACAGTCTGATGGCGGGTGGGAAACGCCTGCGTCCGGTGCTGGTGCTGCTGGCAAATGAGGCCTGTGGCGGCAAACGAGAGGACGCTATCCTGGCAGCGTGTGCGATCGAAATGATTCACACGTATTCGCTCATTCATGACGACTTACCGTCAATGGATGATGATGACTTCCGTCGCGGACGCCCAACCAGTCACAAAGTTTTCGGGGAAGCGCTCGCAGTTCTGGCGGGCGATTGTCTGCTGACGCTCGCGTTTGAAACAATCGCATCAAGCCCGGTTGCGGGTCGGCAGATCACTGAATTGGCCAGAATTCTGGCGTCGGCTGCTGGTGGAGCAGGCATGGTGGGCGGGCAGGTGCTCGATCTGGAAGCGGAACGCGGGGGGGGTGTCAGAGCGGAAAGCGGAGAGCGGAAAGCCGAAACTTCTCCAATAACGGGTTGTGAATCGTCGGCGAGTGCGGTTGAAAAGCGTGGAATTTTGGCGGCTTTTACTGGAGATCTGGCAGCATCACGATCACGAATTTCGGAATCTGAGCAGAACGAGTCCAACCAATCGCCAGAGACTCGCGTAGCAGAACTCAGCCAAATCCATAAAATGAAGACGGGCGCTCTGATTGCGGGAGCTTTAGAATTGGGGGCCGTGACGGCTCTGGCTGATGATGAAAGCAGGATCAGGCTTCGGAATTACGGTCACTTTATTGGTCTGGCGTTTCAGATTGCTGACGACTTGCTCGACGTGACGGGTGATCAGTCGAAACTTGGAAAGAAACCTGGTCGAGACGCAGACCTGGGAAAACTGACGTATCCCGGTTTGCTGGGAATTGAAGTCAGCCGCGAAAAGGCGGCACAACTGGTGCATGAAGCATGTCAGGCCCTGGAGACCTTCGGCGAACGCAGCGTTTGGCTGAAGGAACTGGCCCGATTTATCGTGGAACGCGATCACTAAGGTACAACACGCATGTCATTTGAAATACTGAGTGGAATTCGGACTCCGAAAGATCTGAGCGGGCTGACAGATGCGGATCTGATCCAGTTGTCGGGTGAGATTCGTGAAGCTCTGCTCACGATCGTGTCTGATCGGGCTGCTCATTTCGCCAGCAATCTGGGTGTGATCGAACTCTGCATCGCGCTTCATCTGACGTTTGATTTTTCAAAGGACCGATTGATCTGGGACACCGGTCATCAGATCTATCCGCATAAACTCATCACTGGGCGGTTTGATCAGTTTTCCAGCATTCGCCGTCGTGGTGGATTGATGGGTTATCCAAACCCGGCCGAAAGCGATTACGACCTGTTTGTCACCGGGCACGCTGGCAGCAGCGTTTCTACGGTCCTTGGCATGAAGGCGGCAGATGATCTTCTCTTCAGGGACGGCCGGAAGTCCGTTGCCGTCATCGGCGACGGTGCGCTGCCATCCGGGATTGTTTTTGAAGCAATGAATAACGCCGCCGGTCTAAAGAAAGATCTGCTGGTGATCCTGAACGACAACGAAATGGGGATCTGTCCGCGCGTCGGCGGGTTGGCCAGCTATCTGGACAAGGCACGCGTCGCTCCGTACTACAACGGACTGAAGCGAGACGTATCATGGTTGCTCAATAAGGTTCCACTCGTTGGCGAATCGACGGAAAAGATGCTCGGTGGATTCAAAGACGCATTGAAATCGTTTCTGCACGGCGGCATGTTGTTTGAGGAAATGGGATTCCGCTATATCGGGCCTGTGGACGGCCACGATATCAAGTCGCTGCGGCAATATCTGGAAATGGTCCGCGACGTCAAGGGCCCCGTGCTGCTGCATGTCTTCACGGAAAAAGGTCACGGTTTTGAACCAGCCTGCAAAGATCCGGTAAAATTCCACACACCGTCACCGTTCAAACGTGACGCAGAAAATGAAATCGTTCCGGTGAAGCAATCCAGTGAGATTTCGTACACAGAAGTTATTTCCGACGCTATTTACGAGGCAATGGGTGAGGATGAACGTGTATGTGTGCTGACGGCAGCCATGTGCGCTGGAAACAAGCTGGAGCGGATTCGGGATGAGTTTCCCGATCGATTCTTTGACACTGGGATTTGCGAAAGTCACGCGGTGGCGTTTGCGGGCGGCATGGCAAAGTCCGGAATGAAGCCGATCGTGGATATCTACAGCACGTTTCTGCAGCGAAGTTTTGATCAGATCTTCCAGGAAGTCGCACTTCAAAATCTGCCAGTCGTGTTCTGTCTGGATCGCGCGGGCCTGTGTGGCCCGGACGGACCGACGCATCATGGTGTCTTCGACAACAGTTACATGCGGATCTTCCCCAATATGATTGTGACTGCTCCGGGTGATGAACTGGAGATGCGCGACATGCTGGCGTTTGCCCTGGAATGCTCCTCGCCAGTCTCCATCCGCTATCCAAAGACAAAAGTGGAACAGGTAGGCCGCGATGTCGCTCCGATTCAACTCGGCAAGTCCGAAGTTTTGTCATGGGGGCAGGATGGAAACATCCTTTCCTGTGGCACGATGCTGTCGCAGTCGGTGGCTGCCGCCGAGCGCCTGCGGAATGAAGGTCTGAGCGTCGGTGTTGTGAATGCACGGTTTGTGAAGCCGATTGACGACGCCATGGTTGCCAAAGCCGCAGCCACAGGATTTGTCATCACGATTGAAGAAAATGCTTTGATGGGCGGCTTCGGCAGCGCGGTGCTGGAATCCGCCAGTCGGCAGGGACTGAACACCGAACGCTTCCGCGTGCTGGCGATCCCCGATCAGTTCGTTGAACACGGCGACCGCGAAGAATTGCTGGAGGAACTTGGACTGGATGCGAATGGCCTTGTTCGAACTGCGAAGGAGTTCGCACAGCAGTTGGCGTCCGTCCACGAAATCGTCCGCGAGCTTTAGGATTGATATTAATTCCCGGAAAGTCTGGCCATGACAACCGAATCGCTCCAAAAGACAAAACTGACATATGCGGATTACATGCAGATCCCGGAGGACTTGTGTCAGCATGAAATCATCGATGGGGAGCATTACGTGAATCCCGCCCCGAACCTCTATCACCAGACGGTTTCCCGACGAATTCAGTTCATCCTGTACGCACAGATCGAATTACGGAATCTGGGAGTCGTCTTCAACGCTCCATGCGACGTCCAATTGTCGCCACATGATATCCTGCAGCCGGACCTGGCAGTTGTTCTGGCGCAGCGAAAACACATCCTGACTCCCACCAAGATCAAGGGAACTCCGGACCTGGTTGTTGAGATTCTTTCCCCATCCACAGAAGCCCGAGACCGAAACCTCAAGCGAGAGCGATATCAGGCGGTCGGAGTTCCGGAATACTGGATCGTCGATCCCTTTGAACACACTGTCGAGCAGCTTGTTTTGCGAGACGGCGTGTATCAACAGCTGCCCGAAAGCACCGTATTGCATCTGACAACGATCGATGGCGTGGCCGTTCGGCTGAGCGAAGTCTGGTAAATCGCCCTTGCGGCAAATGAGCAGACTCGAAAAGATGCGTCGATACGGGAGTCTTCGCGATTTGTGGGAACCTGACGCGAAATTGTCTGCGAGAACAGACGTGGCCAAATGGAGTGGCAAAGTCATGAAGGAAAGCAGCAGCTTAAAGTCGCGACCGATAACCGGCATACTGACGGTGGCAATCGTCATTTGCGGTGGATTGCTCTCCATTGCAGAGGCGGATGAAGAGCTGAATGCCGCCTCAACGAACAAAATCTCGCTTGTCGATTCGATTGATCCGACGCGCGTTCTGCACGTTGACTATTCGCTGCAAATCGATGGGACGTTGATCACACCAGGTCCAGGCGGCACGTCCAGCTGGAAACTCGCAAGTTCCGGAACGTTCTCATTCGATCAGCGTCGTTTTCCGTTCGACGCCGCAGGTCCGCTTGCAATCCGCGCAGCACGAAGTTTTCGGACGGCGCAAACAGAGACAACCGTCGGTGACCAGCGTTCGACAACAGTTGCACTTCCCCGAACTGCGCACAATATTGTGCTCTACGGAGCAGTCGAGCAATTGTTGCAACTGAGTCCCGATGTTCGGCTGACCCGGCCTCAACTGGACCTGCTGCAGATTCCCTGTGACCCGATCGTCGCGGCGGAATTGTTGCCCGCACGGAACCTGAAGGACCAGAACGAAAAATGGAATGCAGACACCTGGGTCGTTCCCATGCTGGTCGGAATTGATGCGACCATATCGGAGTCTGCCACGTGTCGCCTGCAGTCGCTGTCTGACACCGAAGCGGTCGTGGAATTTGAGGGTCAGGCAAAGGGCGCTGTGACCGGATCTTCCACAAAAGTGACGCTGACCGGCGAGTTGACATTCGATCGGACGCGACACTTCATTCGGACGCTCAAAGCAGTGCAGTCAGAAAAACGAGAAGCCGGCCCGTTTAGCCCTGGACTCGACGTCACAGCGAAAATTGAGTGGACTCAAAGGCTGGTTGATGAAAAAGACCCGGCAGCAGATTCAGCGGTCGCGGAATCAATGCGGGAACAACTTCCTGACGAAGGTCAGTTGCTGCTGACGCTGGCCACGCCGTGGCGAGTTCTGATGTTACACAATCGCAAATGGCACGTCTTCCATGAGACGCCTGAAATGGTGATGCTGCGAATGCTGCATGAGGGAGCCCTTGTGGCTCAGTGCAATCTCGCGCCTGCCGCGACGGTGAGGGCCGGGGACGCGACTTCTGAACAGGAATATCTGGCGGAAATTCAGGAGGCACTTGAGGAAAGAAAAGGACTGGTCAAGTCGTCAAAGATCCATCCCGACATCAATGGCTGGCGAGTTCACCACGTCCGCGCGGTGGGCAAGGCAAACTCCAAAGCCCTGATTTGGGACTATTTTTTGTGTACGGCGAAAACAGGTGAGCAAATATCGTTGATTTTCTCGTTCGCAGAAGAGGATCAGAATCTCGTCGCAGGATCGCCGGAACAGATGCTGGGAACGCTAACGCTCCGGCCTGCGCGACCGAAAGTCGCTTTGCCGCGATGAACGACTTTTCAAAAAGCGGCGGCAATATGGCAGACGCTCTTGCCCCAAAACGGATGACTGGTCTACGATTGGATTGCGTGTTCCTTCCGGATAGTGAACAATTCTATCCGGGAGCCATTTTCTGTACCTTTTTGCGTGTGATTCCGCACCTCGGAACTTTGTCGTTCCTCAATGTGTGATTGTCGAAGGAAAGCTCGTATGACAACGCTCAGATCCATCAGCCGTTGCACCTTGCTGATGGCGTTGATGACACTCGTCTTGAATTCCGCCACTGCGGCGGAAAAAGTCGTCCTGACGGCCGAGGACGGCAAGACCGCCCAGATCGTGGCTGCGATGGTGTCCAATAAGCACATTAACCATCCCGAGATCAACGATGCGTTGTCCGAAAAGCTGCTCAAGCGTTACATCGAAATCTGGGACCCTCAAAAATTGTATTTTCTGCAGTCGGACATTGACGAGTTTTCGAAGCAGAAGGATTCACTGGACGATCAAATTCTGAGAGGCGACGTTCAGTTTGCCGCCACCGTGTACGAACGCTTCCGTTCTCGTCTGGATGCCCGTGCCGCTCAAATCGATCCAATCATCGACATGGATCACGATTTCGCCGTGGAAGAAGAGATGATCCGCGACGCGAAGGAAATTCCGTGGGCAAAAGACGAAGTGGAATTGAACGAACGCTGGCGCAAGCGAATCAAGTTTGATCTGTTGATGCTGAAAATGGACGACACGGATCTGGCGGAAGCTCGCGAGCGAATTCACAAGCGTTATCACACGAATCAGGTCTTTCTGGATCAGACGGAATCGCATGAAGTTCTTGAACTGTATCTGTCGTCGATGACACACTGCCTGGACCCGCACTCCACGTATATGTCGCCACAGACACTGGAAGATTTTCGGATCGACATGGAACTGAAACTGGATGGCATCGGCGCTCGGCTGAAGTACGATGACGGCTACACGATCGTGGAAGAAGTCATTGCCGGTGGCGCGGCAGCGGAAGATGGTCGTCTGGCAAAGGGTGACAAAATCATCGGTGTTTCCCACGACGCATCGGACAACTTTGTCGATGTTGTGGAAATGAAGCTGACGAAAGTCGTGGAGATGATTCGCGGCAAAAAGGGCACAAAGGTCAAGTTAAAAGTCTTGAAGCCAAAAGAGGCTGAAGAGGAAGAATCGGCTGGTATCGCCCGCCGGACCGTAATTTACGAACTGACTCGTACGGAAGTGAAGATTACGGAAGACGAAGTCAAAGGCAAGATTTTGGAGACGTCAGACTGGATCGATGGCCGGAAATGCAAGGTGGGAATTCTGCGAATTCCGTCATTCTACCGCGACTTCCGGGGTGCTTCACTGGGTGGAAATTTCAAGAGCACGGCACGTGACGTGAAAGTTGTGCTGGAAGAATTTAACCGGCAGGACGTCCAGGTTTTAATTGTGGATTTACGATGGAATGGTGGCGGAGCACTCCAGGAAGCGATCGAAGTCTCCGGACTTTTCATTCCCCGGGGCTCGATCGTCCAGGTCAAGGAACCGGACGTTGGGGTCCAGGAGTTTGACGATGAAGATCCGGACATGTACTGGAAACGTCCGATGGTTGTCGTCTGCAACCGCTTTTCAGCCTCTGCATCCGAGATTTTTGCGGGAGCGATCAAGGACTACCGTCGCGGGATTGTCGTAGGCGACCGAACGACGCATGGCAAAGGCACCGTTCAAAATGTTGTGGATGTTGCGAATCGCTCGTTGTTCTCCACCAAGGACCGGGGTGCTTTAAAGCTGACGATCAGCAAGTTCTATCGCGTCAATGGCGACAGCACACAGACGAAAGGCGTTACGTCAGACATCGTTCTGCCGTCGCTGCTCAATGTGCGCGACATCGGCGAAGATTCACTGGACAACGCGCTCGCCTTTGATCGAATCACACGTGCCAGCTACTCTCCATTTTCGGCTCAGGTAACAGATGCGATTGTTTCAAAACTTCAGGACGACAGCAAAACCCGGCTGGCGACGGACAAGGACTTCTTGAAAGTCGATCACCTGATCGCCAAGTACCTGGAACGCAAGGATGACAAGACGATCTCATTGAATGAGAACGTCTTGCGGGCGGAAGAGGAAGAACTCAAACAGGAGCAGAAGGAAGAAGAGGAAGCCATCAAACAGGCGAATGGTGGCGAGAAGGCCGACATCTTCCGTAACGACGCCTACAACAAGGAGCTGGTCAACATCAGCGTCGATTATCTGGAACTCCTTCGGAGTCTGAGGACGGTGAAGACCGAAAATTAGAGACCGCAGCGAATTTGCGGGAAACAATGAGCCCGACTCTGGTCGAATCCAGCGTCGGGCTTTTTTTGTGCCGATCCGGTCGGCAGCCTTCGTACGATGAGCGCAAGACGTTCCGGCATCTTCGAGAACGGTCGTCGCGCGAAATACCGGAAATTTTCAAACGCTTCCATATTTGCCGCCTGCCGACAACTGCACTACGATCCCCGGAATGGCAGCGATTGAAGTCCGGGAATTGTGTCGCACGTACAGAGTCTTTCGAAAACGGGAGGGCGTCTGGGCGTCTGTGCGCGGCTTGTTTCATCGTGAATACGACATCGTGAGCGCCGTCCGTGACGTCAGCTTCACCATTGAAGAGGGAGAAATGGTCGCGTTCCTGGGCCCGAATGGCGCGGGCAAAACCACCACCCTGAAACTACTGTCCGGCCTTGTAGTGCCAACCTCCGGAACGGCCGAGGTTCTTGGGCATGTGCCGTGGAAACGTGAAGATGCGTATCGCCGCCGCTTCTCACTTGTCACCGGCCAGAAGGAACAACTCTGGTGGGATCTTCCAGCCCAGGAATCATTCCGACTGCACAAAGAGATTTACCGCATTCCCGCAGACGACTATCGGCGACGACTGGACGAATTAACGGATCTGCTGGAGGTGGGTCGCCTGATGTCGCAGCCGGTGCGAGAACTGTCACTGGGCGAGCGGATGCGGATGGAACTGATCGCCGCATTGCTGCATCGACCGGACGTGCTGTTTCTGGACGAACCAACCATCGGGCTGGATGTCGTCAGTCAGCGGCGAGTTCAGGAATTTCTTCGGCATTACCAGCGGGAACAGCGAATTACAGTCATCCTGACCAGTCACTATATGAAAGACGTCGAAGCGCTGTGTGATCGGGCGATCGTGATCAACAAGGGGATTGTCATCCATGATGGCCCGCTGGCGACGATTATTGACCGATTCAGTCGGCACAAGATCATCGAACTTCAATTTTCCGATAATGTTGTTCCGAAGGGGCTTGAGCGTTTCGGGCGCATTCTGGAATCTCGACCACCGAAAGTTCGGATTCAGGTTGAGAAGCAGCGAGTCTCGGAATGTCTTTCCAGTGTCCTGAGCCAGCAGTCTGTCGATGACATCAGTGTCGCCGAGCGACCTTTGGAAGATGTCATTGCCGAGCTATTTTCTTCTGACGACGCATCAAGGGCGAATGCTGCGACGAGGGTCGCGACATGACATCTTCGAGCTTGCACTCGGAATCAGCCAGTCTCTTCACTGAGATCCGCGCGCGACTGCGTCTGAAGTGGCTCATTCTGCGGACGGCAATTGAAGAACGCCTGACTTATCGCGCTGATTTTGCATTTTCAACGCTCGTTCGATTCCTGCCAATCGTGACGCAAATTTTCTTGTGGGGCGCAATTTTTAATCATGATGCGTCGCGTTCCATTCAGGGATATAAATTCAGTCAGATGGTCTCGTACTACCTGCTGGTCATGCTGACGCGGGCATTCTCAAGCATGCCGGGACTTTCGACCGGCATTGCGGCATCAATTGCCGATGGTTCTGTGCGAAAATATCTGATTCAACCAGTGGATATGCTCGACCATCTCTTCTGGCATCGCGTGGCACACAAGCTGGTGTACTATGTGATTGCAACCGGTCCGTTCGTTCTGGTGTTTTGGCTGTGTCGAGAGCATTTGCCAGCGTGGCCCGGCTGGCCCGTCATGTGTGCGTTTGTTTGTTCGCTGATGATGTCATTTGCAATCGGTTTCCTGATTGAAACACTCATCGGATTGATCGCCTTCTGGTTTCTGGAAGTCAGCTCGCTGATTTTCATTTACATGATGCTCAGCTATTTTCTTTCAGGTCACATGATTCCCCTGGAACTGATTTCGCAGTGGGTGCCCTTCGTGGACTATCTGCCCTTTCGCTATCTGGCATACACGCCGACCGCGATTCTGCTGGGAAAAATTCCGCCGGAACACCTGCCGGTTGAGTTACTGATTCAGGCAGGCTGGATTGCCGGATTGTTTGCCCTGAATCGCTTTGCATTTAGACGTGGCGTCCTGCGTTACAGTGCATTTGGTGGATAACCTCTCTCAGCCAAGAGATCGTTTTTTTCGACCGCGTTGCAGTTCGGCGCTTGGAGCCTATAATCCGCAACCGAAATGGTTCCGTGACCAGTAACTGCGGATCATTTTTCGGTTCAACGTACATCCATTCCAACGCTTTTACGGGGAGGAGCGGGACTCTTGAACGCTCTGCTTCGAATTCTGAGCATTCCGGCTCATCTGCTCGCCTGCGTTCCGGGACTTTCACCATTTGTGAAAGCCCTCTCGACGACGGTTGGACAGAAAATCCTCATGGCTGTCACGGGACTTTCGCTGTGCGGCTTTCTTGTCGCCCATCTGGGCGGCAACTTGAAACTGTATGCGGGTGAGCAGGCGTTTAATGATTACGCCCACACATTGCACAGTTTGGGGCCTCTCTTGGCTGCTGCTGAAGTGGGCCTGTTTGCCACGTTCGTGCTGCATATTGGCTTGGCAATCTCTACCGGCGCGATGAACAGCATCGCCCGCAAAAAGGAATATGCTGTCAGAGAAACAAAACAGGGCCTATCCATACTGCCAAATGGCGGTGCCTCAAACTGGATGATGCTCACTGGACTCCTGATCCTTGCCTTTCTCGTCACGCATATCCTGGACATGAAGCTCAAGGTAAATCCGGGCGTTGATTACTCCGCTGCGATGAATGCGGACAAGGTTGTTGACAACGAATTCCACGCAGTCAGGTCCGTGCTCACGACGCCGCTGAATGCGGTAATCTACATCACGGGTTTCATAGCCTTGGGAATCCATCTGTCGCACGGCGTTCGGAGTGCGCTGCAGACACTGGGAATTAATCACAAGCGATGGAATCTGTTGCTGAAAATTGGTGGAATTCTGTTTGCCTGGGGCATTGCCTTTGGGTTCATTGGCCTCGTCGTGTGGGCAATGGGATTCAAGACGTAGTCGAACAAGAACATCCCGATCCTTTGACTTTCGTCCCTTCTCCCCCTGGCAAGGGGGAGAAGGTGGCCGAAGGCCGGATGAGGGGGGTTCTGTGTGTGATCAAACTGAAAACAAGGAACGCAAGTCGTTCAAATCCCCCTCACCCTAACCCTCTCCCCCGTGGAGAGACATAGAAGTTGAAACACTTCAAGCGGGGGAGAGGGGACAGTCGTGATGAGAAACAGATGCCTTGAACGGGCGCTGTTCAAAGAGTCAAATTCGTATTATGGCTGACTGTCCGCAGTCAGCTGGGGTTCAAGAGAAATTCTGAGGTCTTCCGATGGTTCGCGTGGCAAGTGACACACTGAACTCGCGGGTTCCCGATGGTCCGCTTCAGCAGAAGTGGGACAAGCATCGGTTCGACATGAAGCTGGTCAATCCGGCCAACAAACGCAAGTTCACTGTGATTGTGGTCGGCACCGGTCTGGCTGGCGGAGCGGCCGCCGCGTCGATGGGTGAACTGGGCTACAACGTCAAATCGTTTTGCTTTCAGGACAGCCCTCGTCGAGCCCACAGTATTGCGGCTCAGGGCGGCATCAACGCGGCCAAGAATTATCAAAACGACGGCGACAGCATCTGGCGACTGTTCTACGACACGCTCAAAGGCGGCGACTACCGCGCCCGTGAAGCCAACGTCTACCGTCTGGCTCAGGTCTCCAACAACATCATCGACCAGTGCGTCGCGCAGGGCGTGCCTTTTGCCCGTGAGTACGGCGGGACACTCTCAAATCGTTCCTTCGGTGGAGCCCAGGTTTCGCGAACTTTTTATTGCCGAGGCCAAACCGGACAGCAGTTACTGCTCGGTGCCTATCAGGCCCTGATGCGTCAGGTCTCGGTCGGCAAAGTGAAACTGTTT
>Ga0138256_10003017_pt1 | contig 17988 bp, 16 predicted proteins | sample KNB2016incub_MG_FD_105486 | JGI IMG/M metagenome (GOLD analysis project Ga0138256, IMG submission 105486) | Active sludge microbial communities from wastewater in Klosterneuburg, Austria - KNB2014incub_MG | ecosystem: Engineered > WWTP > Activated sludge > Unclassified | place: Austria... | reverse complement strand
TTTCAATTTATCATCCTTTCCTCTTTTCCATCTACGAGGGAAATTAAAAAAGCCACCCTATTTTTTAGAGTGGCTTTGTGGTGTGGGGCGGGATCGAACCGCCGACACAAGGATTTTCAGTCCACTGAATATTAATGTTTTAAAGGTAAAGACCATTCTCTTTAAAGTAGCTTTTGCTGTGTAAATATACCTTTCTGGTAGCTTTTTTGGTAGCGATAATTATACCTACAAACAACCCAACAAGGCTATCAAAATACCGAATACCTCAACATTGAATAATACAGGTACATTTTATTGGAAGCCTTACTAATCACAATAGCCAGTACCAGATATTCTGACTTCCAAAAGAAACCTGAATTACCGTTATCCCAAAATGGGGTTCTTGTAATATTCAATATGCCCTCAATCTTCTCTTTTAATCTCTCAAAGCTGCCCTCTGAATTTTCCAGATGACAATACACAGTAATCAGACTTCCTTCAAAGAAATATAGATTAACCATTGTAACCGGGAAACCCAATAGGGCTTTTATAAATCCATCCTTAGCCTTGTAAAGGTCAACACCATTATCAGAACTGATGTATTCCACATTGCCCTTAAAATCGCTTATATCAGCATTTAGCTGGTAGGGTAGAAAATCAAAATTCATAGATTGTTTTGGTTTGAAGTCATAAAAAAAGCTGCCCTAACTGGACAGCTTGAATTAGTTTTTATTGAGTTAATAAATCAAGGATTATTCATCCCTTTAAATAGCTCCTTAATCTTGGATAAAGTCAGTGAGTATTTTTTGTTCTCTGAATCGCTTAACTCAACAAATTCCTTGACCTTATTTATTTCCATCTTGTCCGCAGAGTTTATCTGCATTAACTCATTGCTTAACCTTACAACAAAACCTGATTTTGGATTAACAATAAACAGATTGGTTGCTCCGGTATTAACAGTTTGTCGTATTAATACAAAGTCAACGAACATTTGAGCTTCACTGATTGAAGGCAATCTTAGTTTTTCATTTGCTTCAAATACTTTATCGTCATTAATGAAAATCCAAGAGTATTTCTGACCTGTTTTCAGTATTACTCCATGTGAAGTAATAAGAAGTTGGTTTTCTGAATTTACCTGTATGGTTTTGAAATCACCAGACTTCCCATTGTGATTGTGAGGGCTATATGTTAGCCAGAAATAATCTGACTTGTAAGTGATACCATTATACTCTGGTGAACCCTCTACATTTTTCAGTAGGTTGGGATATTTGCTATTTTCGAGCAACACAAAGTAATTATCAGGTATCACAGGGTTTCCTTCCATCCAAACAGGATTATACTTTGTTGAAAAGTCAACAAGTTCGGAGGAGCTTACTTCTGCTCTATTAGAACAGGCATCTATCAGCCATTGTAAGGATGGGTCTATCTTTGAAGCCAGTTTTCTGCTGAACAGAAGTTTGCCTAATTCTTCTCTGCCAGGTTTGCCTAAGACATTTGGAGCATTACCAATAGAAAAGAAACTTCCAAAGGAACACAAGACTGAAAACTCATACTTCATTTTTGTTTTTCCATCTGTGTAGTTTACTCCTGTGGATGAAAAAGCAGAGCCTCCATCTTCTGAAATTTCAAGCCGGTCAACTACACCATCCTTGTTGAAGTCTTTTAAACTCTTTTTTGTTTGGCAGAAAGCTATTGAGCTAATGAACAATGTAAGGATAGTGATAAGTGTTGGTTTATTCATAAAATATGATTACGGTAATTGTCTTTTAAAATACCAAATTTTATATCCGAAAAAAAGAATTGTTATTATGTGGATTGCTATCCAGAATTCAGAAGCATAAAATATTGGCAATATTGGGTTATAAATTATGGCAACTACAATGTAAGCGAAACTTAATTTTTCCTTCAAAGTCTTTTCATCCATAATCATTTTTTCAACCAGCAAGCCTTTACTACTTAGTACAAGCATCTTCTCTTTATCATTGATATAACTGATAATGGCAGTAAAGCATACAGCTATTTTCAAAATGGCTGCATAAACTCTGTCAGGTGGATTTGTATTTTGAAGAAGGTAATAAGTGATTTCCCATCCAAGTGCCACACAGATAACAATTCTGAAAATGTATGAAGTGGTTGAAGGAAATGTGATTGACATAATGTTGCTATCTGATTATCTTTAATTACATACAGCTTCAAAAACTGCCTCACCTATTGAATCTGGAACTGGTGTGTCATAGGAATTGTAAAAGTCTTTTGAACGGATAACCGTACCTTTTGAATTATATACAACTTCCTTTACCACTCTATATTCAGATGAAGAGCATTTTATTTCAAAAAGAGAAAGGGTTTTGGTTTTGACTACAGAAGTTTTCCCATTCTTTACTGTCTTTTTAGTTTCAATTTCTTTAACCCAAATCTTCTTTTCCCCAAAGACATTTTCTTTGGTTGTTATAACTTTTGCCATATCCAAATAGTATTCATTTCCAGACTTGGCCTTTGTAATAAGTTTCCATCCTTCATCATCATATTTTTCTTCAGAAGATTCCTGAGAGTGAGCTTCACAGGCAATAAATATGAGTATAATTGAGAAGATAAAAGGGTGAATTAATCGTTTCATAAATGGAGGTTTTAATGGGTTAATTATTGATGTCGTTCATGATAACCCCCAAAATACAAAAATCCTTGAATTTGGTGCTGTCTACGACATCAAATAAATGACTGAAAAACAGCTTTTAAAGAAGATTGGGTTAAGAATCAAACAACTGAGGGCAGAAAATGGCTTGTCCCAAAGGGAGTTTGGCTATAAGATAGATGTCGAAAAATCTAATGTCTCAAGGCTTGAAGCTGGCCTCTTTAATACCAAGATATTTACCCTGTATAAAGTAGCAGAAGCCTTTGATATATCCCTTTCAGAACTACTGGAATTAGATAAGTAGTATTTGTCACCTTTTCAAGAAAAGTCTATTATATGGGTATTACCTCCTCCAGTGAAATCTTATTATTCGCTGAAATAAGGGAATGAATTACCTACCTTGTTCATGCTTCTTTCAAATCATGATTTTCACGATGAGTTATTTCAGCCCTTCAGGAAAAGATATATCCTGCATTAATTTTTTCTTGAAGTGGCTTCAGATTCAATTGAACTTTTAAAAGTATCTTCTGAAACCTACCTATGACTTCAAACAAAATAAGGGTTGCGTAAAAATATAGCCCCACATTAAAGGGGCAATTATCCAAATTTTACTTTATATCCTATATGGTATCAGGGTAAATTCTGGATATTTTTCAGACCAGTTACATAAGAAGAAATGCCCTTAAAGTCCACACAGGGAATAAGGGCATTTTCTTTCGTACTAACCCATCACTAAGCCATTTGCTTCACGCCATTATCAGTACCCTGATAAATCTTGGTGAAGTCCTGCTGTACAGGTTGTTCCTGCTCTGTGTACACATACCTGTGTGAAAGCATCAACACTTCTCCTGTTTCTTCAACAGTGTACTGATAGGGCTCACATTCTTCCCTCACAATCTGACCTGGCATTTCAGTTCCAATTAAGGACTTGCAAGTAGCCTCATCAAAAGTCGTGGCAAGACTGGCCTTTTTAGCAGTGGCATATACATTGCCATTTGCTGACTTAACAATCTCAATACCTCCCTGCAATATCAAAGCAAGGAAAGGTTTTTGTTCACTGTTTAAGCGAATCCTGTACTCGACAATTTTTACTGACATAATTTTTGTTTTAGGTTAAACATCCGAGCAATATTGCTCAACAAGGATTAGCGGGGGCTGATAGGTGAGGATGCCTTGAGAGGAAGGGAGGGCTTGAAAGGAGGAGCAAAGGTTGAGTGCCAAAGTTCTGTTCCTCTATCTATCCTTTACATGAAGAACCTATCTCTTTTTCTTTGAAGGACATCTTATTCAAAAAGATTTACTGCCGGGGAAAAATTCGGCATACTAATAACTGATACGGGGGAGCTTGTCAATCAAAAACTGGCCGGGGTAGCTGATTGGGATGGGTTGAGTTTACAGTCCCTTTTAAAAATTTTATAGAAAATTTTTTTAGGAAATCCGGCACATTGAATCAGTTCTATATTCCTCGTATTATCTGCATAGCTTGAATTGTCCTTTTAGCTTTTTCAATTAATGCGTTAAGGTCTGAATCTTTACCATCCTAATAACGCTTAATATTAATTTCCGTTTCTTCTCCTCTGTCATTAATTAAAAGATTAATTGCAGTTTCAATCTCATTGTGCCAATCAATAATTCTTATATTAAATACATCTCCATCAGCATTTGGAAATTTTTCAACGTGAATAACTTGCATAGATTTTTATTTTATGTTAAAAAGTATTATTTACATATGTAAAAAGAAATTGAATAAATGTTCTACAATTACATATAGAAGCTATACTTCAACTGCATTACATCACCCTCATCTAAATACTTTAATATATCTCCGACATTTCTTGCACATTCAATTGTAATTGGAAGTCTTCTGTCAAATTGGGTATTATTCCAGTTCATCTTAGTTAATGCTAAAATTTCATCGCAGATAAGATTAGGGGATTCATCAAATTCGTATAACCTTACATCAATTGGACTTGGAATATACTTTCCAGTGTATGTCTCATAGTAAGGTACAGAGCCCCTTGTATAAAGTAAGTGTCTTTTGCCATCAAATGATAAATGAGTTCCTCTTAAAGGTGGATAATCATTTTCCCGATAGAGGCGAAAATCTGAATTTATTATTGTAACCAAATCTACTTGATGAATAAAATACTTCTTTGCAGCTTGTTTAAATCCTTCAACTTCTTCATCATTGTAATTGGATGTTTTGTGTAATACTAACCTTTTTGGAGTTTGCTTAATAGCATCATGATATTCCTTAAGAGACAAATCAAGAAGATTAAAAGCCTGTTGTGCTTTAAGATGAGGAATGTTATCATCTTTCGGTTTTACAATTTCTTCACCTCTTAAAATAACTCCTTTTCCCAATTCATTAAAAATTTGGGCAATACTTGTCTGAGTTGTCCTCTTATCTCTGCTTTTATAAAAACTAACACCTGCATAACAAGTTGTATCAGACATGTCTTTTCTAACTAAAGCCCAAGGAGTACCAGAAGCTTTGTAATATAAAGCAGTAAAAAAATTCCATGCTATTGTTGCAGGGTCTTGCATTTCACCAGTTGGTTCTGCAATCCTTTCCCTAACAATTTGAATAGGGATATTATACTTCATTGCCTTTGCTTTCAGGTATCTTCTGAAATTCTTTTCCTTCTCAGATGCATCTTCATCATCTTCATCCACTTTGATAGTTATTAACTCTTCATCAGTTTGTGGTTCAAATGTAGCCTCGATAAGGTGCTTAATTAAATCTTCATTTATAACACAAAGAACAACATGCGGGCTTTTGTTTTGGGATAAATATTTTATTTCTGCTAAATATAGCTCAGCTATTAAGCGTATAACATCTTCAAGACTTTCATTTTTCTTGATTATATCCTGTATGTCAGAATTATTAATCTTACGCAAGTAAGTGTCATCAAAAGCAACTTCACACTTGAAGCCGACATTAGAATTAAACCCGCAAAACCCTGGAAAGAGATTTCTGTTTAATCTTTTTCCTTTTTTTGGCTGCTTACCCTCTATTGCATTTCTACATGAATTTACCCAACTGACAACAGTGTCAATACTTTCACTTTTGCCAACCATTCCTACAACAATCTTTTCAGGACGTACATTATTTATATCAAAAGGACTGTACGAAACTATTCCTTCCTTTGGGCAAAGATGTTGGTTTAACCCAAACTGCAAAGATGGTTCTTCAATGTATCTTAGTTTCATTAGTCAAAAAGTGATTTTGATAATTCATTGTCTTGTTTAAGTTCAGCCTCATGCTCATTCATTGGAACAAATTCCTTTGGTGGAAGCCATTTTGAGTCTTCCATTTTTGGAATGAAACTAAGGGGTGTACCCTGATAAATCTTTAGATAAGGATATTCTTTCGTAAATAAATCCTGATAAGCCAAGTAGTAACCGAAAAATCTATACTGATAGTAAACAGCATTATTCGTCTCTTGTCTTTTTAATCCTGATAGGTAATTCTTTTCAAACCTACTCGGTTTAAACCCCCCGGGGTTGGTAAAACTCCAAGTTGGATTAATTACTAAAAACCATTGTGAGTTATACAACTCAAATGTGGGTCTAAAGGCCATACTTCTAAAACAAATAACATGACCTTCTTTTTTATTAACCATCTTGAATATGGCCGTCTTAGTAGATTTGTTTTTCCCTTTCCATCTGACTCTCCATTCGTCAGGATTTTCTTTTCTATTTCTGAATCGTATTAATCCTTTCTGGCCAACCCATTCCATTCTTCTTGACTTACATTTTTCAATTAGATGTTGACGAAGGAGGTATTTGAAGTTCCTTAAATAAACATTCCCTGTTGAACAATATTCTAATGGGTCAATCTTAGTTATTGTTCCCTTATCAACAAATTGCATCAATGGCTCTTTTGAATCAAAAAGATTACGCAAGGTCAATAACTGATTTTCTCTTAAGATAAAATCTTGAAGATAAATTTGACGATTAATCGTTTCATGACGTAATAATTCATCAGTTCTAAAACTTTTCTTTCTTTTATATCCTTTCTCCTCACGCCATTTATTAATACTCTCCTTAATAGCTTCCTTATCAAGATTAAGGTCAGCTATAAACATGTCATCGGGTATTGATATAGGTAAAAAATTCAGGTGCAGGTTTTCAGGCTCATTTTTAAGATAACCCGATTGAAATTTTTTGTTTCTTGATTCAATTTGAACATCTGAAAATTCGTGCTCACACAACCTTGCTATATACTCAAGTTTCTCAAGGGACTGAATATAGTTTATCCTATTCCTCAAGTCGCTTATATCTATCACATGAGTATCATCCTTGAACTCAAGTCCATCTGGAGTATTTTCCTGAATAACTTTTTGGTTATACTTTTCCTTTTCCGTTAATACATAAATATAAAGAGTCTCAAATCTTGATTGAAGATTATGTTTGCCGAATTTTATTAAAGTATCTTTTATCTTATCACTACTACCTGTTGAAGTAATTTGAAAAGCTATCTTGTTGTCTTCATCAATTAAGTCAACTGATGGAAAGTTTTTCTTCTCAAGCGAATTAGCATTTATCAACTTTACATCAAATACAGCATTCAAAATGGGTATTAAAGCATTTTCAGCATGAATGTTAATGTCATACAAGCCCATGTCATTATACGACTTGACCTCCTCAACAAATCTTGCAAGGTATTTGGCAATTTTATCTATGGAATCCTTTCTATTCATTTCACAGATTTCTTGGTTTTCTTAGGTGTAGCAAACAAGCCAGCCGTATACTTATCATATAACTCAAAAAGAAACTCAATCCTCTTGGTTTCGTTTGGGAAGGGCTGAGACCTGTAACACAAGTCCACTGCTTTATCTAAAGCCTGATGAGCCTTAACTAATGCCGGAGGCATTGTATTAGGGTCATATAAGTCAGCAAGGCTGCTATCAGGAAACTGCGCTCTTGCATCAAGTACTCCTTGTGCTGCCTTTTCAACAGCTTCCTTTTGCTTGACTGTTGGATTCTCAGGCCATGGATAATTGTTATATACAATATCATTTGAGTACCTATAACGGCTCTCTAATCTTCCACATACATTCTCAATCCATGCCATGTGCATTAAAGACGATAAAATACCAAAGTGATACTGTGAGGCTTGTGGAATCGAGTTGCAACTATCAGCAATAATATTGTCCTTTGAAAAAAAGCCAAAGGGAATGTACTTACGATTTTCGGATGAATGACGAGGAATTAATACATAGTTAGTTACTGGCTGCCTATTCTCTGTAAATAGGGTTGGCATTTGCGCCCATTTAACTGTTGCTGCCTTTGTACTTTTTAACCTGAACTGTTTAACATTTTCAATTCTTTTCATCAAGTTGGGGCATTGCTTCAACTCATTTGGGCTTGCATCAACTAACCAAAAACACCAACGTTTTTGATTATGCAAAAATTCTTTAGCACTTATAAACGGTTTAATATATTTCTTTGATTGAGGTTCTGATGCAACAAAGGCTTTCTTTTCATCATCAGTCATTAGGAGATTGCCATCATCTGTTGGCTGACTACCTTTAAGCATTTCTGGAACATTGTTAATTGGTTTTTTCCTTGTTGTAATTGCAAAGTCTTTACCTTCTACCAGATATGGGTTTATATTCTTTGCTCTGACTTCATGCGGCTCTCCTTTAATGTCATTATATTCAAATATCATTTTTTCTGAAGCATCATAATTTGCAAAACCAATAATCACTACATGGACTGCTGCATTACCTCTGGCTTCATTTCCCCACTTGAAAGTTCTATGTGCAAAGTGAATTTTACAGTGGTATTTATTATAAAGTTCATTCCAAAGTACACCAACTTGTTCCCCCTGTGCTATTGAGTTTGTACTAACAAATGATGACTTTGTTTTAGGTAGATTTTTTTCTTCTACTGCATTTATTACCTGCATATATTGTGCTGCTCGAATATACCATGCAGTTACATAATCCAGAAGCCCTGCGCCATTTACATCAGTAAAGATGGCATCCATATCTTTCTTTTGTCCACTACTTTGCAAGTGTTTTCCGATAAAGGGAGGGTTGCCTAATATAAAATGATACCTTGGTTGTTCTTTCTCCCAGGGTAATGGTTCAATGAGACTTTGCCAATCTGTTTGCAAAGCATTACCATGCTTAATAGTTGCACTTTTCCTTAATGGTAATCGTATGTAGTATTCTCCGAAGGTCTCGCTGGCCAGCATATTCATCTGATGATCTATTAACCACATAGCTACCTGCGCTATTTGCGCAGGAAATTCTTCATACTCTATTCCGTAGAACCTGTCCACGTCTATCTGAAAGTAAATGCCAATATCAGTAATGGCCTGTTGTTTTTTTAAGCTGTCTTTTAGTAGCTCTTTAATGACTTCTATCTCCAACAACCTGAGTTCCCTGTATGCCACAATGAGGAAGTTTCCACAGCCACAGGCAGGGTCAAGAAATCGCAGCTTACTTATTTTGTTGTGAAATTTTTCTACACTTGTTCTGCTCTCTTTTTTAGCCCTTTCAAACTCTTTCCAAAGTTCATCGAGAAACAGGGGTTTAATAAGTTTGAGGATATTCTTTTCACTGGTGTAATGCGCCCCTAAATTCCTTCTTGCTTTTTCATCCATTACAGACTGAAATAATGACCCAAATATTGCCGGTGATATTCTACCCCAATCCAGTGAACAACATTCAAGCAAAATATTCCTCATTTCACTGTCAAAACCTGCTGTTGGTAAATGTTCTTCAAACAGCTTACCATTTACATAGGGAAAAGCATCTAAACTTTCATCAAGATTTCTTAGCCTGTTTTCTTTGGGCGTATTTAATACTTCAAACAGTTGTGCAAGATGGGCAGCTAAATCACTTCCATCTGGCTCAGTTTTTAAGTCCAGATATTCATTGAATATTCCACGTTCAAATATGTTGGTATCATCAGCAAATAAGCAGAACACTAATCTTACCAGATATACTTCAAGATTATGACCAGTATATCCTATTCCTTTTAACTTGTCATGGAGCTTACCCATTAATTCAGCAGCCTCAATATTTACAGGGTCTTGCTCTTTATAAGTTCTTTTTCGATATCCGGCTATCTCACTGAATAGTCCAACGTGATTGACAAGCTCCGTAATCTTAAACTCAGTCTGTAAGCCACTATCAAGGTCATAAAGCCTGAATCTTTCAAAATCACTTACCAGTATGTATTTTGGAAGTTCCTTATCAGTAAGGCCAGGAAAATAGTCTTTGGCTTGTTTGTATGCTCTGTCTAAATCTTTACCCCTGCTTTTATGCTCTACCAGTATCATGCCCTTCCATAGTAAGTCAATGTACCCCTGCTTGTCATCAATCTTCTTAACCTGCATTTCAAAGGTGGCTACCCTGCGGCGGCTTATCCCAAACACATTAAAGAAGTCATCCCAAAAGGACTTTGCTTCTGCATCTTCATTAGTTTCATTCTGCCACTCTTTTGTAAAGGCAGTAGCTCTGGTTTTTATTTCATTCCAACTTAGTGGCATAGGTATAAAGCAGTGGTTTTCTGCAAAATACAAAAAAAAAAGCCGGAGATTCTAACTTCGGCAAAGTAAAAAAGGGGGTAAGCCCTTGCTTTTCAGCAAATAGCCTACAACCCCTAACCTAAAACACCAGTTGCAAATACTTTCGGTGCTTTATTTTTTTAGTCCCGTTGTTTGAAAATGTCAAAGATTGAGACAATTACTTTTATTAATAGACTCTTATGCATAATATCACTCTCGTTTCTACAATACACAGTGAACGTGGAAAATGCAACTCAAATGAATTTTTTCAAATCATAACATCTATAAATCCAGATGTCATTTTTGAGGAAGTATGTCCTGAATTATTTGATAGATTTTATAAAAAGTATGACATTCCTATTGAAATTGAACCACTGGAAATAAAAGCAGTTAAAAGATATTTACAGGGCCACGATATTAAGCACTTTCCAGTTGATATTGAACCAGACCCAAACCGTACTATGCGTGATATTGAATATATGTTTCACTCATTTAAAAAATATGCAGTTTATAAAAAACTGGAAGATGAACAATGCAGAATGACAGAAAGTGGTGGGTTCTCTTTTCTCAATAGTAAAAGATTTACACAAATACTTGAAGAAAAGAAGATGATAGAATTACGTCTTTTAGAATTTATAATGAACCGGACTAAGCTATCAAATATTTACAAATTGTTTTATGAAGAACAAGATAACCGAGAGAATAAATGGCTTCAAAATATTTACGATTATAGCAAAGAACATAGTTATGATACTGCAATATTTTACTGTGGGGCATCACATAGAGAATCAATAATGCAAAAAATCCACAAATACGAGAAGGAAGGTAACTTCAAATTGAACTGGACATTTTATGAATAAGAAAGAAATTTCTTTTCAGTGGTTTTTTAAAGAGAAACCTACATCAAAAGAAACCTGAAAGGCAAAGAATGGTGGCCGGTAAAATTCAGAAAAGAAAATACAGCATAACTCTTTCAAGTCTACTTTCAATTAATTCAAGGACTTATTACTTTAACAGATGAAAAGGACACTTATGAATGAGAAAATTGAAAAAATTTATTCTACGAATTGCATATTTGATAAGCAGTGTAGCCCTGTCTATGTAAATCGTACTTATGAAAGTGGAATTACTCATTTATCTACGCAATGCCAAAAATGTGGAAGCACTTTTGGTCAGCCTATTTCCAGAAAAAGCATAGATAAGACAGCTCCGGTAAAGAAATTTGATGAAGAGCTTTATAATAAGTTCTCAGAGGAATATTTTAAACCTCTTTTTGAACTAAGTGAAAAGCAGAGGAAATTAAATGAAATAAGAAAGTCTCTTAAAATTGAATACTATGAGAAGGTATTCAACATTAAGTATGTGGACTTTGATACCACCTACAACTTTTACTTATCTTCTCCAGCATGGCAGGAAAAAAGACGAAATATTCTTGAAAGAGATAATCATACTTGCCTATTCTGTGGAACTAATACAGCTACTCAGGTTCATCATTTGAGTTATGACAATTTAGGCAACGAAACAGAGTTTGAACTTATTAGTGTCTGTCATCCTTGTCATCAAACAATTCATGATATTGAAAATAATGAAAGGATATATGACAAGCTTCAAAAGAAATCAATTTAAAATTAAATAAGTCCCTACTTTGAGGCAGGGGCTTATTTTGTAATTAACTCAAATACCAGTTGCTACCTTTTTCCTCTAATGTCCATTTGATTTTTTCTATGAAATGATAGGAATTAACTGACCTGTCAATGAAGTTGTCTATGTAACTACTTTTGTTCGCCTCTGTAAACAGGTTATAAAGCCTCCACAGATTGATATTACCCTGCTCATCTCTACAAAAGGAATTATCCCGGTAATAGTCCCTGACTACTGAACTTATTTGTTGGTCACCGAACATTAACTGAGGTATATCCCTTTGTACATCTTTTGGCAAGTGCTGATACATTCTTGCTTTGCCAATCAAATGAGCAAACTGGCTCTCAGATAATGAATAATCACATAGCATTTTCATTTGATTAAGCTGAAAAACTGCATTATGTTGTTCCAGCAAACTTCTGATACAAGCTGATAACTGGCCTATGGTAGTTACTTTCAAATCTCCCATATATCCATCACTCCAAATTTTCAGGTTCAGGCAAACACGGTTATTAAAGCCAACAAATATTTTGAAGTGCTGGTCACTCTTTCTGCTGTATAAATTGTCCATTCCATAGGATTTTACACCTCCAATAGTTAATGAAAGAGTATTACCTCCAATGACATCACTAATTGAAGGCACTTCAATAATGAATGCCATCCTTTCAAAGTAGATAGTCTTTTCCCATTCTTCTAACTCATTTGCAGGTTTATTCTTGGCTTCGGGAATCCTTCCTTTCACTGGATGGCTGACCCTTACTGTGGGTGAAAGAATTGTTTCACCTGAATAAACATCAGAAGCAACTTTCAAGGTTGTTTCAATAAAATCTGCGTGACTTATCAAAGGCTCATTATCCTTGATAAAGACGGGGATAATGTGATTGTCTTTTATTTCTTGAAGACTCACCTCAGTTGTGTTTGCCTGAATGAAGGGTTTATCTGTACTAACAGAACTTGGTTCTTGAATAGATTGACCTTCATCAAAAGATATTACACCATTTGAATTATGCGGTTGTATTTCCAATGTTTCCATTTGTAGTAGGTTTTAAGTAATGAGAAATGTGTTTTGTTTCGTTAGGAGCTACAACAGTTAGCTCAGTTCTTCTTTTTGTGAATATTGCAGAAAACTGTTTCTGGATTGCAGGACTTTGGATTTTGTACAATGAAAGAAGCTCCTCAACTGTTTTGGTGGATGATATTTTTTCTTGAAGGGAAAGCTCTGCCTCCTGTATATTTCTTTTTGAAGGCATATCCGAACTTTCACCAGTATTGCACCAGTCAAGTATCTTTCTTCCTACCTCAGTAGTTATTTTAAATTCAGATTCATTGCTGAAGATTCCAGTCCTGTCCTTGCTGACTACTGCATTGTGTTTTATGTCAAGGTCAAACACAATTGTTAACTCGTAATCCATTCCATCTCTTGTTATACCCTTTAATCCCACCTTTTCCGGCACTTGTTTTCCATTCTTTTCTACAAGTACATAATCCTGTTTTGTTCTTATGGTTGCAAGAACATGAACGGGACTTTGAAGAATGGCATTAACAAAGGCATTATGTCTTGGAGTAATCTTATTCCAGTTTGTGAAGGAATTACCAGCCATACTTCCATGCAGGTCAATGATACCTCCAACCCCTTCCCATTCATGGCTAATACTGTCAATAATAACTACCTCCATTCCTGCCTTAACAGCCAGGGCAAGTGCTTCGATGTATTTCTCAGGGTTAAATGGGGCTGATATTCCAATAACATTATAGCCTCCAAGATGACTGTATAAATGGGCTGAGTTATTTTCACTGTCAATGACAGCTATTTTATCCCATGAATTACAAAGGCCATAACCTAATAGCAAGGCGGACATGGTTTTTCCCGAACCTGATGCTCCTTGCAAGCCAATCTTAATTTTGGCTTTATTTCTTTGTGCTTTTTGTAGTTGCATATAGTATGATTTTGTTTGAAGTACTATTAAATGAAAAACCATCCCGAAGGATGGTCTTAATAACAGTTTATCCAATATTTACTTTTCATCTATTAGGGGTGTTCAGTAAATCTTGGATAATTATTTTATTTGAAGTTAGAAGATAGCTTCAGGCACTGTATTTTTATGATATTCAATTTGCTCCTGAATATATTTTTCTGATACAATACTTTCAAGGTCTGGGCAGTTTGTGGTGTATACAAGATTTATGTAATTCTGGTACTTCTGAAAATCTACTTCTGATATAATTCTGTAAGCATCCTCAATTCCTGAAATTTGATAACCAGCACTATTAATTAAGATTTTATTGGGTGAGATAGTAGTATCCTTTGATTCAGTAAAAATCTTTCTCACTTCATTCAATACTTTTTCAATTAACTTGTCGTCAGCAATTACACTTTGAACCTCTGAAAGATTCACTTTTTTAGCCCATTGACAAAAGCTTATTGTATCATCCTTAACTAAGGAATCTCCTTCACGTATACTCTTGATTGTCTTAAGTAACTTGTCTCTTAAGTTATTCTGTATAAGATTTTGTTGGGAATACACTTCTGCTTTAAGTATGTACATTTGCCCTCTTACATCTCTAAAGATTAAGACGTCCTTTAAATTTTGAAACAGGGCATATAAATTACGATACCCTTGTAGTGCCTTCTTTTCACCTCCAATAAGTTGCTTTTGATAGTCCGCTAAATAATGAATTGAATTTGCAATGGCACAACGGATATAATTGTCCTTTAGATAATGAGTATCCAATGCCCTTATTACGATTCCATCTTCATCAAATGTTCCATTTGGGTAAACAAGGGTAGTAAATTGTTCATTATGTCTCTTGAAGAGTTGAATTACATTCATTAGTTGAATTTTTAGACTTGAAGAATTTCTTGCCTTCTCCCTCGTGCCATCAGCCTTTATTATTTCAACCTTATATTCAGTTGTTAGCTTCGTATAAAACAGTTCATAAAACCTTTTTTCAGGCAGATAGTCGAGATTTTCAGGCACACCTATCTTATAGACCAAAAGGTTTAATAGCCCCTGAGTAAGCTCACCTTCGATTAATTCATCCCTTTCCTTATAGAATATACTATGCAACTCACAATTCTGAAATTGATTATTACAAGCTGCCCATAGAATGTATGCTGAAATATTAGAACCAAAATTTGGATGACAAGTTGATAAATACTTATCGCCAACTTCAAGCATAACTTCATCCAATGAAGGAAATCTCAAAAATGGTTTTTCTTGACCTCTGGCTTCGAGTTGGCTACCAAATTTTCTTTCGATGTTTTGAATACCCTGACTTGAATATTCCTTTAACTTTTTATAGTAAGCTGCAATAATCCTTGTCTGCCGTCCAAGTGGACAATAATCAATAGTTCTTTTATACTTAACAAGTCCACTCAAAGTTGTTACCTTTTTAAGTTTTGGAAAGTAACTTGTTATATTGGACGGGTTTTTTATCAAAATATTTGGAGGGGGCATTATGATGAAAATGTCAGTATTGTTCCCACTCCTAATTCTTGCCAATGCTTGTATTACAGAGTTAATACCGCCGGTGAAAATACCAAAGTCATTATCTTGATATGCTGCTTTATGTGGTGCAATAATAAAAAAGGAGACATCGTCAGATTCAATACTTATTCCAGTTTTAAAAGTAGTACCAACATTACACATTCTTTCTTTGAATGAGTTTCCGCTCTCCCCATTGCAGAGATTTATCTCACTATACTTTTTGTAAAGAACACTCCCAATTTGTGAGCAGAATACTTCACCTTCAATTTCTTCTTTGGCTACAATACTATTTGCAAGTGTTTTTGAGAATGAAAGTATTTGAATGTGCTTACCCTTATCAATTTCTTGTTGAATTAACTCGGCTATTATTTTATCTTCAGCTTTATACCAAGATTCATCATGAATAAAAAGATGAAGTTTACTTTGTTTGTTCGGTATCTTTATTCGCTTTGTCTCAATGAGTTGAATCTTATCATCAGTTAATTCAGCAAGGTACTTGATTACAAGTTTGCTTGCTTCTGTAAAGGTTGCAGTAAGAAGAAATGATTTGTGTAACAAAGGTTGCCATTTCCAAAGATTAAATACTAATCTCTCTTTAAATACATTGACGTAGTCATGAACTTCATCAAACACAAAAACGACCTTTTTTCTCTTTTTTGAACAGTAAGTTATTGTTGATGTTAGGTAGTCTCTCTTAGTCTTATTTTGCATAAATGCTTCTTCCCCATAGTAACCAAGTAATGTATGAATAGTGAGAATATGAATAGGGGCTTTTGTTGATGCTTCAAGGTCAGTTTCTTCCAGATTTACAAAATTGAAGACATCAGTTGGAGTGATGCCCTTATCTATCAGCTTCTCATGATATTGGTTGATTATTGAAATATATGGGGCTACAACTATTACAGTGTACTCGTGTTCATTTCTGGAATTATATTGGCTGTAATACGCCTTTGCTATATCTATACATGCAGTTGATTTGCCCTGACCTACACCGGCATTTAGAACAACGGTATTTTTATCAAGTAGGTTAATGACATTTCTAAGTTTTGTGCCAATAAATCCTTCTTCATCAGGTGATATAATTGTCTTTGCATTGCCTTCAATTACAAATCCGGGGAAATCTTCTGGATTAATCTCCTTAAATTCAATTGGTAGATTTACTGGTATAACTCTTTTCTTAATGTATCCCATAAGCTGTATTTAAAAGTAATGCCACAACTTAGCTATTGTGGCATTACAGGAGCAATTTACTGCAAAATCGAGAATCCCTTAAACAGCACTAAGGGACAGTGCTTTTAGGCACAGAGTACCATTTCAGGCAAATTTATTATCCAGGGAGGAAACCGTCTTGTTTTTGCGTTCTTCTCTCCTCACATCATACACTTGTGAAACCATTGTTGTAGAAGTATGTCCATTGTGTAAGGCTGCTTCTTTCACACCAATCATTTCAGAAACTTCAGTTGAATGAAGATGCTTCAATGAATAGAAATCAGCTTTTATCTTCAATTTCTGTTTTACTAACCTTGACCAACGCTTAGTAATCTGAAAAGTCTGGATTTTATTTTTCCCCGGCTTTAGTCCCACACTGAATACATAATCAGTTTCCTTACTATTCTCCAACAGTTCTGTCCAGTATGGTAAGGCAATATCTTTTATTACACGCCAAACCTCTTTATATGTTACACCTTTTTTGATAATCAACTTAAACCTGCGTTTGTGTAAATCCACATCAGCTACTTTCAGAGAAAGTAATTCTGAAATTCTTGCTCCCGAATGAAAAAAGATATGCAGGAATCTGTGAAAACTTGGGTAATTAAGTTGCAGATATTCGTTTACTTTTTTTCGTTCATCATCTTCTAATACTATCCTTATCTTCCTTACCACCTTACGTTTTTTTATATCCCTTGCAAAATTCGTGGGTATCATTTCCAGTTCACATAGAAAAGCCAGCATCATCATCATATAACTTCTGTGCTTGTTGAACCTGTCATCAGATTTGCTTGAAATATCAAGAATATGCCTTATGTGCTTTCTTGAAACTTCGTTTAACAATAGTTGCCTCCATCCTGAAGAATTGATTGCTTTCTCAAAAGCAGCAAGACAACGAATTAAATCTCTTTTGGTGAACTCAGCAACACTCATTTTATCTGTTGCCATTCTTAATGCTTGTACTAATGAAAGAGTATCTGTACTGGAAGTAGGGGTTTCTTTTTCAAAAGGATTATAGCCATCTTGAAGGGCTTTCAATTCTTCATCTAACAGCCTTTGGGTTTCAGCCTGTCTTTCGGCTAATACTTTAAATCTATTCATCCCCTTAATCATTATCTGTTTTGGCTCTTTATATCGGGGGTCAAAAAACCTGTACTTGATAAACCAGTTTTCAGAAACCTTTGCCTTTTTAGTCTGCCAATTTTGGGGTTTAATAAAGGGTTGGCTATATGAACAGCCATTAGGAAGATGCTTTTTCATTTCCTGAGCATTTTTGGTAGCTATTTTGGTAGCTGTTTAAAAAATGCTACTGTAAGAGAGGGGTAATCCTAAAAACAAAAAAGGTTGAAATAATTGATTAACAACTACTTCAACCTTTTATTCATTTCGTGGTGTGGGGCGGGATCGAACCGCCGACACAAGGATTTTCAGTCCTTTGCTCTACCGACTGAGCTACCGCACCTTATCATTTTTTCGTTTCGCTTCAGCTGCCTGCTCTATCCCGATTTCAC
>Ga0138256_10003016_pt1 | contig 18001 bp, 15 predicted proteins | sample KNB2016incub_MG_FD_105486 | JGI IMG/M metagenome (GOLD analysis project Ga0138256, IMG submission 105486) | Active sludge microbial communities from wastewater in Klosterneuburg, Austria - KNB2014incub_MG | ecosystem: Engineered > WWTP > Activated sludge > Unclassified | place: Austria... | reverse complement strand
GAGCAATTGGAGAAACTTGCTAAGGATACAGAACGCAAAGCAGGTTACCAACGAGTGAGAACACCTCACATTGCAAAGGAGTCAATGTATCTGACAAGCGGACACCTTCCCTACTATGAAGACAGTATGTATCCTCCAATGATCCTCGAGGGGGAAAAGTATTATCTCAAGGCGATGAATTGTCCGCATCACCATAAAATTTACAAAGAGCTGAATCCAAGTTATAAGGATCTTCCTGTCCGTTTAGCCGAATACGGCACATGCTACCGTTATGAGCAAAGCGGAGAATTATTTGGTCTGATGCGTGTTCGATCTCTTCAGATGAATGACGCTCACATCTACTGCACAAAAGAACAATTTGCAGATGAGTTCCGAGCCGTGAACGAAATGTATCTTAAGTATTTTAAGATCTTCAATATTGATAAATACGTGATGCGATTTTCAACACATTCTCCTGCTAAATTAGGCAAGAAGTATGTTGATGAACCTGAACTTTGGTTAGAGACTGAAGACATGGTTCGCAATGTTCTCATTGAATCTAAAATTCCATACATCGAAGTTGCGGATGAAGGCGCATTTTACGGTCCTAAAATCGATGTGCAGGTTTGGAGTGCAATCGGTAGAGAATTTACTCTTGCAACGAACCAGGTAGATTTCGCTGTCCCTGCCCGTTTTGGTCTGACATACCGAAATTCTCAGAATCAGCTGGAGACGCCGATTTGTATTCATAGAGCCCCATTGGGAACCCACGAACGCTTCATTGGCTTCCTGATCGAGCATTTTGCGGGAAATTTCCCTATTTGGCTGGCACCCAATCAGGTAAGCATCCTCCCAATCAGCGAAAAATTCAACGATTACGCTAAAAAAGTTTTACAATCACTAATAAATTCCGATATTCGCGGACTCGTTGACGTGCGTGACGAAAAGATCGGCAAGAAAATCAGAGATGCGGAGATCAAAAAGGTCCCTTACATGCTGATTATCGGCGAAAAAGAGAGTAATGAATCATTGGTTTCGGTTCGTAAACACGGACAAGGTGACTTAGGATCTTTTACTCTGCCTGAATTCGCAAAGATTGTTGAAGATGAGATTGATAATGCACTCAACCTAAAGCAGTAATTTAACAACAAAAAACAGCATAACACGCTTAAAAAGGAGGATCAAATAGCCACTCAAAGTAATAACAGACCACCAAGACCAATATTCAGTAGGTCACCCTTCCAGAGGGGTCGTGGTCCACTCAAAAAAGAAGCCGAACATCGTATCAATGAACTTATCCGTGCGACTGAAGTTCGATTAGTCGGAGATAACGTAGAAAGCGAAGTTTATTCAAGAGAAGATGCCTTGAAGATGGCTAAGGATTTGGAGCTTGATCTTGTAGAGATAGTTCCAACTGCAGAGCCACCTGTTTGTCGTATCATGGAATACCAAAAGTTTCTATACGACAAGAAGAAGAAGGAAAAAGAAATGAAGGCCAAGCAGGGCAAGCAAGTTGTGAAAGAGATACGCTTCGGTCCGAATACAGATGATCATGATTTCAATTTCAAAGTAAAGCATGCCATCACATTTTTAGATGAAGGAAATAAAGTAAAAGCATACGTTCATTTCAAAGGTCGTTCAATAGCATACAAGGAAAAAGGAGAGATCATTCTTCTGAAATTTGCTCAGGCACTTGAAGAATATGGAAAAGTAGAATTAATGCCAAAGCTCGAAGGAAACAGGATGTTTTTACACCTTGCTCCTCTTGCACATAAGAAGAAGAAATAAAACAGAATAAACAGTATAAACAATTTAAATAAACGCAGCAATGCCTAAAGTTAAAACCCATTCCGGTTCAAAGAAGCGCTTCAAGCTCACCGGCACTGGAAAGATTAAAAGAAAACACGCTTACAAGAGTCACATTCTGACAAAGAAAGAGACGAAGCAAAAACGTAACCTTACGGGTACGACAATTGTTTCTGATTCTGACTATAACAGAGTTGCCAAAATGTTGGTGCTGAAGTAAAATTTAATCTCAATTATTAACCGGACAAAGAGCTAAAGTTCTCCATAAAACAGAGGCGCTCCCGTCAAAAACAATTTAAAATGCCACGTTCCGTCAATGCCGTCGCCTCAAGAGCACGGAGAAAAAAAATGTTCAAGCTCGCAAAAGGAAATTTTGGAGCTAGAGGAAATGTATTAACTGTTGCAAAGAACACAGTTGAAAAAGGTTTAGGCTATGCCTACCGTGATCGTCGTACCAAGAAGAGAAACTTTCGTGCTCTTTGGATCCAGCGTATTAACGCAGGTGCACGCGAACATGATATGAGTTACTCTGAATTAATGGGAAAGATACACGCGAAGAATCTTGGTTTGAACCGTAAAACGCTTGCAGATTTGGCAATGAACCATCCGCAAGCTTTCAAAGCAGTGATTGATTCAGTAAAATAAAAACTAGCCATAGTTTTTAGTTTTTGAATGACAGAGGGAACCTACCAGGTTCCCTTTTTTTTGTTCTTGGCTATTGATTCTAAACTCAAGTATTGCATAAAACAACTTCAGGTTTTAAAAAACATTTATTTATCAAACTTGTCATGGTAAAATATTTAATTTCTTTTTTAACTATTTTGTTTTTACTGTCTGATTTGTGTCTTGCGCAAAAAGACGAACTGCTAAGTCCAGAATTTATATTTCATAAAGGAAACTTGCAATTGCGAAGCAAATCTTTTGGCAAGGTACATTATGTAGCTAGCATTAAACCATTCCAATCGCCGGAACCAGATATATTTAAAATTCAATTATCCTATAATAAAACGGCCCAGAATTCGGATTCCATTTCGGAGTATATTTTGAATATTGATAACCAATATATTCATATCGCATTCAATTCCGAATTATTCATTTCTAATATCAAATCTAAATCAATTGATGTTTTTTCAATTGATAATGTATATAATAAGTCTTTCTCAAAACTCATCTCTAGTACAGGAAGGCATCTATTCAAACCCTTAGTTTATACTAAGGAGCATCCATTAGTATCTCCACAAGGTTATATGTTTCAAAAAGTAGATGAAGTTGTTTTGAATGACCTTGAATATTACAAAGTAAGTTTTGCTTCTTTAGACACATTGCATTCAAATTATGGCTATGACTCAACCATTTATCATTTCCGAAAGAGTAATTTTAACTTGTTTAAATATGAGAGGGTGCTTTATGACACTTTTGAATTAAACACGCAGCGGTTAATCTATGATGAAATTATTTTTGATGATAGTAATGCGTTTAATACTACGATCTCTGCTGAAAACTATTTGGATTCACTTCAAAATCAAAATTATTCAGTGAATGTTATTGATCCAAATGGAAATGAGTTTGAACTTGTTCAATATAAAATTCAGTCACCGGTGTCTAACTGGAAGGCTCTTGATAATCTTGGGAACTATTTCGAATTAGAAAATATTAAATCAAGACTAATTTTATTCGATTTTTCGTACCTCTCCTGTCAATACTGTTTGAAATCCTTACCTATGTTAAATGACTTATTCAAGATGTATGACCGAAATGATTTAACGGTCTGTTGGATTGATCCTTATGATTATGAGAAGAGAGAATTTGTTTCTCTTCAATTTATAAAAAGAAATATTGAATTCCCGGTTTATTATGATATTGACAGGTCGGCAATAAAAGAGTACGGGATATCAAGTTATCCTCAATTATTTTTAGTCGAATCCAACTCTCTAAATTTAATTAAAACTATAGGCGGTCACAGTGAAACCAACAAGGCTGTTCTGATAGAAGAAATTGATAAATACTTGAGTAAGTAGTTGCGTTAAGTGACTAATTTATAAAACCAAAAACTAGCCATAGTTTTTAGTTTTTTTGACCTGTTTTAGGATTGACACGCAGATGACGCAGATTTTTTAAGATCAATGATGATTAGAAATTGTTTGTGGTATGATAGAACACGGATGACACGGATTGGACTGATAAAGGCGGATCTTTAAAAATTAGTTTTCATAACAACAATTCCGTGAAAATCCGTTTGATCCGTGTCATCCGTGTTCCAATAAAATAAAACCTGCGATCATCATAAAAAATCTGCGTCATCTGCGTGCCAAAACGTTTTGAATGGTACTTATAAAGGTCACATTCATTCGCTTCCCCTTTTTACTAAGCCAATTGGAATACATTTTTATTGATTTCCCAACTCGCTCAGTCGCTCTTTGGCTAATGTGTAGGTTGGATAAATAGAGAGAGCACTACGATAATCTTTAACCGCAGAATTTTTATCTCCGGAATATTGGTAGGCCAGACCTCTGTTATAAAATGCTTCAACATAATTTTGATTTACACTGAGAGCGGCACTAAATTGCTTGATGGCCTCGGGATAATCCTTTTTATTTACCAATGCAATAAAACCTAAATTATAATAAGCGTCAGCATAATTTGAATTCTTAGCAAGGATAGACTTATAGTCTTCCTCCGCTTTTTCGAGCAATCCCGATTCCTGATAATACAATCCTCTGTTGTATAAAGCTTCTTCACTTCCCGGGCGAACACGTAGGGCATTGCTATAATATTGAATGGCTATGTCATTATCCTTAGCTGCATTTAAAATTCCTAATTGTATATAGGCATCATAATTTTGAGGGTCCAGCTCGGTTACCGTAGTAAAACTCGACAAAGCTCTTACAGTGTCTCCTGATTCTTTATAGACAAATCCTTTAATGAAATAAGCTTTCGATCTACGGCTATCAATTCTCAAAGCTTCATTTGCATATTCAATAGCTTTTGGATAAGCCTTTAGGTACATATACAATTCACTCAACTTCAGGTTTGCTTCAATATTCTTGGGATCCAGCTCCAGACATTTTTCAAAAGCCTTAACCGCCTGTTGTATTTGCAAACCACGGAAACTCACATCAGCCAACATCAGGAAGTACTCCGGTTTTGTTGAGTCGAGGATTGTTGCCATCGAGAGGTCCCTGAATGCCTGCTGCAAAATATTTTTTTGAATAAATATCTGAGCCCTTTCATAATAGGCAGCTGCATCAGAAGGCTTAGCTGCAATTCTGTTGTTAAGATCTAACATTTGTTTTTCGGAATCCAACGAATCAACAGAAAGCACCTTTGCCGATTCTCCGGGTTCGGAATTATTTGTACAAGAAGATATCGTTGCCAGCAACAGACAAGAAAGTACAATAGTGAAGCAATTTGATTTCATTGTTTTACAAACATAAAAAAGCCATCAAGAAGACCGGAAATATGCCGATATTCTTGATGGCTCTAAATTACAAATTATAACATTCCTATAGCATCCGATAGCTATCTCAATTTACAAAAGATATTGGTATAATCCAGAGGGATCTTACCGGATATCTTCCGCAAATCTATCTCCGTTTGGTAAATAATCAGACCGCCTTTGACGCGTCTTCAATTGCCTGGCGGATCTTAGCTTCAAGCTCATCGGCTAATTCAGGGTTATCGAGCAACAATTGCTTTACCGAATCGCGTCCTTGTCCGAGCTTAGTCTCATTATAGCTAAACCATGAACCGGATTTTTTGATCACATTTTTATCAACTCCAATATCTACTATCTCACCAACTTTAGAGATGCCTTCTCCGTACATGATATCAAATTCTGCAAGGCGGAATGGTGGAGCAACTTTATTCTTCACAACTTTTACACGAGTCCTGTTACCTACAATCGCATCGCCATCTTTTATCTGACCTATTCTACGAATATCAAGACGAACAGATGAGTAAAACTTCAAAGCGTTACCACCTGTTGTTGTTTCAGGATTTCCGAACATCACGCCAATTTTTTCACGAAGCTGATTGATGAAAATACAACAGCAGCCTGTACGATTGATTGAAGCAGTTAGCTTACGTAAAGCTTGTGACATCAAACGAGCCTGAAGACCCATTTTACTGTCTCCCATCTCCCCTTCGATCTCGCTCTTAGGAGTCAAAGCAGCTACGGAGTCAATAACAATAATATCTATAGCACCTGAACGAATCAAATTCTCCGTAATCTCTAGTGCTTGTTCACCGTTATCCGGCTGAGAGATCAAGAGGTTCTCCAGATCAACACCCAGCTTCTGTGCATACATACTATCAAATGCATGCTCTGCATCAATAAAAGCTGCAATACCACCGTTCCTCTGAACATTTGCGATAGCATGGATAGCCAAGGTTGTTTTACCTGAAGACTCGGGGCCGTATATTTCAACGACACGACCTACCGGTAAACCGCCTATGCCCAAAGCACTATCAAGTGAAATAGATCCTGTAGAAATTGAAGCAACCTGTACGACGGCTTCACCTCCAAGTTTCATGATAGTCCCTTTTCCATAGGCCTTCTCGATTTTCTCGATAGTTAGTTCAAGGGCTTTTAATTTTTCTTTCGCATTTTCTCTTTGCGCTTCTTTTTCTTTCCCTTCTTTCTTCTCTTTCGGTTCTGCTGTTGCTGTTGCCATTTTTTTATTGGTTTTAGGTTTTTTTTTATTTTCGATTTTCAATATTCTCTATTTATATGTTATGAATCCAAAAGAACATCCTGTCAATTAATCTTACACAAAGATAAGGCAGATGAACGCATGCTATTTACGTTGTGAGAATTACTTTTCAAGAATTTATAGATTTTATCAACAAAATGCATTTTTTGATCAATTTTCAAATATCCTTGATTACTAGGTAATCAAATCAAATGATTGTCATGCAACCAATGACCGTCTTTTCAAATGTGTAAAAACTTTTATTAGGTTTTACACAAAGGCGAAAATTTTTTAATAAAAAAACCCGCCTTTGATAAGGCGGGTTAAAAAACCAATCATTTGTCTGAAAAAATCTAATTTACTCTTCTTCTAATTGCATGAATTATCTTTCATTAAATTCGGACTACAGCTTGATCACAGGTGCTTCCGGAGCCGGCGGAGGAGTTAATTTAATTCCTTTGGTATCGATCTTCACTCTGGTTTTTTTTCCGTCTCTTATAATAACTCCATTGCTATCGATCGCGACTTGCTCTCCTTCGGGTCCTGAAATGTGTACGCCGCTTTCGTCTATACGGATATGACTTCCATCATCATCATCATAGATGAAATTTTTTCTTCCATCAGTAGATGTTTCTGTTCCATCACAATCAACACATGTCAGCCCTTTGGCTGTCATCCTCCATGTTCTTCCAAGCATGTCGCTATCAAATATGTTTTGAATGTTGTCAACGTCATATATATAATCATTCAGACTTTGATCAAGATACACCTCGGCTCCAACAGGAACTTTTAAGAGTATCTGCACTTTCTGTGCTCGATACTTATCTGTCTTTTCAAGGCTAAAGAATCTTTGCAAACTTATCACAGAGTCTCTTTGAATATATGTATAATTAATCTTTGAGGCATTCTCAAGAGCGGCTTTTTTAGAGCTTCCTCTTGCATAAAAGATCTCAACAAGCTGGAACGAGTCAGTTGAACTTTTAACAATATCTACACTTACACTTTTCGAAATTAAATTGTCGTCAGTAACAGTAAGGTCAAAATCCGATTTCCAGTTCCTTCCAAAACCATAGCCATAATCCTTTTCTTCATTTTTAGTATGCTCCATTTCGAGGATAACTTTCTTTTGCATCGGTTGCATAATGGCCATACTGTTACGAACATTCTCTTTCTCTGAAAAATTATCCGCAACTCTTATTCCAATGAAGAGACAAAGGCCTAAACCTATTAACCAAAGACCAAGAGCAGTAAGCCCCACAGCACGACTTCCCTTCCGAATATTAAACAATATGCGGGCGCCGAGATAAGAAAGCATTAGAAATGGTATGCTCACCAGTAGTAATATTCCTATGTATCCAAAGGTAAATTGTGTAGATGAGTCAAAAACCAAACGCCATATTTCCGGATACTGAGTTCCGGGCAATCCCATAAATCCAAACATTGACATGACCATTGAAAACGCTACAACGAGTCCGACAAAAAGAAATATAATGGCGATTATTTTCCCGAGGAACATAAAGAAGAACTTGAAGACTTCTCCAATGGCTTCAAATATTCTACCGACAACCGTACCTGCACGTCTTGATTTATCTTTTCCCTGATCTGTGTTTCGGCTTTTATCATACTCGCGTTCCTCTTTAACATTCTTTTCGATATTGGAAATGTTCACCTTCTCCCCTTTCATCTGCAGTTTTTCTGCCGTTGTCTTAGCTTCGGGAATTATGATCCATAATAATATATAGAGGAAAAATCCTGAGCCAAAAATCAACAATGGAATTACGAATAGCAATCGGATCCAAACAGTATCTATGTCAAAATAATTGGCAATGCCTGAACAAACACCACCTAAGAGTTTATCGTCCGGATTACGGTACAATCTTCTTTTCCCGTTATAGTCGGGAATTGGAGCATTTTCATCAGGCGAAGATCCGTCTTCATCACCGAATTGTTCAGGCTTTCCCATCTGAGTTGTAACCTGATCGACATCTTCAAGAGTTATGACATGCTTACTGTCTTTAATTTTCTCCTGAAACATTTCTGCGATACGTGATTCAATATCCTGCATGATCTCATCGCGGCCCTCTGATTGAGTGAAGTGGCTGCGTATAGATTCAAGATATTTTTTGAATTTGTCATATGCATTTTCATCAATGTGGAATACTATTCCACCTATATTGACTGTTACTGTCTTATTCATGATAGCTGTTTTTTTGTGTTGTTAGGTGTACGGCTTGAACCAATTCATTCCAGGTTAGTCGTAATTCTTCCAGGAATTTAGACCCAAGAGGTGTCAGAGAATAATACTTGCGTGGTGGTCCTGATTTACTTTCTTCCCAACGATATTGAAGAAGGCCTGCATTCTTTAATCGAGTCAGTAAAGGATATAAGGTACCTTCGACGACAATCAATCTTGAACGCTTCATGCGTTCAATGATGTCGGAAGGATACACCTCCTCGTGTGACAGGATAGAAAGAATACAAAACTCAAGAACCCCTTTACGCATCTGAGCCTGGGTATTTTCAAGATTACTGCTCATAGCTTTTCTAATTTAGAGGGTAAATGGGGAATGCTTTATTAATAAATTTGTTTTCAATTATTCAGGTTTCCTATCCGTTTGTTCATTTCAAATGAACGTGTATTTGATCTATAGACCTGACTCCAATCGTTAATTTCTTCTGATGAAGAAAACGAATCAAGTTCAGGGGTGTAAACCTTTCCTTCACCATAAATCCGTGTGAAGCTAGATCCTGTACTTCCGGATGCATATATTTTTCCTGAACCTTTCACGATCATTCCCAGAGATAGACTTCGAACATCTAAGCGGATGCTACCAGTACCATTTACTTTTAGGAGTAACAGGTCAGAATTTATAACGCTTGAAGAAAATATCCTTGCCGATCCGTTTACTTCAATCAGATTAATATCCTGAATAGTAATATAAACTGTAAGAGGATTTAAGTTTGATCCGGAAATAACCAAGCTACCATTCTCGATATTTGTACTCACCCTATCCAGATCTTTCTGTTCGCCCTCAAATCGAATCGAGGACTTGTCTCCTGTTTCCAAAATAACATTGGCGGGATTGTTAATGATCAGACCATAAAAATTGTCCAAAGAACGCGTTGAGGTACTCACATTCGCAGCTTCACCGTTTGCGGAGAAAGCACAGGCAGAAATTGTCAAAACAAATACTGAAAGGAGGAAGAGTTTGTTTTTCATTTTTTTAATTTTTAATTATTTCTTGATATGTATTGTTAATGCGGTACCGGGTAATACATCTTAAAATGCTATGCAAAGATATGTTCATTATATAATACTATGAAATACATAGTACTAAATAAATTAAAAATTTCTATTTATAGTACTGATTATCAACCAGAAAAAGTTTATTAAAAAAATCGCCACTTTTAGGCCAGCCCCAAAAAATCACAAAAAAAGAGGGCTCGCTATGCGGCCCTCTATAGATAATATCTTTAAGAAATGCTTATTTTCCTTTGATCTGCAGAAGTTCTACTTCGAAAACTAAGGTTGAATTAGGCAAAATTGTTGGTCCGGCTTGACGATCACCGTAAGCAAGTTCTGAAGGGATAAAGAGCTTCCATTTAGAACCGACTTTCATCATCTGAAGAGCTTCAGTCCATCCTTTAATCACTGCCCCTACCGGGAATTCTGCGGGCTCTCCACGATCTACTGAACTATCAAATACAGTTCCATCGATAAGCGTACCGTGATAATGAGTAACAACAGTATCTTCAGCAGTTGGCATTGGACCTGTTCCTTCAGTAATCACTTGGTATTGTAAACCATCAGGCAATACTTTCACTCCCGGTTTGCTTTTGTTTTCTTCTAGGAATTTCTTTCCTGCAGAACCTGTTTCAGAGGCCTTTGCCTCTTGCCTTTTGCCTAAATAGTTTTGAATGGCAGCCTGTGATTCAGCACTGGTCATCATTAGGCTGTCTCCTTTTATAGCAGCTTCCATCGCAATTTTCAATATGTCAAGATTCAAAGAATCCAGACCATCTTTCTTCATGTTTGCACCTATGGAAATTCCGATACCATAAGATACTGAGTCAGCTGAATTTTTTAATGTTACTGTTTTTTGTCCTTTTTGTCCGTTACAGGAGAAAAGGGTCGCAATACTGAATGACATTGCAAGTAAAAATACTTTCTTGTTCATAATAATTTCTTTTTTTAGGTCGGCGAAGATACATATTTTTTAGAACCTAGGCCTAAGGATGTAAATCCTATCTAATTAATGATCAGCCAATTCATGAATTCATCATGTAGAGTATAAGTGAAAATTCCGGATTTCATTCATCAAGCCGGAAAGGCTATTCACCCTTAACTTTGGTTAAATGGCCCATTTATAATTTATAGCATTCATATTCGGCTATATTTGCGCGAATAACATTCTACATATTGTGCCCCGAGTTTTACGAATAATAAACCGCCTTAATCTTGGTGGTCCTACGTTTAATGTCGCCCTGCTCACGAAGCATCTTTCTGCAGAGTTTGAGACAATGCTTCTTGCGGGCGTAAAGCAAGATTCTGAAGAAAGCTCTGATTTTATCGTTCATAATCTTGGATTGAGTTATGTGCTGGTGCCGGAAATGAAACGAAGTATCAACCCCTTTCAAGATCTTCTCACCTATTTGAAAATCAGGAAAATAATTAGAAAATATAAGCCGGATATTGTTCACACACATGCAGCCAAAGCAGGAACACTTGGACGTTTAGCTGCGATGCATGAAAGGGTTCCGGTCATTGTGCATACATTCCATGGTCATGTTTTTCATTCCTATTTTAACTTTGTGAAGACAAAAATCTTTATTGCGATAGAACGTTACCTTGCTCAACGTACTTCAGGAATAATCGCCATTAGTGATAAACAAAAATTTGAACTGTCTACAACATATAAAGTCGCTAAACCAAAAAATGTGAGAGTCATACCTCTAGGTTTTGATCTTTCAAGATTTCAGGAAGGCATTATAGAAAAACGTAGATCATTCCGGGAAAAATATTTCTTGACAGAAGATGAAATTGCCATTGGAATTATCGGGCGTCTTGTCCCAATAAAAAACCAGGCATTGTTCCTTCGCGCTGCAGCGCTTTTACAGAAACAATCCGCCAAGAAGCTTAGATTTTTTCTAATCGGAGACGGCGAAGACAGAAAATTATTATTGCATTTATGTCAGGAGTTAGGATTAGATCACACCTATTTTCCTGATGATGCCCGTAAGTCGGTCGTAACATTTTGTAGTTGGATACATGAAGTCGATGTTGCCATTTCGGGGCTTGATATTGTTGCTCTTACATCTCTTAACGAAGGGACACCGGTTAGTCTTATAGAGGCTCAGGCAGGTAACAAACCAATTGTTTCGACTCGTGTTGGAGGAATAGAGAATATCGTTATCGCGGGAGAAACTGCCTTATTGGTAGAGAATTTTAACGAAAAAGATTTCAGCAATAAGCTTCTAATGATAATTAATGATTCCGACCTGAAGAACAAGATGAGTCTCCAAGGCTGGAATCTGGTGAAAGAACGCTTCCATTATACCCGTTTGATAAAGGATACAGAACATTATTACCGGGAATTGTTGGCAGCAAACAACTAAAAACCCGCTACTGTAGCGGGTTTCAGAACAACAAGACAATAACCGGTTTATTGTCTTCATAACATGCATCAGAAGGCAATTTTCTATTCGATGAAAAGTTCTATTTTTGTTCAATAATCTCCAAAATGCGGAATATTTTCTTCTTATTTATAGTAGTATCGATGTTCTCCTGTCGATCTTTGGCGCCAAACAGAATGTTCCAGGCTCCTGATAATTATCAATATGCCGGGGATTCAATGCGGGCTCAACATACCAGTTATCAGCTGAGCGAAAACGACCGACTTGAAATGCACATTTTCAGCAATGATGGTTTTAAGCTGGTGGATGTGACTTCTACAAATGCTCAAAACCCCGGGGCACTGGTTCCGACGGTAACTTATCTGGTTGAGGCCAACGGTGAAGTTAAACTGCCGATCATCGGAAAAACTCTTGTGAAAGGATTAACTATTAGTGAAACTGAGGAGATGCTTCAAAAGAAATTCTCCAAGTACTACAATGACCCTTTTGTGATCATCAAAGTGACAAACAGGCATGTGCTCGTTTTCCAGGGTGATGGCGGCCATGGAACACTCGTTAATTTGCAAAATGATAATACTACACTTTTGGAAGCATTAGCCCTATCGGGCGGGATCCCTGATAATGGACGTGCGTATCGAATAAAAATTATTAGAGGCGATCTAAAAAATCCTCAGGTTCATCTTGTTGATGTATCCAGTCTTGACGGTTTGAAAAATTCTGAACTTCAGGTGCTTTCAAATGACATAATTTATGTTGAAGCAGCCGCCAATTACAAGCAAAGGATCTGGCAACAAATTACTCCTATTGTAGGTATAATAACAGCAGTTTTACTGGTTATTAACATAGTTCAGAAGTAAGGACATGGGCAAAAAGAAAATATCGAATTTAAATGAAGAGTTTGATTTCAAATTATTCTCGATCATTGCCAGAAAGAATTTCTATTGGCTTGTCATTATTCTATCAGTCTCAATCAGTTTTGCCGTATTATACCTTAGGTATACTCATCCCATTTATCTAAGTCAGTCGATGTTAAAGATCGGTACGGTGAATACTGCCAGTGCCGTATTAAATATTCAAAACAGTCAGGCACTTGATGTACTAGGGTCGAATCAATTTGCCGGAGACATAGAACTACTACGTTCTCGATTAATGATTTCAAGAGTGCTGGAACGAATGCCTTTGGATGTTGGTTACTATGCTCATGGCAAAGTGATAGATCATGAGATGTATTCTAAAAGTCCTTTTCAGATCGAGTATGAACTTATCGATTCTTCCTATTTGGGGAAAAGTTTTTTTATAAATTTTGAGAGTGCTAAAAAATTTCGACTGGCATACAGTACTGCTCTTGCAAAACAAAATGGAATATTTCCTGTAGATTCCTGGATCACCATTCCCGGATTAAAACTAAAATTAACCATCCTGGATTATGATCAGATCAAAAGTCAGTCTGAGACAACTGTAAATGATGATTCATATTACATTGTTTTATATAGCAATGAGCAAGTCATTGATAAATACTATAACGAGGTGAGTGTTGTGGTACTCAATCAGAGCGCCCAAACAGTGAAAATCGCCTTTAAGGACCGCAACCCGCAGAAAGCGGCAGATTTCGTGAACACTCTGGTAGATGAATTTGACCGCTATGACAGAGAACGAAAATCTGAGGGTGCAGATAAGTCTTTAAAATTTATTGATGAAACTGTATTAGGTATTGATACACAATTACGTTTATCTGAGAATTCCATTGAACAATTCAAGATTGAGAATTTGATCCTGAGTCCGATCCAAAATGCGGAGGATGCTCTTTCGCATATCAATTCACTCATTGACCAAAGGATCGAACTCCAGCTTCAATTAGCAGTATTAAAAAGACTTGAAGTAGATATTAAAGCCAATGAAAATCCGGAAAATTTACTTCCTTTATTATCATCAACCTATACCGATGCTATTATACAGGGATTAGTAACGAAGATTCAAGCTTTAGAAGATCAGAAATCCTCTTTAAAATTTCTTGCCACAGATGAAAACGCAGCTGTTGTTTCATTACAAAAAGATATTACAGCACAGAGAAAAAATCTTATTCTAAGCATAAATAATGCTCGAGAAGCTATCACACAAAAAATTAACACGCTCGATGAAAGGATAGAAGATTTTGAGAAGACATTCCTGAAACTTCCGGCGCAGGAAGCCGAGTTATCAAGGCTTAATCGATTGTTTATCGTGAATGAAAAGTTTTACCAGTTGCTTCTTGAGAAAAAGGTAGAGTTTTCAATTACGAAGGCCGGTATTGTCACGAACAATATTTTACTTGAGCGAGGTAAGCCATCTCCGGTTCCTTTAACTCCGAACAGGAAATTGATCCTTGCCGGTAGTATGTTATTAGGATTTATCCTGAGTTTCATAATCATTTTTTTAAAATACCTTTTCCATAATGAGATCACTTCACTTGAAGAGATCAATATGTATACTGATGCAGCATTGCTTGGTATTATCCCAAAATACAAAAGCGAGATCCCCGTTTCTCAGCTGCTGGTGGATAAGAATCCAAAATCAGCTATCTCTGAATCATTTCGTTCCGTACGAACAAACCTTCAGTTTATAAGTAATGAGCCCGGACCAAAAGTTGTAGCGATCACTTCAACAATTTCAGGAGAAGGAAAAACATTTGTTGCTATTAATCTGGCAGGAGTCATTGCCTTTTCTGATAAGAAGGTAGTCATTATCGACCTTGACATGCGTAAACCTAAGATCCACCTTGGCTTTAACGTTGAGAATATTCAGGGTATGAGTACAATCCTCATAGGACGAGATACTGCAGAAAATTGTATCAATAAAAGTAATTTGGCAAACCTGGATTTCATAACAGCAGGTCCGATTCCTCCTAACCCTTCTGAGTTGATCTTAAGTCAGAAGATGAATGAGTTGCTTGACTTCTTAAAATCCAAATATGATATAATCATCATTGATACACCGCCGGTTGGTATAGTAACGGATGGTGTTGAGGTTATTCAAAGAGCTGATTATCCTATTTACATAATCCGTGCACAATATTCGAAGCGAATGTTTATTCAGAATTTGAACAAACTTATTGATGAGTATAAAATCCGAAACCTCGCTGTAGTATTAAATGGCGTTGAAACTTCCCGTTTCAAATATGGCTACGGATACGGCTATGGTTACGGCTATGGTTACGGTTATGGTTATGGTTATTATGATGAAGAGGCTCGTAAAAATATTTCACTCCGGGAAAAAATAAGTAGAAAACTGTTCGGAAAATGGAGTTGAGTTGATTCGAATAAAATTATAGGATTAGTCATATAGCTCCATAAATACCAAATTTACTGATTAGATTATTTTCAGAAAGAATTTGTGAGCAATAGATTTTACAGATTTAGCCACGAATGCACGAATGAAAAATCATAGGGAAAAAGAACAAAAATACTGACAAAGTATAATTATATAAATCATTCGTGCATTCGTGGCTAATACACTAGTCTGATTAAAATGGAACTAAATGACTAATCCTATAAAATTAATATGATCAATATTTATTTGGGATCTCAGGGAATAAGAAAAGGATGAAATTTATAAAGACAGAAATTGAAGGATTGATTATCCTTGAGCCTACAATTTTTCGGGATGACCGGGGAATGTTTATGGAAACGTTTAATACCAGATCATTTCAAGTCAATGGTATTGAGGTAAATTTTGTACAAGATAATCAAAGCCATAGCCAAAAAGGTGTGATACGTGGATTGCATTTCCAAAAAGAACCGCATGCACAAGGTAAATTAGTAAGGGTAATAGCAGGCGCTGCCTTAGATGTTGTGGTGGATATCAGATCAAGGTCAAGCACATTCGGAAAATCATTTTCTATTGAGCTAAATGCCGAAAATAAAAAAATGTTGTGGATACCTCCCGGCTTTGCTCATGGATTTGAATCGCTGGAGGATAACACAATTTTTACATATAAGGTTTCCCAATATTATAACAAAGAATCTGAGGCCGGCATTCTCTACAATGACCCTGAACTTGGGATCAAATGGAGAACTAAAAATCCCATTGTGTCTGATAAAGACATGGAATTATCCGGATTAAAAAAAATAGAAATTTAATAATTTAAGCTTACGGACTTAATTTGTTCATTCACCCACGCAAAGTATACCGTAACCCAATCATGCTTTGATGTCAGTACTAAATAAGTATTTTACCAAGCGAAAGCAACTCTTCTCTTTTCAATGCGCATGACTTCAAACGTACAATATCTTCTGCTGGTCTATGGAATTTTCGCTGTTGTTTCGGTGGTATTTTCTTTTCTGATCAACCGACTGTTCTTAAAATTCGTTCGCACACTTGGCATTCGCAATCAAGATGACACTGTGATCCGTTGGGGTTCACAATCGAAACCGGCCGTTGGAGGTTTTTCCTTTTACATAATATTTCTCCTATCAATAATTGCCTACTCCATCTTTTTCGACAGCAACCAAGTATTTTTGAGTAAGGAATTTATTGGGATACTACTGGCAACAATGCTCGGGTTTCTGTTGGGATTGGCAGATGACGCATACAATACTCAGCCTTTCTTAAAGCTTACCACTCAAATTACTTGCGCTATTATTCTCCTCGTAACAGGCACTGAAATATCATTGTCCTATGTCGAACCGGTGAATTATGTGATCACGATCTTTTGGGTTGTAGGTATTATGAACTCACTCAACATGCTTGACAATATGGATGCAATCACGTCTACCGTGAGTATTTCAATCATTCTCTCTGCTCTTGCCATCATGGTACTTCACGAAGATTTCGGTAGCGTTTATTTTATGATCATGATTGGTGTGATGTGTGCCTTGATTGGCTTTTTATATTTCAACTGGCACCCTTCGAAAATGTACATGGGTGATACGGGTAGTCAGTTTTTAGGGGTGTTTCTGGCAGCAATAGGCATTAAATTCCTTTGGAATGCAGAACCTCCCTCCGGTGACCTTATCAGCGCAAGAAATCTACTTCTACCACTGATAGTATTTATCATGCCGATTATTGATACCACAACAGTTGTAATTAACAGACTCTTCAAAGGCAGCTCTCCTTTCGTTGGAGGAAAAGATCATACTACACACGCACTAGCTTATTTAGGCTTAAGCGACAGACAAGTGGCGATGGTATTCTGGTTTATGACTCTGATTTCCCTGATGCTGGTAATCATCATTGAAAAATTTCTTGGAGAGTGGAAACATATCTACACTGCACTCTTCTCTTTGTATTTTGTCTTGATGTTTTTTGTTTTCTTTTATGCTACCAGGTATGTGAAGCCTTAGTGATTTGCTCAGGGTATGAATTTGAATCGATCACATTTGTAAGATACGGCTGCCTCTGAAATTCTAAAAGAATCTTGTGGTTTTCTTGCACCTCCTCACACGATTTGACAAAGTCATCCCGAAGGGATCTTGTGTATGAAAAGAGAGAACGAATTATTTACGCCATAATAAATATACTGCAATTCCTGTTATAAAGGTCGACCTGTCAGTAAATTTAAAAATCAGCTTTCCCAGCAATGATAGCGCAGCAGTTGGTATTGTGGACATCCAGCTAACAAATTCCTTTTGGGATGACTGGGGAACAGTTATTCTGTGGGACGAGTATATAACATTTCCTTAAGTCATCGTTGAATTGAGTTGCATTGTATATGTAATGGGGGAATCACGTAGACAACTAGATCCTTACAGGATGACGGCTCAACAGTTGGAATGGGGAAACACGTAGATCACAAGATCCTTACAGGATGACGGCTCAACAGTTGGAAAGGGGAAACACGTAGATCACAAGATCCTTACAGGATGACGGCTCAACAGTTGGAAATGGGAAACACGTAGATCATAAGATCCTTACAG
>Ga0138256_10003014_pt1 | contig 18006 bp, 17 predicted proteins | sample KNB2016incub_MG_FD_105486 | JGI IMG/M metagenome (GOLD analysis project Ga0138256, IMG submission 105486) | Active sludge microbial communities from wastewater in Klosterneuburg, Austria - KNB2014incub_MG | ecosystem: Engineered > WWTP > Activated sludge > Unclassified | place: Austria... | reverse complement strand
AGTGCGGGAAAGAAGTAATTCCAGAACTCAGCGCTTGATGCAAACTTTGCAGGTTTTGCAAGAATCGGACCCAATCCGTCTGTTGCAGAGATAGCCCAGAATAAAAGCGCAAGCGCTGCTGCAGGAAGAAAATATGCTTTGAACACTAATAATCTTTTTATGCTGTCAACTCCAAGATAAACGACATACATATTAATTAACCAGAATAAAAAAAATGTTATTGCCGGACCTGTTTCCAATCCGAATAATTCCGGAAATACCTGCGGTAATTTGTCCAGCGAAGGAAACCAAACTCTCAGCATCTGATATACAGCAAACCCTCCTATCCATGTCTGAATTCCGAACCAACCGCATGCTACAATTGCCCGAAGCAATGCAGGAATATTAGCTCCTCTTACACCGAAACTTGCTCTTGCAAAAACAGGAAAAGGAATCCCGTATTTTGTTCCGGCTCTTCCGTTTAGTATCATTGGGATCAGAACAACAGTATTACCAAGAAAGATAGTAAGTATCGCCTGCCACCAGTTCATCCCGCCTTCTATAAGGGAACTTGCCAGCATATATGTAGGAATACACAAACTCATGCTGATCCATAATGCAGCATAGTTCCATGTACCCCATGTTCGCTGTGATTTTACAATAGGCGCGAGATCTTCGCTGTATAAAGATGAAGATGTATTCCCTGCAATGAACTCCGCTGTTATTTCATCTTTATCTGACAATGAAAAAATTTATTTATTTTGGTGATGAAAATATGAATTCAAAAAATTTAATATAAATTATTTATTCTGCCATCCCGTTATTTATCCAGGCATTAAATTTAGCAAGCTCACATCCCACGAGTTTTGGAGCTTTTCTCGGCATTGATTTGAAACCGGGTAAGTGATTTATTGCACCAAATAATCTTCCTTCATCACCTTTTTCTTTCACCTGCTGGTATGTTTCAAGATTGAATAATTCAGAGGGAGCGTTTCCTGAATGACACTTGTAGCAGTTTTTCTCTATTATCGGCTGAACATCTTTATATGTTAAATTTAGAGTATCACAATCGCTTCCTGTATTTTCTGATTTAACTAAAGTGTCACTGTTGCTGCTGCTGATATCTTCATTTTTCTTTCCAACATCACCGTATTTTGAATTCGGAGCCCCAGCCATGATCCATTTATTTATCATTGATATCTCAGCGCCGGTTAAAGGAGGGTTTGGCGGAGGCGGCATTCTGTCTTCACTTGTATCTTCTGTGATCTTCTTGTAAACCTTGCTTTTCTTAATATTATAAGGAATGATCGAACGCCCTTTGTTGCTGTTCATAATATTATCATAAGAATCAAATACATTTCCGTGTTTCCTTGATTCTGAATTATGACAACCGCTTAAAGCGCAGTTTTCCAGAAAGATCGGAAGCACATCCCGCTCAAAACAAATATCATCTCCGGTGTCATTTACTGATTCATAATCTGCCGTCCAGCTTGTGACAAATAGTGTAATAACAATCAAAGTACAGATAATTCTGATTCTCATTCTTTAAGAAAATTAATTAATATTAGATTCTATTTCATCTGAAGCTGAAACATTTCCTTCAGTATATATCCATTCGATTTTTTTGTAAATGAAACTTACTTCTTCATTTTCGGGGAATATTTTTGTCTCAGGATCTATTGTATTCGGCTGTTGAAATTTTATATCAACAATTTTAGCATCAGTTAGTTTTACCGTATAGAAATTCACTTCTGTTCCTGTGGTTTTCTTCTGGAAGAACTTACATTCCCATAATGTAAATTTTTCATTACCTATCATAGCCCTGTAAAGTTTCGGTGTTGACTTGTCAACTTCCTTTACAATTGTAAACGGCTTATGTATTCTTTTGCCTGTAAGGTTTCCCGATACTATATCTATCGGCTGATTTAATTCATGGTCGGCTTCAAATACTTTAATAGTTTTTTCCCTGCCTTTTTGTGTGACGGAACCGTCTATGTTTCCCTGTATCTCACCCTTGAGTTTCAGAAATGCGTTTAATGACATATAAGATTTGTTTTAAATTTTAATGATTATTTAATTTAGAAATAAATTGCAATTCTAAACTCCTAATTCCTAATTCTAAATTCCTAATTCTTAATTCGTTTCTTCATCCGCTATTTTCAGTGCTTCAGAAATAATATCCATTCCCTCATCTGTCTGCTCTTTCGTTACACAAAGCGGCGGCGCAATGAAAATGTAATTCCACCTGCCGAAAGTATACATTCCGAGCTCGGTTATTTTAGCCATGACCTTATTCATGATTCCCATTTCACTGGGAGGTGCATTCCAACTTACCATAGGTTCTTTTGTCTTGCGGTTCTTTACAAGTTCAATGCAGCCGAGCAGACCTGTGTTCCTCCAGTCCCCGACCGAAGGATGATCCTCTTTGATATCTACCATTCTTAGATCAATATACTGACCCATTATTTCGGCATTCTCTATAAGATTCTCATCTTTATAAATATCAATTACCGCATTAGCGGCAGCGAGTGTAACCGGATGAGCTGAATAGGTCAGTCCAAGCATAAGCGGTTTATCATCAAATGTTTTCGCAATTTCTTCTTTAACTATGATCCCACCGAGAGGTAAATATGCCGATGTAATTCCTTTAGCCATACACATAATATCAGGCACCACTCCGTGATGATCTATTCCGAACCATTTGCCTGTGCGTCCGAATCCGCTCATGACCTCATCACAGATGGTAAGTATTCCGTATTTATCTGCAATGGCTTTGACTTTTTTCCAGTATCCCGGAGGATATTTAATGCATCCCGACGAACCTGACTCACCTTCCATCATAATTGCCGCAATGCTGTTAGGACCTTCATATTTGATAACCCTCTCCATGTGTTCGGCTGCAAGTTCCGCACATTCTTCCGGTGTCCTGCTGTTCCAGGGACATCTGTAAAAGAAAGGATTCTCCACATGAACAAAATTAGGCGACTGCTGAGAATCCACCGGAAATTTTCTCGGATCACCTCCGGCTGTAGATGAGGCATATGTCGCTCCGTGATATGATTGGTATAATGTGACGATCTTATGTCTGCCGGTATAAATTCTCGCAAGTTTGATTGCATTCTCCACTGCTTCTGCGCCTCCAAGCGTGAAGAATGTTCTGTTTAATGTTCCAGGTGTGATCTCGGCAAGTTTTTTACCAAGTTCACCCCTCACTTTCGTTACCATTCCCGGATAGACGTAACTGACTTCACTCATCTGCTTTGCAACTGCTTCAGCTACTTTCGGATGACCGTGTCCGATATTCACGCATATCAGCTGTGATGAAAAATCCAGGTAACGTTTTCCGTTTACGTCATAAAGATAAACTCCTTCTGCTTTATCTATCACCGGAGGATTAGTTCCCCGCTGCTTTGACCAGGATGTAAGCGTATAGTTTTGATTATTTAAAATAATCTCATCTCGTTCAGTATCTGTTATAGTTTCCATAAGGTTATTTATTTTGTTTCTGAAATTTGCATAAAATAATAGAATATAGAAATTCTTAAATCAGGTAAAGTTATATTACTTAAAAGCCTGTTGAGAGCTGATAAAGTATAAATACAGGGATAATAATAGTCAGTAAAAATATTAATTATCTTTCATTTCAATTATAAATTATAAAAATTATTTTAACCGGAAATCTGAATTTCATTACAACTAAATTATTTAACAGACCAATATGGAAGTAGCCCACCAGCATCACCATGCTCCTGAAAAAGGTGAAAAAGCTTTGAAACATTATTTTATAGAGTTCTTCATGCTTTTTCTTGCTGTAAGCCTTGGTTTCCTTGCCGATAATTACAGGGAACATAATGTAGAAAAAGAACGGGCAAAGGAAATGGCAATAGGATTGTATAATGATCTGGAAAGGGATTCATTGCTTTTACATACACTTATGGCAAGAAAAGATTTGTTTATAAATGAAATGAGTTCATTGATAAAAACACTGAGTGAAAAGGATGTTAAAAACAAAATTACAAAGCTGACATATTATCAAGCAAGCTTTCTTATGGAAATTGATATGCCAATTCCTTCACGGGCAAATTTAGATCAGCTCACAAATTCCGGAAGCCTGCGCTATTTCAAAGATAAAAAATTAATTACTGATATCAGTCAGTGGGATAATATAATAACCGTCCAGTTTCAGGAACGCTTTCAAACAGACCAGTTGAGATTAATTGAAGAGATCAAGGCAGTATCCGCTGTATTTTATCCTGTGATATTAGATTCAATGAGATCAATTTCATTTAAGCAATTTTATGAAAATAAAAAAGTAAGCAGTGAAACACTGGAGTCATTTGAGAATACGCCTGCCGAACTCATAACATATAATGAAGCTGAATTAAATCAGGTAATAGGCTGGGCTTCTGAAAGGAAAAGAAATGCGATCGTCAGAGCAACATCTTTTTTCCCAAAACAATTAGAACATATCAGAAATTTAATGCAAGCATTAAATAAGGAATTTAATATAAAAAAAGAGAAATGAATTATTTTAAAAATTAATAAAATAAAACCGGATGTTTATCTTTTTGAAATAACATACTTATATATTCTTAAAAACAAATTATATTCCGCAAGAATGTTTAACGTACCGAAAAAACTTTTTTACTCCATTCGTAAATATAATTATCTTCCAGGCTGATACCTGTAATAACTTATCTACAATGAAAAATTATTTGATCTAATAATATTATTTATTCACTAAGACATCCAGTTCTTCTTCGCTTCCGGATTCCATTTTGTAGTAGTCTTCTTCAGCTGTGTCCAGAATTCTATTGAATTCTTTCCTGTAATATCGCACACTCCGAATTTTGATTCGTTCCATCCTCCGAATGAGAATGGTTCTCTTGGAACGGGCACACCTATATTAACTCCGATCATTCCGGCGCTTGCATGATCCATTACAAATCTTGCTGCTGCCCCGCTTTGTGTAAAGACAGATGCCGCATTTCCGTATTCTGAATTGTTTTCTATTTTTATTGCTTCATTAATGTCTTTTGCACGAATGATAGCGATGACAGGTCCGAAAACCTCTTCCCTTGCGATCGCCATATCGGGAGTAACGAAATCTATTACTGTCGGACCGACATAAAAGCCGCCTTCATTTCCTTTTACAACTGCATTTCTGCCGTCCACCAGAACCTTTGCTCCGAGCTTTTCAGCTTCGGAAATATATTTTTCAATCCTGTCCTTTGCTGCTTTTGTTATAACAGATCCGAGATTTTCTCCGGGAATGATCTTTCCGGCTTCATCGCAGATTTTTTTAACTATGTCATCTATCTCTCCGACTCCTACCATTGCCGATGCTGCCATGCATCTCTGACCTGCACAGCCTGACATTGATGCTGCAACATTGCTTGCCGTCATTTCAGGATGAGCATCAGGTAAAACGATCAGGTGATTCTTTGCACCGCCCAGAGCCAGACATCTTTTAAGATTTGAGGTTGCGCGCTTATATACAATTTTTGCAACTTTGGTGGAACCTACAAATGATACTGCCGCAATTCCAGGATGATCGCAGATCGCTTCTACAATTTCCTTATCACCATTCACGACGTTGAAAACGCCGTCCGGAAGTCCCGCTTCTTTGAGCATTTCTGCAATACGGTTTGATGTAATAGGAACATGCTCTGATGGTTTTAAGATCATGGTATTTCCAAGCGCAATCGCATTTGGAATTGTCCAGTGAGGAACCATGTGTGGAAAATTGAACGGAGCAATAGATGCAACCACTCCAAGCGGCTTGTGTTCTATTCTGCATTCCACTCCCGAACTGACTTCAAGGATCTCTCCCCCCATCAGCTGAGGAAGTGAACATGCAAACTCAGTCAGCTCAATGCTTTTTTCAACTTCAGCAGCAGCTTCATCATATGTTTTTCCGTTCTCGATATGCGTGAGCTCTGCAAGCTCTTTCAGATTCTTTTCGAGTATGGTTTTATATTTATAAAAGACCTGAACTCTCTCTTTTATCGGCACAGCAGACCATTTCACATATGCTTCAGCTGCTGAATTAACTGCTTCATCAAGATCTTTTTTATCTGATAATGGAACGCTTGATATGATCTTTCCGTTAAGTGGACATAGTACGTCAAGTGTTTTATGACCATTCTTTGTAAACTTACCGGAAATATAATTTTTTACTTCGGGATAATTTGTTTCCATATTATTATTAAGATTTATATTTGAAAAGTATGGCTTTTAGTTTTCAAATTAAAGGAAAATTACCGGATTTGGAATTTGGAATTTCGAAATTGGAATTTTTTCAAACTGAATATACAAGATATCTCAATATTTATACTGTTTTTAAAACGACTATATCAGTAATACCATAACATATATTTTAAAATCCAATTTAACCAAATTCCAATTTCGAAATTCCAAATCCCAAATTCTAAATTAAGGCACTGAATTAAATCATTAAAATATTTATCTTGAAAAAACGATAATTATTTGAAATCAGTAAATCCTTTAAATGAGTTTGACGAGTTTGTAAACATTGTCAAACGGCTTAGAAAAGATTGCCCGTGGGACAGAATTCAGACACATTTGTCTCTGAGAAGGTGTCTGCTCGAAGAAACCTATGAAGTGCTAGAAGCAATTGATGAAGGTAACATGCAGGAGCTTAAAAAAGAACTGGGTGATATTCTTCTTCAGGTAGTATTTCATTCTAATATTGCGGAAGAGAATAAAGATTTCACATTGAGTGAAGTGATCAGATCAGAAACAAGTAAATTGATAGAAAGACATCCTCATGTTTTCGGAGATGTACAGGTAAAGGACAGTGATGAAGTAAAGAAGAACTGGGAAAGACTAAAAAAGAAGGAAGGCAGGATTTCAATAATAGACGGTATACCGGAGGAACTTCCTGCGCTGCTGAAAGCATACAGGATACAGGAAAAAGCATCTAAAGTCGGATTTGACTGGAAGGATGAGAAACCCGTCTTTGACAAAATCATTGAAGAGATCAATGAACTTAGAAATAATATTGATACGGGAAAACCGGTCAAAGAGATCGAAGATGAATTCGGAGACGTTTTATTTTCAATTGTAAATTATTCCAGATTTCTTAAAATCAATCCTGAAGATGCATTACGCAGGACTATAAAGAAATTCAGGAAAAGATTTCAGAAAATAGAAAAATATGCTGAAGAAAATAACAAGGTGCTGGATGAAATGACGCTTGAAGAGATGGATGAAATATGGAATAAAGCTAAAGCTGAGATTTAATTTGATTGCAAACAAAACAAAAGGAGAGAATTGGCAGTTATAAAAGATAGATCAGTAGGTGTAATACTATATTGTAAATTTCCCCGTTCTTTAAAATTTCTGATATTAAAACATAAGAAAGGACACTGGTCATTTGCCAAGGGTCATAAAGACAAGGGTGAGACTGCATTTGAAACAGCCAATAGAGAGCTTCACGAAGAAGCGGGTATTGATGACGTGGAATTTGTTTCAAAAAGAATTCTGCTGATTGAAGAGTATACTTTTACTAACAGAAATAAAGACAAGGTCAGAAAAGAAGTCAGCTATTTTATAGCAAGATCAAAAACAAAAAAAGTAAGAATAGATAAAAGAGAGATTACGGGTTATAAGTGGTGCACACTAAATGCCGCAGATAAAGTGATAACATTCAGACAATCAAGGAAAACTTTAAAGAAAGCAAACAAGTTAATTTTAAAAATGTTAAAAAGTAAAATAAAAGTAAAATGACAATAAGTAAATTTATCAAACCGGCTGTTATTATACTATGCCTGATTTATTTACCGGTCAATCCCATAAACCGAACGCTTGAAGCAAGAGATAAAACCGCAGAACTTACATCCAGCATTGATTCTATCTTAAACTACGTAAATTGCAAGGTCTCTATTCAGGTCACCAGTGCAGACAAATATGACCTTCTTTATGAATATAATCCGCAGGAGCAAATGATACCGGCATCGATTACCAAGCTTGTTACGGCAGCTACTGCCTTAAGCGTACTTGGTGTGAATCATGATTTCAAGACAATAGCATACTCAGATGACGGCGATATCAAAGACGGTATTATAAACGGAAATTTATATTTAAAGGGTTACGGCGACCCTGATCTTAATTCCTCTGATATTGTTTATCTCGCAGGATTAATATCCGGGAAAAAAATTACTGAGATAACAGGTAACATTATTTATGACGAATCATATCTTGATGATCAGCATTACGGTATTGCTAATTATTATGCAGGAGATACTAAACAGGGATACTGGCCATATGTAAGCGCTTTGAATTTCAATAAAAATCCCGGCGGCTATGACCCGGCATCTTCTGCTGCTAGTCTGCTCTTCGACAATCTGGTCTCTTTGAATATAAAAGTTGACGGAATTGTAATTGCCGGAGTAACTCCAACTGCAGCAAAGGAAATTGCAGAGGTTAAACATTCTATGTTTGACGTACTTGCTCATATGAATAAGGAAAGTGATAACCATTCCGCAATAACAGTCTTTAAAGTTATCGGCGCTAAATTTGCATCTCCTCCGGGAAGCATTGAAAATGGTGAAGCTGCAGTAATTGACTTCTTAACTTCAATTGGAAATCCGAGAAGTATTTTTGAGATTATTGAAGGTTCAGGACTATCAAGATTTAATACTGTCAATTCCGATCTTTATATCAGAATGCTGAAATACATGTATGATGATGTCAAGAATTTTGATTATTTTTACAGCTCTCTCGCAATAGCAGGTAAAGACGGCACTTTAAGAAACAGAATGATCGGCACTGAAGCCGAAAAAAATGTTCACGCGAAGACGGGTACGCTTAATTCCGTAAGCTCTCTTGCAGGTTATGCAGTATCACGGGACAATGAGCTTCTTATATTTTATATTGCTATGAATGGTTTCGGAGGAGGAGCAAATCAGGAAAGGTATAAACAGGATCAGATCTGCCAGCTGCTGTGCAGCTTCTCTAGGAAATAATTTATTATCATGGAAATAAAAACGATAGAAAAAGAACAATACAGGAAATCTGAAAGCGAATTGAGAAAATTAATTTTGTTCAATTCAGGTCATACCTGGGATGATGTAATTCTCCAGATTCAGAAAGCAACGGGTTATGATCTTGTTCATTCTGAACAGATAGCTATGATTGCACATACAAAAGGAAAAGCAGTTGTAAAATCCGGCGAACTCGATGAACTTGATGTTATAAATAATATTCTCAGGGAAATTAAATTGATAACAAAAATTGAATAATAATTAAATTGCTTAAATTATACATCCTGAAAACTCCCATCTGAATATATTCAGCAATATTTTTTTCTCATTGAACTTTTTAATTTTATTAAATTATATTTTTTACAAAAAGCTTTTACGATCATCTGCAAAGATATTGTAAAGACTTTATTCCTGACGAAATAATACAACCCGTCTGAATCAATTAAATACTATATTAACTGTTGTGTTCAGGTTAAAATAAAATCATGAATTTTAAGTTAGAATCAAGTTACAAGCCTGCAGGTGATCAGCCGAAAGCCATAAAAGAACTCACTGAGGGAATATTAAGAGGCGACAAGCATCAGACATTTCTTGGAGTAACGGGTTCAGGCAAGACATTCTCTGTTTCAAATGTGATAGAAAATATCGGAAAGCCCGTTCTTGTAATGTCTCATAATAAAACTCTTGCAGCGCAGCTTTACGGTGAATTCAAAAGATTTTTTCCAAACAATCGCGTGGAGTTTTTTATTTCGTATTATGATTATTATCAGCCTGAAGCATACATTCCGTCATCTGATACATATATCCAAAAAGATCTTTCTATAAACGAAGAAATAGACAGATTACGACTGAGAGCAACTGCATCTATATTAGAGGGAAGAGACGATGTTATTGTAGTATCTTCTGTCAGCTGCATTTATGGAATAGGAGCTCCTGATGAATATGCTCAGCAGGTTCTGATAGTGAAGGTTGGCGAGAAGATCTCAAGGAAAAAATTGTTGTCAAAACTTACTGATATTCATTATGTAAGAAATGATGTGGACTTTAAAAGAGGAACATTCAGAGTAAGAGGAGACAATATCGAAGTAATTGCCGCATATGAAGATGAAACAGGAATCAGGATAGAGCTGTTCGATGATGTCGTGGAAAAAATATCATATATAAACAGAACGGACGGAAAGGTAATCGGGAGTGATATCAGCGTTGTTCTTTATCCTGCCAAGTATTTTGTTACAAACAAAGAAAGAACAGAAACTGCAATAGAAAATATAAGAACGGAACTGGCGGAGCGTGTCGAATATTTTAAATCTCTCGGAAAATTTATTGAAGCCCAGAGAATTGAACAGCGCACCAACTTCGACATTGAGATGATTCAGGAAGTCGGATACTGCAACGGTATAGAAAATTATTCCCGGCATATGGACGGCAGAGCTCCCGGTTCAAGACCTTCATGTTTATTTGATTATTTTCCGAAAGACTTTATCCTTGTTGTGGATGAATCTCATGTTACCATTCCGCAGATCGGCGGAATGTATAACGGTGACAGGATGAGGAAGAAAACTCTTTGCGAATATGGATTCAGATTGCCTTCTGCACTAGATAACAGACCTATGACTTTTGAAGAATGGGAAGGTATGGTAAAGCAGGCTATCTATGTCAGCGCAACTCCCGGAAACTATGAACTTGAAAAAAGCGAAGGCGTAGTTGTGGAGCAGATCATCAGACCGACGGGACTTCTGGATCCTGAAATTCAGGTGAGACCTGTGAAAAATCAGATCGATGATCTTATAAATGAGATAAAGATCAGAAAGGAAAGAAAAGAAAGAATACTTGTCACAACACTCACAAAAAGAATGAGCGAAGACCTTACTGATTATCTCACTGGAATTGGTGTGAGAGTGAAGTATATGCACAGCGAGGTGATAGCACTTGACAGGGTTGAAATTTTACGCGGACTGCGTCTCGGTGATTTTGATGTTCTGGTTGGAGTTAATTTACTGAGGGAAGGACTCGATCTTCCTGAAGTTTCTCTTGTAGCAATACTGGATGCTGACAAAGAAGGATTTCTCCGTTCTGAAAGATCCTTGATGCAGACCGCAGGCAGAACTGCGCGGAATGTAAACGGTCTTGTTGTTATGTATGCTGATAAAATTACGGACTCTATGGACAAAGTTATAAAAGAAACTGCAAGAAGAAGATTGATTCAGACTGAATATAATAAAGAACATAATATAGAGCCTACAACAATTTTTAAAACTTATGAAGAGATAATGTCAGCAACAGTTGTAGCTGATTCAAAAGCAAAATATGAAACCGGAAAGAGTAAGAAAAAGAAAGATGAGAAAAAATCCGCACTTAGCATTATAACAGATCCGATAAAAAACAAAATAAACAAGGAACAGAGAAAAGAACTTATAGATCAGCTGAGAAAAGAGATGATCAATGCCGCAAAGGATCTTGAATTTGAAAGAGCCGCGGAGCTGAGAGATGAGATAGAAAAGCTCGATGAGTGATATCTATCCGCAGACACTTTTAAACACTCTCAGAAAATTCCCTCCGAGAACTTTTTTTATCTCTTCAGTTGTATAACCTTTTTCAACAAGTCTTTTTGTAATTTCAGGATATGTGCTTGCATCATACAGTTCATTAGGCGGAGTGATACCTCCGTCAAAATCAGAACCGATCCCTACACAGTCTATACCCGCAAGATTTTTTATATAATCAATATGCTCTATGACTTTCTCAATGGAAGTTCCGCCGAGTATGCTTTTATCTGAAAGAAATTTATCCCGTTCCTCATTATATCTGATCAGATCATCTCCGTATTCCTCATTCAGCCGGTCAAGTTCCGCAGAATATTTTTCATAAGCATTCAGTGTTCTGTTCATATCAGCATCTTTATCAAGAAATTTATCATAAAAATTAACTCCGATGTAACCGCCGTTCTTTGCTATGGCTTTTATCTGATCGTCTGTAAGATTTCTGAAGTGAGGATTTATTGAATAACAATTAGAGTGGGAAGCAATTATAGGTGATGAGGTATTTTCTATTACATCCCAGAATCCGGCTTCACTCAGATGTGATACATCTACAAGCATGCCAACCTCATTCATTCTTTTTACAACCTGCACGCCGAAATCAGTCAGACCTCCCTGCTTACCTCTCTCTGTCTCATCACGTGCGGATGTTGAGATCCCGTTTGAGTTATTCCATGTAAGTCCGATATAGCGGACACCGTTTTCAAAAAAAGTATTAATATTATCAAGATTTTTTTCTATCGCTGTACCGCCTTCGATTCCAATAAGTCCGCAGATCTTTTTCCCGTTTGTAATTCTGATAATGTCATCATAATTTTTTGCAAATTCAAGATCCGAAACATTTTCACTTTCTATATTCTTTAATCTGTCTATCTGCGACATGACAAAGCTGTATGACCTGCTGAGCTTGTTTATGGGTATCCAGACCGCAAAAACCTGAACATCAAGTCCGCCCGACCTGAATCTGGGAAGATCAGACTGAGTGAAACCATTGAGCTGTCCGAAGACCGCTCCCTTATCAAAGACTTTCCAGATAAAATCATTATGAGTATCAACTAATATTGCGTCATAATGCAGCTGCAGATAATTTATTTTTTCCGAGCTGTCTTTTTTTACGGAGATATTTTTATTCAAAACAATTTCTTCATTAACATTTTTAATGGAATTATTACCTGCATTCTCAAATCCGGCAAGATTCACGTTTTTAAAATCAATTATGCTTACATCTTTTATAAAAATATTGTTGTTAAAAAGTAAAACTAAAAATATCAGTATAATGGCGAGACTTAATATAAAAATATTTCCCCGGTTTTTCATTTTAAATAGATACTTTGTTCAAGATTTAAGTATTAAGTATTAAGTATTAAGTATTAGGTATTAAGTATTAGGTATTAAGTATTAGGTAAGAATTAAGAATTAAGAATTAAATAAAAACTCAATACCCAATACTTAATACCTAATACTTAATACTTAATACTCCAGATCATCCTCCAAAAAAGATGACTTATCAGTATTGATAGCTACCTTTGCTATCTCAGAAAGACTTTCCGGAACATAGAATTTTATCGGCCGTTTCAACGCAATTCTTCCCATGGTAGTATTAAAGGTTTCCATCGAGATAGCAATATTATAATCCCCGGTTACTCTGAAGGGAATCTCTTCGTCAGTTAATTTAGCTTTCACTAAGTTGGCTTCCATTGGATCATATGTAGTGTATACTTCAATCATTTATTATCTTTCTGATTAAAGTTAAGCATTGGCGTAAGCTTTTGATCGTATGGCGCAATTACAAATGAATTGTTGGGAGAGTTCACAAGTTCCTTGAGTGTTTCAATGTATTTCCACTGCAGATAGGAATTACTAATTGTGCTGTTGATGATTCTCTGAGCTTCAGCAACACCCTGAGCTTCAACAGTTTTACGTTCTGCTTCCTGTTTCTCTTTCTGTAGTACATAAACCATCTGCTGAGCTCTTTGTTCTGAGGATATCTTTTCATCAATAGCCTCTCGAACTTTTAACGGTAGTTCCACATTTCTCAACAGAACTTTTTCAAGTATCAGTCCCCTTCCCTCAAAAGAATTTTCGAGTTTCTTAGCAACATCGTTTACATAATCATCTCTCTTTGAAGAATAAATATCTGTTGCAACAAAATTAACTGCAACATCACGGATAGCTGTTCTAATTGCAGGAAGTACAATTTTCGATTCATACTCTGTTCCGATTGTCCTGATAATATTCGGAGCATCATCTGCGCTGAGTCTGTACCAGACCGTAACATCAAGAAGCAAGGTCAATCCGTCAGAAGAAAGAGTCTGGATAGGATCACTTTTATTGCTTCTTATTTCATTTACATCCTGATCATTAGATCCGCTCATCGTATATGCCTGTGTTTTTATGTCCAGCTTTTCAACCTCCATCAGCGGATTAATAAAATTCAGTCCGCTTCTTAAAATATTTTCCTGAACCTGTCCGAACAGGATCGGCACTCCGACTTCTCCCGGACCGATCTGAACTATTGATGCAAATAACACTGCAAACAAAATTCCTATACCCGCAGCAAGTCTAAGTGTGTTTATTATCTTCTGCAGATTAAGGTTGCTCTGAAGTTGTCCTCTGATAATCGAAAGAACTATTATTGCAACGATTAAAAAAATTATAAATGATATCATGACTTAAAATATTTAGTTAAAAAAAAATTCCTGTAATTCCTTAAATTTCTATATCAAGTCTTGCTTCATTAGCAGTATTTAACGCATCCTGAAGATCATCTCTCAATACAGTAATGTGACCCATCTTCCTTCCTTTCTTTGTTTCTTTCTTACCGTAAATATGCAGATAAACTTTATCTTTGGAAAACAAACTGACCGTGCGCGTTAATCTTGCCTCTCCGTTTCTTTCCCCGATAATATTTATCATAACTGCATTGTCATTACGCAACTCCGTATTCCCCAGCGGAAGATCTAATATGGCGCGGACATGATTTTCAAACTGAGAACAATAGCTTCCTTCTATTGTATAATGTCCGGAGTTATGAACCCTTGGGGCAAGCTCGTTAACAAGTATCTTATCTCCCTTCAAAAACATCTCGATTCCCATTACACCGACATAATTCAGTTCATTTACTATTTTTACTGCTGTTTCTTCAACCTTACTCTTAAGATTTCCAAACAGATTCTTCGATGCCAAAACTAATTTACATATATGATCCTTCTGAATTGTTTCGACCACAGGATAGATCCTGATCTCTCCTGACCTGCTCCTTACTGCCTGGGTTGCAATTTCTTTGTCAAATTCAATAAAACTTTCACACATAAGTTTTCCTCTTTCAGATAATATATCGAATGCATTATCTATTTCATCATCAGATTTTATTTCTATGTTGCCTTTACCGTCATATCCCATAGTTCTTGATTTGAGTATGACAGGATAATTATTTGCTCTCGCAAAATTTAAAACATCCTCTTTGCTTTCGACTTTACAAAAATCAGAAACAGGAATATTTATTTTTTTCAGAGTTTCTTTCTGAAAAAGTTTATCCTGAATAAGTTTAATTATTCCTGAACCAGGATAAACTTCCATTCCTGCATCTTCAAGGAATTTTATCTTTTGATAATCTATAAATTCATTTTCAAGCGTAATGACTTCACATTGTTCTCCGAAATTTCTAAGGCAGTCTTCATCATTCCAGTTACCTGTTATTTCATTTCGTGTTATCTGACCTGCCGGCGAGTCCTTATATTCGGAAAGTATGTAAAATTCAAAAGCGAACTTATTGCACTCTTCTATTATCATCCTTGCAAGTTGTCCGCCTCCGATTATACCTATGTTCACCTAAAAGTTAAAAGTTAAAAGTTGAAAGTTAAAAGTTAAAAGTTGAAAGTTGAAAGTTAAAATTGAAAGAGTTGAAAGTTGAAAGTTTATAATGCGCTTTCATTAAATAATAAATCCCAATATTAATTCTATTTCCCGAGTAACCGGTTATATTCAGCTTTATTTTCGAGAATTTTTTCTGCTTCAATAAGCTGAACATCAAACTTAAAAGTAGCTTCTATCTGTTCTGATTCGTTTATTATTCTTGTATTTATCTCATTTACAATGCTTCTCAGGATTTCATCTTTTGCAAAATTGATCTCTTTCATTTCTCCCTCTTCCGCTTCTAATTCAACTTTGTCAAGCAGATTTTTTATATCAAGCTCGTATTTTTTTTCTGATGCAAGCTGTTCTATTTCTTTGATTTTCTTTTCGATCTGTGTTTCATATTTAAAATTTTTCTCATTTATAAAATTAAGGAATTCCGCGAACAGTTCGTCACTTGGAATTGCAGTTTTTAAACCCGGATTCTTATCCAGATAATAAGAAGTAAATTTAAAATACATATCTTTTGACAACAATGCTGCGTGCGCTTCACTTTCAGGTTCTGTTTTAATTTCAACATCCGGTGAAATCCCGCCGTATGACATTACAATTCTCCCGTTAAGAGTTTTAAATTCATTCTGATCATACTTATCGTTATCTACAAAAACGCCGTATTTATTTTCCTTAAAATAATTTTTTTCCTGTATCCACCTTCCCGATGGTGTGAAATATCTCGAACCGGTTATCTTGATCTGGGATTTTTTATCCAGGTCCTTTATCTGCTGTACAAGACCTTTACCGAAAGATTTAGTGCCAACAATGATTCCCCTGTCCAGATCCTGAACAGCTCCGGCAACGATCTCTGAAGCTGAGGCTGTTCTGCTGTTAATTAGTACTGCAAGAGGAACATCAGCAGGAAGAATGGGATCTTCCTTTGAAAAGAATTTCTTTTCCGAATCTGTTCGCTTCCCTTTTGTGATAACAAGCAGGCTGTTTTTTGGCACTAACTTATTCAGAATACCAATAGCCGCATCCAGCAGTCCGCCACCGTTATCCCGCAGATCCAGTACAAGTCCTTTAAGATCTCCGGTTGATTTTAATGTCTTTAAAGCATTCTCAACTTCACTTTCTGAAATGTTTGTAAATCTGTCGAGCTTAATATATCCGATACCCTTATCCTTTGGTTCAAGATAACCATAGTAAGAAACGTTCTTTAAAATTATCTCCTGCCTTGTAAGCATAAAATCAACTTCCTCTCCGTCTCTTTGTACCTTTACGGTTACGTCAGTTCCAACAGGTCCCCGGATAAGTGTTCTCATTTGTTCAACTTTATCCCTGCTGATACCGCTGCCGTCAATAGCTATTATCTTATCGGCTACTCTCAGTCCCTTTTTCTGTGCTTCATAACCGTTCATAACTTCAGTAATGTAGATCATGCTGTCACGAACACCGACCGTTATCCCGACACCTCCGTATTTTCCTGTTGTGATAAGATCAATCTGATCGCGGTTCCTTTCGTCAATATAATTTGTATACGGATCCAGAGTTGCGAGCATTCCGTCTATTCCTGCGGTAATAAATTTATCGGCATCGATCTCATCTACATAATTAAGGGCGACCTCTTTGTAGACCTGACCGAACAGATCCATATTCCTGTTGATCTTTTCATACAGATCATCATCACCTGATACATTTACTCCCAGAAATAATGCAAACGCAATAAGCAATACAAAGGGGTACACTTTTAAAAATTTTTCCTTTGGTGTCTTCATAAATATTTTATTTTAGCTTTATTTTTCTATTTTAAAATTAACAATAGAGATTTTCAATAAACAAATTATCTGTTTTTGCTCATCGGTTCTTCTTTGTTACTATCAGAACTATTTCTTTGTGAATTTCCTCTATGGATTTGTTTCCGTTTATAACAACAAATCTTCTATTATTGTCACCGGCTATTCTTAAATAACCGTTTATAACTTTTTTGTAATATGATATCTTCTTCTGCTCAATCCTGTCTTCTGTCTTCTTCATCAGTTTTTTCCGTTTGATACAATCATCTATACTGATATTTATTAAAAAAGTTAAATCCGGGACCAATCCCTCTGTAGCAATCTTATTTATTCTCCTAATTATGCTTAAATCAAGCATCCCTCCGTATCCCTGGTATGCAGTTGACGAATCATAATATCTGTCACTCAGAACAAAATATTTTTTCTTAAGATAAGGAAGGACCACTTCTTTGGTAAGCTGCTGTCTTGAAGCTGAAAACAACAGAAACTCAGTCAGGTACTCCATTTTAAGATGTTTTTTATCCAGTAGAATGTCTCTGATCTTCTCGGAGATCTGAGTCCCTCCGGGCTCTCTTACAGTGATTACCTTTCTATTATTCTTTTCTAAATAATTTTTTAAAAGCTTAGTTTGTGTTGACTTGCCGCTTAGGTCAATACCTTCGAATGTAATAAACATATTTTATTTAAAATGAAATTATGCAATTTTTAACTATGATTAAATGATTAAATGATATCTATGATAATTTTATCGGTTCACAATGTAAATTGATCTCCAATTACAATATTCACTCAATATATACTAATTACTTTACGAACTTTACGAACTTTACAAACTTT